>ERZ833963.1350-NODE-1350-length-29756-cov-11.250564_pt1 | contig 29756 bp, 35 predicted proteins | sample MGYA00519693_ERZ833963 | MGnify/ENA primary metagenome ERZ833963 (study PRJEB31850, sample SAMEA3708748) | human gut metagenome | biome: human gut; feature: human-associated habitat; material: faeces | place: China | collected 2014 ... | reverse complement strand
TATCTACTACTACAACAATAAACGAATAAAAGCAAAATTGGCCGGAAAGACCCCGGTAGAATACCGAAATCTTTCCGACCGACTTATTGCTTAAAATAAACTCCAATTAATGGGGTTCACTTCATGAATAAGAATTCAGCTTTTTTTAGTCTAATTTGAGTGGTTGAGTGCTGTCTAACCAAGCATTAGTTTGAATGTTTTTGAAGTACATTGTGACTTCAGAAGTGGTGTCATTAACCTTTACTAGTAAAGCACCATCGAAACTCTTGCCTGGTAGGACTTGGCCGTTGTTAGTGGAATTGATCAAACTAGCGTTGTCGCCGGTAGCAGTGGTAGGACTCAATTGTTTATCGTTTTGCTTAAGCATGATGGCATTATTTTGAACTTGTTGAGGTATTTCATTATTGTTGGTCTTGTTAGTATAGTTGTATTTGACCATTAAGGCAGCATCCCCATTAGCATCCTTGATCAATTTAACTTCATTAGAGATTTTAAAAGTATACCAATCAGTGTCATAAACTAAATCATTATAAGTCCCAGGATTTTGAATTTTAGTTTGTTGTTTAGGTTCTTCTTGTTTTTGAACCTTTTGTTCCGGTTGTTCTTTAGTTACTTTTTCGGCTTGCTTGGTCTTGGTAGACTTTTTAGTAGATTTTTTCTTTTTGGTAGTCTTCTTTGGCTTAACCTTTTCAATCTTGTGCTCAGTTGGTTCAGTATTTTCAGTGCTGTTATTATTAGAAGAATTAACCTTCCACATAATAAATAAGCCAATTATGATAACTAAGATTAAAATAATTGAAATCAGGAATGATTTCTTTTTATAAAATGGTTGTTTTCTACGTCGAAATGCTTCACGAGTCATACGAGATCTATTGTTATTATTTTCCCTTTTCATAAATACTGGCTCCCCTGTGAATAAATCGTTACGTTTATAATATCATAATTGACTCTTAGAAATTAATTATCAAAAATATGCTTAGTTTTTTTTAAACAATACGATTTTTACATAGAGTGTTGAACTGCTATTTGAAAAGTGGTATAAATATCTGGTCGAAGTTAATGAGATAGTTATTTTACATAGAAGGGGGTCACAATGATGTTGTTTTTTGGTAATCATGGCGATTATGAAGTTACTTGTAATTTTTTGAGCAAAGAAGGCCAAACAATTGCTGAGAAGCGCATTTGTCACAACACTTCCAAGAAGGAGGCACGTGACGGTATGAGAGAATATATTACAAACAGATTCTCTGATATCATTGATGTAGCTCATCCCATTAAAGTTGTTGCTAAGCTAACAACTAAATAGAAGGATATATAATTAAGAAGGCGAGGTTTTGACCTCGTCTTTTTTTATACATTTTTACAATTATTAGCTATGATAGATGAGGAGGCAGAAATATGGATCATGAAAAAATAACCGGTAAACGTTTCTTTTATGTCACAGCTTTGAATATCATTATTACAATCACTGAGTTCGTTGGTGGCTTTGTTTCAGGAAGTTTAGGGTTGATTTCTGATGCCTTTCACAATTTGGAGGACTCTTTATCAATTGTCATTTCGTATGTTGCTAATGTGATTGGACAAAGAAAGAATAACGCCAAGAAGACTTTTGGCTATAAAAGGGCTGAGATTTTGGCAGCCTTTGTCAATTCAATTATTTTAGTTATTATCACAGTTATGATGGTTTTTGAATCTTTTAAGCGCTTGAATCAACCGCAGCATATCGATGGTAAATTGATGATGATCGTGTCAGTCATTGGTTTGGTGGCTAATTTGGTTTCGATGCTGATGTTGATGTCAGGCTCGAAGCATAATTTAAATATCAAAGCGACCTTTCTACATATGTTGACTGACACTTTATCTTCAGTCGGAGTCTTTGTTGCATCTATTTTTGTTATTTTATTCAATTGGAATTGGGTCGATCCAGTAATTACAATCGTCATTGCCATTTGGCTCTTAAAAGAAGCCTATACAGTAGTTTCAGAAACTATCAACATCCTTATGGAGGCTAGTCCAAAAATTAATTTAACAGCAGTTGAAGCCGAAATTATGACAATTCCAGAAATCGTTAGAGTTCATCACATGCATGTTTGGATGATTGATGAAAATCATATTATGCTCGATGCCCATATTAATGTTTTGAAAAATTGCAATATGAAAGAATTAGATACTCTATACGATCAAGTAGATAAATTGTTGCTTGATAAATTCAATATTACCCATGTAACTTTGCAAGCAGAGTGTTCCAGAGGCCTTGATAATTCATTGATCGATTAATTTAGAAACTAAACTGTGCTAAGATTAAAAGGTAATTTTATATGAAAGTTGGGAATGTCATAATATGGTAAAACTTGTCATGGTGAGACATGGAGAGAGTATTGCTAATGCTTTGAATCAATATACGGGATGGAATGATGTTGATTTGACGCATGAAGGTGTAATGCAAGCACATGAAGCTGCAAAAAAACTCAAGGGTTTTTATTTTGATCACGTACATACATCAGTTTTACGGCGTGCTATTAAGACAGCCTACATTATTCAAGATGATTTAAACCTTAATTATGTGCCAATAACTAAGACTTGGCGCTTAAATGAACGTCACTATGGAGCTTTGAGAGGGCTTAACAAAGATGACACAAGAAGAGAGTACGGCTTGGAACAAGTTCACTTGTGGCGTCGAAGCTTTTATTCAGTCCCACCAGCTCTAAGTAAACCAGATCCAACGACTGGTCCTTACAAGTATTTTGATAAAAATATGATGCCAGTTGCAGAAAGTCTTTATGAAGCATATCAGCGAATAGTTCCTTATTACGTTGATCATGTGGCTCCAAGACTTTTAGATGGGAAGGATCAATTGATTGTAGCTCATGGAAGTACGATTAGAGCTTTGATCAAATATGTTGAAGGTATTAGTGATAAAGATATCGATGGAGTAGAAGTAGCCAATGGAACTCCGCTGATTTATGATTTTGACGATAAATTGAATATTATTACTGATAATCGTCAACGTTATTGATAATAAGATTATATAAATAAAATAATTTTGGAAATATTTGAAAGTGCTTGCTAGTCTAAGAACGGCGATGAATGCACTTTCATTTTTTTTGCTTTTTTGAGAGAAAATGCTTTCTTTTTTCAAATAATGTTGTAAACTATTTAAATGGTCTAGATGAGTTTCACACATTTTTTTGTGCCAAAAAGACTTATTTAGCTAAATTTGTTCGTAATAATATTCATTTTTTGTCTGAGTAATAGATATTGTATGATGAGAAACACAGTTCCTTATATATGAAATATATGCCACGTTAAAAAAATAATTATTACTAATATTCGCTTGCTGAAAAGGAGTTTGCTATGAATATTTTAATTGCTTTAATACCAGCCTTGGGTTGGGGTTTCATGCCAATCATCACTGGAAAAGTGGGTGGCTCTCCAGTTAATCAAATGTTTGGTATTGGTGCCGGGGCAACTATTGTCGGATTGATTTCCTACTTAGTTACTCAACCAAGTGTTAGTACACAGGCTTTCTGGTTCTCTGTCTTATGTGGAGCCTTATGGACTATCGGTCAAATCGGTCAGTTCATTTCTTTCAAGCGTATCGGTGTATCTGGTACAGTTCCCTTGTCAACAGTTTTTCAACTAGTTGGTAATTCAATTATCGGGATGTTGATTTTTGGTGATTGGAATAGTGCTCATGCCAAAATCATCGGAATCACAGCCTTATTGATCGTCGTCGTTGGTGCCTTATTGACATCAGTTACTGACAGTTCAACATCTCAAAAGATGGAATTTAAGGATGCCTTATTCCTTCTATGTACTACAGTAGGATTTTGGATTTATTCTTCATTTCCAAACATGTCAATTGTTAAGAATGAAAGCAGTACAGGGATTTTCCTACCTGAAATGTTAGGTATCTTATTAGGTGCTATTATTTATGCCTTGTTTACAGATCGTAATTCTTTCAAACAAAAGCAACAATATCAAAATATTATTGCCGGTATTGCTTGGGGAATCGCGGCTTTTGCTTATATTTTCTCAGCTAAGGCTAACGGTAATACATCAGCCTTCATCTGGACTCAATTAAATGTTGTGATCGGTACATTTGGGGGAATTATCGTCTTGCATGAACATAAGAGTCACCGCGAGTTGACCTTTACGATTTTAGGTATCGTTTTAATCGTTATCGGTAGTGTCGCTACATCATTTGCATCTTAAACTAGCAGCTAATCAGTCGATTGGCTGTTTTTTTATGCCTTTGTAGAAAAATGTATTCGCTTCCATTATAATGAGAATTAACTCAAAGTAGGAGGAATGATTTTGATCAAACATATTTTTTCCGATATGGATGGAACTCTTTTACAAAGTGATTGTAAAATCAGTGAAAACAACGTCCAAACTATTAAGGAAAGTCAAATTCCATTTACATTAGTTTCTGCCCGTTCACCAATGGAAATGACCGAAGTCATTGATAAACTTGACTTAAATGAACCCCAAATTGGATTTAATGGTGGATTGATTTTTCAAAAACAAGATCAAGGGTTGAAAATTCTCAGTGAACACACATTAAATATTGATAGCGTAAAGAAAGTGATTGCTTTAGTCGATCAACAATTTCCTAAAGTTAGCCGAAGTTTTTACGATATTGACACTTGGTATGTCGATAAATTCGATAAAGGTGTTAAATATGAGCAAGAAATGGGAGGGCAAACACCGAAATTAGTCGATTATGTTTCTTTGTTAAAACAACCTGACATAAAAGTCTTTAAGATTATGTTGTTGTCATTTGATGCGCTTGAAATGAAACAATTGATTGAAAAATTGGAATCTATTAACTCTGGCGATATGAGCATTAAGCAATCTGGTGAATATTACCTCGAGATTACTAGTCATTTAGCTCAGAAGTCACGTGGCATCAAATACATTCAAGACTTAGAAAAGTTGCTTAAAAAGGATATGGCGGCTTTTGGCGACGGTTTCAATGATTTGTCGATGTTAGAAATGGTCGGGACGCCAGTTGTCATGGATAATGCCTTGGAAGGCGTTAAAGAATATGGCAAGTACATTACGAAGAATAATGATGAAGATGGTGTAGCCTACGGTATAAAAATGTTTCTACAATAACGCAAAAAAGGTCTTACTAGAGTGAAAAATTCTAGTAAGACCTTTTATTAATTAAGCATAGTAGCTTTTAACATATGCTTTTGTAAGTATTGAGATTCACCATACCCAGTGTTGAGGAATGAGAATTTTTGAGCCTTATAAATAAAGTTGACACGGCCTTCGCCATAAAATTTATCGATAGTTAAGTCGGTGATCTCTGAAAAGGGAATAACGATATGACGTAAAGCTTTCATACCTCTGACTAGAGTCATTGATAATTTATCTTTTCCAAATTCGTAATCAACGTACCCTTTAAATACTTTTGAATCACGATCAGTAATTTGAATATAAGTGAACATAATAATCACTTGCTTCCTTCTACAATCATAATTAATCAACGACAAATAAATTAATATCATTGATTAACTTTAATTATATTTAGCTAATGAAAAAACGAAAGATTGTTAACCCTTTCTATTACAAGTTGTCTATTTCAGAGCAATTTCTTTGATATAACGGTTATTTTAATTTAAATTTATTAACGAAATAATAAATGACTAAGAATTTAGAAGTAGGCGATTAAGATGGAAAAAAGTTTTGCAAGAAAATTGAATTGGAAACCATTGTTGAATAGTTTGATCTTTGGAGCCGCCATTGGTTCCTTTGTTTTTATTGTTTCTAAACATGATTTAACTATGGGAATAATCTTTGGCCTAATAGGATTTTTGATTCAAAGCATAGTGATTTATCCACGCTATTTGCCTAGTCTCTATGGACAATGGAAAATCACAGAAGGAAATGTTTCTTACTATGATTACAGTACTTGGACTAAAAGGATTCAGGCAATCTTTTTACCATTAGCTAAGAAACAAAAAGTAATTTCCTTCGATGATATTTTGTCCTATTCATTGGTCGTAACTAAGAAATCTAACAAGTGGACGCCGCATTATATCGTCTTGAAAGTCGATGATGGACATGATGTGGCTCTGGATTTATCTTGGAACCTATTGAAGTCGGGCGCCCCACAAAAAGATGTTGAATGGGTAGTCGATTTTATTACTAATAAGTTAAATCAAAAAACAGTTAAAGTCTTACAAGCATAGAAAAAAGCCCTCACAATTTGTGAAGGCTTTTTGTTATTCGTCGTCATCGTCATCGATTTCGTCGTCAATTTGAATATCTTTCAAAGCAGAACGATCTTTTCTAACAAGACGTAAACGATTAAGTGATACTTTACCAAGAACTAATGGAACACGCTCTTCAACAACATCACTATAAGAAAGTCCAAACCAAGTAGCAGGTGAGATGAACTTTTGTAAAATCAAGCGCATATTAATGATGCTCTTGTTCAAACTACTGATCTTAGTGTCTGGTGAAATAACTTCTTTGATAATAACAAAGGAGAAGTCACCAACTTCACGATCTGGAATAGTTGTATATTTCTGTGGTTGTGGTTTGATTTCACCGTTTGACATCATGTCATTAACAACTTGACGAAGGTAAACATTAACCTTTTGATCAACCCTAAATCCTAAGTAAAGCTGTACGCTGACCATGTAGTCAGTATCGAAAGTTTCGACACTATAAGCAGCCGTATAAGGTTCATCGGTAACATTAACTGTTACGAACCAATATACTTGAGCACGTTTTGGACGCTTATCAAGAATTGAATAAAGAATGTTTTTCTTAATACGATAACCATCATGAATCTTAGTCAAATAAACTAAGTTAGTTGTATATAGTGGATAACTAGGATCTTTTCTCAAGTCGTTTAATTGATGTTTAAAAGCTAGTAGGGAAACGAAATGGCTTCTAAATGTATTGTCATCCTTGAGTCTTTCACCGTATCTCCAGACGAACATAACGATAATAAGTAAAGCAGCGATGAACATTGTAATGTAAGCACCGTGAATGAACTTACTACTGTTAGTTACGAAGAAAATACTTTCAATGATGAAGAAGAAACTGATGATAACGGTAGTAAAGAAGCGATTAGCACGTTTCATCAACAACCATTGATGCAAGAGGATCGTAGTCATTAACATAGTAATAGTAATTTCTAGACCATAAGCATTAGACATATTTTCTGAAGTTTTGAAATAGAAAACGATGAATAAACAAACGACCCAGATAATTGAGTTGACAGTTGGGATATAAAGTTGGCCCTTGAAGTTTGTAGGATAATAAGTCTTCAAACGAGGGAACATTCTCAACTTCGTAGCTTCTGATACTAAGGTATATGAACCAGAAATCAAAGCTTGAGAAGCAATGATAGCTGCCATGGCTGATAAGAAGATTCCAAAGAGTCTAAAATCGGCTGGAATGGATTGGTAGAAAGGATTCATTGAAGAACCCATTTGTTGCAAGGTGTGGTTATCACGAACACCAATAATCCAAGCAGCTTGACCTAAGTAACTAAGTAATAGACAAATTTTTACAAAAGGCCAACTAGTATAAATATTAGGACGACCGACGTGTCCCATATCGGAGTACAGAGCTTCGGCACCAGTAGTAGCCAAGAAGATACTACCTAGGATGAAAATCCCTCTGATGTTGACAGGACTTCTGAGTAATTCAAAAGCGTAATAAGGGTTCAAGGCTCTGATGATAGTCCAGTCTGAAGACAGATTGAAAATACCAATTACACCTAAGAAACCAAACCAAATCAACATGATAGGACCAAAAGCACGGCCGATAAGTTGTGTCCCAAATCTTTGAATAAAGAAGAGGGTCGACAAGATGATGATTGTTACGATAATAACTTGGTTTTGAGTACTGATTAAGATCATATTATTGATTTTAATCCCCTTTAAACCTTCAATCGCAGCAGTAACAGTAACTGCTGGAGTCATCATTCCATCGGCTAAGAAAGTTGCTCCACCAATCATCGCTGGAATGATCAACCATTTAGCACGTTTTCTAACCAAGGTGTAGAGGGCAAAGATACCACCTTCACCACGGTTATCGGCACGTAGAGCAATCAAAACATACTTGATTGTCGTTACCAAAGTCAGTGTCCAGAAAATTAATGAAACACTACCTAAAATAAAATTAGTGGACATTTTTTCTAGTCCACCATTCCCAACCATCAAAGAATGCATAACATATAGAGGAGATGTACCAATATCCCCATAGACGATTCCTAAAGCAATTAGGAATCCAGCTATGCTCATCTTTGAATGGGGGTTATTTTTCAAAGAATTCAGTTGTGTCTTTTCCATATAAATAATCTCCAAAATTAAACAGTTCAACCGGAATTATAACATTGAAATTGATAGTATGAAACCACATAATTTTGGTCTAGTGAGATTCCATATATATCAAGGCATTTATGAACTTTTGGTACTATTTGTGAATTGGAACGATCAATGATGAATCCTTGGTTTGAACTGTATATTTAATGTCTTGATTACCACGAACCGTCGTTCCAAAATCAGTTGCGTAGACAATCAATCCAAGTTGATGCCCCTTTAATAGTTTATAAAATGTTGGTTGTAATTCAACATTCACATTATAGAAAACATCTGGTTTTAGTTCATCTACTTTATAGTTATTTTCTCGATTTTGTAAATTAAGATGACCTTTAGATATCATTTTGAAAGGAGTTTCTTTGTCATAAGTGAATTCACGTAAGTCATCTTCACGCCAGTCAAAAGTTCCCGCTAGGCTATTTTTGGAAAGTAGTGTAGGTGAAACGTTTAATCGCTTAGCTGATCCATAGTCGACTAATTGAAAACTCAAAAGGCCGATATTTTGACTTGAAGAAACTTTCAGATTGACTAATGTTTTACCATCAATCGTTAAATCATTGTCTAATGGTGCCGTCTTAAAGAGCAGGCGATTCTTAAGTAACTTCTCATTAGAAGATAGTAGTTCATTTTCCCAAGTATCGTTATGCTTAGCGTAAAAATCAAAAGACCTTTTGTCTAATTGATCATTAAAGGATAGTTCTTGCTCTTTTGAAGCATCAGTAGTTAGTTTATCATTTGATAAATTATATTTAATTTGCTCATTTTCACTGTTAGCCCAATCTTGATAAGCATTCCAAGTTTCTGTTTCAGTGTTGTCTTGAATGATAACGTTAGGGATGATTTCCTTAGCTTGATTATCTACTCCAAGCAACTCATGAGTGAGCCATAAGTTGATGATATCGTTATAGTCGATTGATCTAAAAGCGTTGATGTAAATATGTTGACCTTGATGTAAGATTAATTTTTGTGTAACGCCGTTATGTTTGATTCCGTTCCACAAACGTTCAACATTTCGTGGCTTAACATTCCAGTCATTAAGACCGTGAACCATGAAGACATCAGCAGTGATATTCTTGAAGTTTTTGTGGTAATTTCTAGCATCCCAGAAGGTATTGTAATCACCAGTTGTTCGATCTTGTCCGTGATTGATTTTTTCAATTTGATTTTTCCAAATATCTTTAACATTGTGAAAGTCACCCGGTTGAAGACGGCGACTGAATGTTTCCTCGGCTAAGACATCAGCATCTTCGCCAGGGAATCCACCAGGGGCAACGACAAGTCCACCATCACGGTAGTAATCATACCAACTAGAAATAGCAGCCTCACTAATGATTGTCTTTAAGCCGTAAACACCAGTTGTAGCTGCAGCAGTAGCCAAAGTCCCTAAATATGATCTACCCGTCATAGCGATACGTTTATTAGACCACCAAGCCTTAATTTCAATATTGTCGATTCGATTTGTAAAGGCAGGTAGTTCACCAGTCAACCATTTGATGATAGAAATAGTTGAAGTAGTTTCGTCAGGGTCACCAGTAGTTCTTAGACCTTCGGAATCTTTAGTACCAATTCCCGCCATATAGACGACCGCAAAACCACGAGCTAGAAAATAATCATTCATTGTATAAGAACTTTCACGAGAGAAATCCTCTTCAGCTCGCTTGGTTTGCCCGTTAACGACACGTGGGTGAGGGAGTTTTGTTTCTGGTGCATGATACTCAATATCACTGTATTGTAAGTTGTTAGGTTTTTTATGTTGAAGCGTTACGTTAACGTTATGAGTTAATTTTTCGCCGGTTTCGTCGTTAGTTCCTTGATTGTAAGGACTGGCTGTGTAAAGAACTGGTACTTTTAAGCCATTCTCAGTAGCTTGAGGACGCAATACCTCAGCTTTTAACAAATCACGTTTGCCGTCATGGTCGGTATCTTGAGGAGATTCAACATAGACGACTTCACGAATTAGTTTATGTGGATCAAAGACAGGTAAAGTTTTGCCATTGAAAAGTAAGGGATGGTTGACTTTGCCATAAAATCTTACAAAAAATCCTTTGGTGGCTAGAAAGTCGATGAAGGTTTGACCATTTTTGTTGTGAGTGGCTAATAACCAGTACCAAGCCGATTTTAATTCATCGATTGAAAATGAATCGGTATTGTGGTCGGCAATCATTAATTGGATTTTCTTCATTGCGCCTAACGGATCACTAAAACTGAAATCTACATCAGGATTGAATTTTAATAATTGTAAGGCGACATTATAAAAAGCACTGACAGAAACATTTGTTGCAGAATCTAAGTATTCGTTTAAATTCAAAGAGTCAGTTGCCATATAGGTTTTTAATTTTTCCTCAAAAGCTGATGATGTTTTAGCTTCTAAAAAACTTTTACTTAAAAAACTTTTCCATAATTTAATAGGGTCGGTCTCTGATTCGTTATCTTTGTCTAGAAAGCCGATTGTTTGAAGTTCAACCAATTGATCTTTGTATTCAGTTGGACGAATTGCAAATTGATTATTTTTCATTAAACAGACAACTCCTTCTTTGATATTAATTTCATTATAAGACAGTGAAAGGGTTTTACATAGGTATTACGATAGAATTTGGGTACACAAAAACCTCGCTAGAATATTCTAACGAGGTTAATTTACTTAATAGTTAAGCAAGAGCACCCATTGGATCCCATGGTGCAAGAACTTTAGGTTCTTTGGATTCTTTTTCGAAAGTATCCTTTAAGTCTTCTGGTAAGTACTTCTTGTTGATGACTAGTTGATAAACGTATTCGTCAAACCATGAGTCGCTCATAACAAAGTAACCCTTGTTTCCGACTTTTTCACCCCATGAGTTTTCAACTTTCCACTTCAATGGGTTGCCGTTTTCGTCCAAATCAACACCAGTAATAACCATAGCGTGTGTCATCATGCTTTCAATGTAATCAAGACGTTCTGCTTTAGTCATTGAAAGATCAGTGTTTAATAAACCTTCAAGGTCATAGATGTTTGTGTCCATAATACCAATCTTACGATCAGAACTTTGACCAACGTCACTACCGAACCAAACTGTCTCACCAGCTTGAAGTTGTTTGATGGCAAGTTTCTTGAAGTCATTGATTTCAAGATTCAAGTGACGAACTTGACGGCCGCCAACGACGTTGCCAAGCATTTCAACGGTATAAACGTGGTTGTATGGCTTGTCAGCCGTTGGAGCGTTGATAGTTGAGATGTAGCTGTCTAAGTCCCAGCCAACGTATTTCTTGAAGAATTCTTGAGGTGTAATACCAACTTCTTTGTGATAGTTCTTATCGTCATCACGGTAAGCCCAGTCAAATTTAGTTGGAGGAACGCCAACTGTGTAAACTAAAATCTTGTAGATTTCGCTTAAAAGTTCATTCTTTTTACGTTCGATATCTTCTTCTGATTTGTTGTCGTTAACTAAGTTACGTAAGATGATGGCACCTTTACGTAATTTCTTGTTAAGAACGTTGTTTAGTTCAGATGAATTCTTACGACTGAAAGTATCTGGCATAACGCTCTTAGGAACTAGTCCATATTTTTGAACGAGTGCCATGACCATATCCCATTGACCACCGTCTTGTTGAGGTGTTGTCATTAAGAAGTCGACTTTACGGTCACCAGTTGGAAGAGCAGCAGTGTTAATAACGTTTTCGAAGAAGTAGTTAGATTTTTCTAACTTATCCCAGAAAAGCATGTAGCCTTGTGATAGTTCAAAACCTTTGATTTTGAATTCATTTTGAACAGGGTGTCTCATAGTATTCAAAGCAGCGAAGACCCAGCAGAGTCCAGAACGCATTTGGTCAGCAACTTTACCAGTATCTAATTCAACTGAAAAAGTTGGATCCATAGCAATTTTAGATTCGATAGTTTCACTTGATTTGAAAAGTCCGTTGTTGATTACAGCGTTTTTAATAGCTGCAGAAGCTGGTGTCTTTTCAAATGCTGTTTGAAAGTTAGTTAAATCTGATGATGTAATTTCTTTAGTCATGCAATATTCTCCTCTGTTTGAAATTTATCTAATATTATCGATTACCTTTGGACCATCCTCGTAACCGACGATAATAGTATTAACTATATCAAGAAATAGGCCATGTGCAACTATTCCAACTTGATGATCTAACCAATCAGCTAGAAGATGAGGATGATTGATCGTACCAACTTTTAAGTCGATAACGTAATTTTTATTGTGAGTTAAGACGCGTTTGCCATTTTCATCGAGACGGAATTCTGGCTTTAAATCTTCTTTTTGCAAGTCTTCAAAAGTCTTCTCGCAACCAAATGGAATTACTTCCAAAGGTAATGGGAAACTGCCTAATGTGTCAGCCATTTTTGATTGGTCAACGATCCAAATATTTTTAGTTGAGTTAGTAGCGACCATTTTTTCTAACAAGTGGGCAGCACCGCCACCTTTGATTCCTTGATAGTTTTTGTCGATTTGGTCAGCACCATCGATTGTTAAGTCGATGTGATCAACGTCGTTCAAATCTTTGGTTGGAATGCCTAGGGATTGAGCTTGCTTTTCAGAACGGGATGAAGTAGTTACTGCTACGATATTCTTGATTTCACCACTTTGATATCTCTTGCCCAATTCTTCAATCATGTAGTAAACAGTAGAACCTGTACCTAGACCAACTACGGTGTCACTCTTGATGTAATCGACTGATTTAACACCAACGGCTTTCTTTAATTCATCTTGATTCAACTAATTTTCCCCCTTCAATAGCTCTTGGTAATTATCAGCTAAAAGAAATCTAATTTCTGGCTTCTTTTCAAAAGCAGCTTTGGCATATTCACAAACTGGAACTACCTTGAGACCTTTTAAATCGGAAAAATCCAACATAGCATTCAAAAGTTTACCAGCTAGACCTTGACCTCGATAATTGTCGTCAACGTAAGTGTGGTCGATTGAGACAACGCCATCTTTAACAGTTGAGTAAGTGATCTCACCAATCATTTTGTCATCGTCTTCAAAGTAAAAACGACCGTCCTCATGTTTCATTTCCATATAATTACCTCCTGCTAGATTAATTTAATTTTATATTACTCTATTATAAGTAGAAAGTCAGTGTAATGAATAGTTTTATAGCGCCTAAAATGCTATTATTTTAGTTATCTAATGCTGAAGGAGTTTTCGATTTGACAAAAAAACGTGGATTTGAAATTGTGAAGAAATACGAGGGACGAGGTATTAATTTGCCAGTTCGTCAGACTAAAAACGCTGCTGGTTATGATATTGAAAGTGCACAGGATTTCGTGGTGCCTTCAATTTGGAAATTTGGAGTTTTAAATGTTTTGAAATTTATTTTGAATAAAGGCAAGATGGATGACTCAAAACTTGCTGAAGTTCAAAAATCAATCAAGCCAGTTCTAGTTCCAACTGGTATCAAAGCTTACATGCAAGATGACGAAGTTTTGATTATTGCCAGCCGTTCAAGCAATCCTTTGAAACGTGGACTTTCAATCCCTAATGGTATTGGTGTAGTTGACGCAGACTACTATAATAATGATAGTAATGAAGGTGAATTGTTTGTTCAATTGATCAACTTTTTCCCAATGGATTATAAGGTCAAAAAGGGTGAACGATTGGCGCAAGGAATTTTCATTAAATATCTTACAACCGATGATGATGAAGGTGGATTAAAGAAACGCCTTGGTGGATTTGGTTCTTCAGGAATATAATTAAGAAAGGAACTATTTTATTGGCTAAAGCTAAAACAAAATTCGTATGTCAAAATTGTGGTTACGTTTCACCAAAGTATTTAGGTCGTTGTCCTAACTGTGGCGTTTGGAATCAAATGGTCGAAGAAGTTGATCAAGCAACTGTCAAAGCCAGTGTCACACCTAGTCGTCGTGTCAGTGATTTGGAATCTAAACCAGTTAAAATTGGGGATGTCTCTTTTGAAAAAGAACCTCGAATCAAGACTGATATGGATGAATTGAATCGAGTTCTTGGTGGCGGAATCGTACCGGGTTCTTTGATTTTAATTGGTGGAGATCCGGGAATTGGTAAATCAACGCTTTTGACTCAAGTTTCAGGACAACTTCAAAAGACCGGTGGCAAGGTTTTGTACGTTTCTGGTGAAGAGAGCGCTTCACAAATTAAAATGCGAGCTGATCGTCTAGGCATTAAGGGTGATAACTTGTACATTTACCCACAGACTGATATGAGTTATATTCGTCAAACCATCGATGATATGAAGCCAGACTTTTTGATTATCGATTCGGTACAAACAATGGATGAACCAGAAATTTCTTCTGCTGTTGGTAGTATTTCACAAATTCGTGAAGTAACGGCAGAATTGATGAATATCGCTAAACAACAAAATATCACCGTCTTCGTTGTGGGACATGTGACCAAGGGTGGTGCCATCGCTGGACCAAAGATTTTGGAACACATGGTAGATACAGTTTTGTATTTTGAAGGTGACACTCATCACAGTTATCGAATCTTACGTTCAGTCAAGAATCGTTTTGGCTCAACTAACGAAATCGGTATTTTTGAAATGCGAACGAAAGGATTAGTTGAAGTAGCTAATCCTTCGGAGATTTTCTTGGAAGAACGTTTAGCTAATGCCAATGGTTCTGCGGTGGTAGTTTCAATGGAAGGAACGAGACCAATTTTGGTTGAAATTCAATCTTTGATTACCCCAACTGTTTTTGGTAATGCTAAGAGAACCGCAACTGGTTTAGATCATAATCGAGTTTCAGTTATTATGGCGGTACTAGAAAAACGTGGTAATTTGATGCTCCAAAATCAAGATGCTTATTTGAAATCAACTGGTGGCGTAAAATTGGATGAGCCTGCAATCGATTTGGCTTTAGCAATGTCAATTGCCTCCAGTTACAAGAATATGGGTATACCTGGAACTGATTGTTTCGTTGGCGAAGTCGGTTTGACCGGTGAAGTTAGACGAGTCAATAGAATCGATCAACGCGTTAATGAAGCAGAAAAGCTTGGTTTCAAACGAATCTTTATTCCTAAGAATAATCTTGGTGATTGGTCCAAAAATAATAAGATTCAAATCATCGGTGTCAGTACCGTGTCAGACGCTATGAACAAAATATTTTAATTAAGGAGGTTTTTATGCGAAAAATTGTAATAAATATAGTTTTCGCTTTGCTAGGTATTGCAGTCGGAATTACGATTTTGCCTAGTTTGTGGGAAATTTTCGGTTTAGCAGGAATTGCTTTTATCAACAACGGCTATTTTGACGGACTTATTGGATGTATTATATTTTATTTTTTGTCGTTCTTGTTTGTTAGACCAATCATGGAATTAAATCAAAAAATGGAAAAATATCTAAACTCTAGATCCCCCGGTTGGATTATTTATGGAGCTAGTTTCTTAATCGCAGGTCTAGTTTTAGCTAACATCATTTCAATTCCGTTTTACATGATGCACAATATGTTTTCTAATGTGATTCCGGTAATTTTAATGATTGTCTTTGGTTGGATCGGTTTTCGTATGGGAACTAGTCGTCGAAATGATTGGACTAATTTCTCTATTACTAAACGAAACAACAAAACTAATGATAAGAGCGACCAGATTGCTTCTGAAGGTGAAGTAACTCGTCGTTCTGCCAAAAAAGAATTTTATCCATATAAGATTTTGGATACTTCAGTAATTATTGATGGTCGGATTCATCAATTGGCTGAAACTGGATTTTTGGAAGGTAAGTTGATGATTCCGGACTTTGTTGTTCATGAATTGCAACTAATTTCCGATTCCAGTGATAGTCAAAAACGTGAACGCGGACGTCGTGGTTTGGACATTTTGAACGAAATGAAGATGGATCAAACTATTAATTATGAAACAACAACGCGAGATTATGATAATATACCAGAAGTTGACATGAAATTACTTAAATTAGCCAAAGAAATTGGTGGTGCCGTCATGACAAATGATTATAATTTAAGTAAGGTAAGTGAATTTCAAAATGTTCAGGTACTTAACATTAACGAACTAGCCAAAGTCTTGAAACCAATGATTTTGCCAGGAGAGGCAATGACTGTTAAAGTTATAAAAGAGGGTACTGAAAGAGAGCAAGGTGTCGCATACCTAGAAGATGGTACGATGGTCGTTGTTGAAGAAGGTAAATACTTTATCAATAAAGACGTCGAAGTCATCGTAACTAGTGCATTGCAAACTGATGCTGGTAAAATGATATTTGCAAAACCTAAACATTCAATACATGGTATCCAGGAAAAGAGTAGTGCCAAGGAGAATTCAAACAACCATAACGGCAACAATAACCATAATGGCGGCAACCGCAATAATGGAAATCGTAACCGTAACAATGGCAACCGGAATTCGAATAAAAACAACTCGAGAAATAAAAGGGGAGAACACAGAAATGGCAAAAAAGTCAGATAATAAAATTCGTGTAAGATATGCACCAAGTCCAACAGGTCACTTGCACATTGGGAATGCTAGAACAGCTATCTTTAACTACTTGTTCGCACGTAGTCACAAGGGAACTTTCGTTATCCGTATTGAAGATACTGATACAAAGAGAAACGTTAAAGGTGGAACAAAGAGTCAACTAGAAAACCTAAAGTGGCTTGGCGTTGATTGGGATGAAGGTCCAGATGTCGGTGGTGACTATGGTCCATATCGTCAATCAGAAAGAAAAGAAATTTATCAAAAATACATTGATGAATTACTAGAAAAAGGTTTAGCTTACAAATCATATCTGACTGAAGAACAACTACAAGCAATGCGTGAGGATCAAGAAGCTCACGGACAAATGCCTCATTATGAATATGAATTTGAAGGTATGTCTGACGAAGAAAAAGCTGCTAAGATCAAAGAAGCAGAAGATGCTGGTGTTCAACCAGTTGTTAGATTCCACGTACCAGTTGGTAAGAACTACGAATGGGACGATATCGTAAAGGGTAAAGTTTCAATCGGTTCAGATACTATCGGTGGCGATTGGGTTATCCAAAAGCGTGACGGTATGCCAACATACAACTTTGCGGTTGTTATTGATGACCATTTGATGGAAATCAGTCATGTTCTTCGTGGTGATGATCACGTTGCTAACACACCAAAACAATTGATGATTTACGATGCCTTAGGCTGGGAAGCTCCAAAATTTGGTCACATGACATTGATCATCAATACTGAAACTGGTAAGAAGTTAAGTAAACGTGATGAATCAATCCTACAATTTATCGAACAATATCGTGAATTAGGTTACCTACCAGAAGCTATGTTTAACTTCATTACACTTCTTGGTTGGTCACCAGTTGGTGAAGACGAATTATTCACTCGCAAACAATTCATCAAGATTTTTGACGAACACCGTTTGAGCAAATCACCTGCTAAATTTGACCAAAAGAAACTAGAATGGGTCAACAACCAATATGTTAAGCACGCTGATGTTAGTGAAATCACTGACTTAGTACTTGCTAACTTGATTGAAGCAAAACGAGTACCAGCTGATCCATCAACTGACCAAATTCAATGGGTAAGACATTTGACAGAACTTTACATGCCACAAATGTCATACACACAACAAATTATCGATTTGGCTGATGTCTTCTTCAATCAACCAGAACATCTAACTGATGACGAACAAAAAGAATTAGCTGACGATGATGCTAAGACTGCTATCGAAGACTTGAAAGGTAAGTTAGAAAAATTACCACGCTTCACAGCTGCTCAAATCATGGATGCTATTCAATCAGTTCGTGCTGATACTGGTGTTAAGGGTAGAAAACTATACATGCCAGCTAGAATTGCTGCTACTAGAACAATGCATGGTCCAGCAATCGCTGAAACTATCGAATTGTTTGGTAAAGATCAAGCTCTTGCAAATATCGACAAGACTTTGAATGAAATGAAATAAAGCGCGAAAAAACTAAAAGAAAAGAAAAAGAGGTTGAAGGAAAACTTAGTTTGCCTCCAAGCTCTTTTTTATATAGGTGAAGATTATGTTGAAAATTTTCAATACATTGACCCGTGAAAAAGAAGAATTTAAACCAATAACACCTAATCAAGTTAATATGTACGTCTGTGGACCGACTGTGTATAACTACATTCACATTGGTAACGCTCGTTCGATCGTAGCGTTTGATACAGTTCGTCGTTATTTGGAATTCCTAGGTTACAAGGTAAAATTCGTATCTAACTTCACTGATGTCGATGACAAAATGATTAAAGAAGCTAATCGTGAAGGAATTACCGTCCCAGAAGTAGCTGATCGTTTTATCAAAGCCTTTTATGAAGATATTGCAGCTATCAACGTGCAAAAAGCTACTATTAATCCCAGAGCTACTGATAACATTCAAGATATTATCGATTTCGTTAAAGTTTTGATTGATAAAGGCTATGCTTATGAATCTGACGGGGATGTCTTTTATCGAGCTAGAAAGTTCAAACATTATGGTGAGCTTTCTGACCAAAATATCGATCAATTAGTTGAAGGTGCCAGTGAACACATTGGTGAAGCTGAGTTCGATAAGAAGCAAGATCCAATTGACTTTGTTCTTTGGAAAAAAGCTAAACCAGGCGAGATCAAATGGGATTCTCCTTGGGGTGAGGGTCGTCCAGGTTGGCACATCGAATGTTCAGTTATGTCAACTAAGTATTTAGGTGAAACTTTTGACATTCACGGTGGTGGTCAAGACTTAGAGTTCCCACACCACGAAAACGAAATTGCTCAAAGTGAAGCTAAGACTGGTAAGAAATTCGTTAACTATTGGATGCACAATGGTTTTGTAACTGTCGAGAATAACGAAAAGATGAGTAAGTCACTCGGTAACTTTGTCACGGTTCATGATTTGGTCAGAAAGACTAATCCGCAAGTTTTGAGATTCTTCCTTTCATCAACTCATTACCGTCGACCACTCGAATATTCCCAAGCTAATTTGCAAAAAGCGGCTGACAATTTAGATAAGATTAAGACAGCTTACAACAATTTGAAATTTAGATTAGATGATGCTAAGGATACAGATGACGAAGAAATCGTTACTCAAACCCAAGATATTATCGAAGATTTCAAAACGGCTATGAATGATGACTTTAACGTTCAAAATGGTTTGACGGAAATCTTTAATTTGGTCAGTTTAGCTAACAATTACTCATCAAGAGATACAGTTGCTAAAAATGCTGTAAATGTTATCCTAAAAGCTATGGCTGATTTGACAAGTATTCTTGGAATCAACTTGGATAGTCAACAAGACCTTTCTGAAGAAATTCAACAAATGGTCGATCAACGTGACCAAGCTCGTGCAAACAAAGATTTCGCTACGAGTGATAAATTACGTGACCAACTAAAAGATATGGGCGTAATCTTAGAAGATACCCCTCAAGGAACACGGTGGCATATTAATGACTGATGTTAAGAAATTTAACGGTGTAACTTTGGCCTATTTAGGCGATGCGGTTTATGAAGTATTTATTCGTGAACATTTATTGTCTAAAAATATCGTCAAAGTAAATGAATTACAACACCAAGCCAAACATTATGTATCAGCGAAAGCTCAAGCTTCATTGATAACTTTGATGCTCGATAACGATGTTTTGACTGAACAAGAAGTAAGGATTTATAAGAACGGGCGTAATGCCAAGAAGCAAACTAAAGCAAAGAATACAAGTGTTGTCACTTATCATATGTCCACTGGTTTTGAAGCCGTCTTTGGTTACTTGGATATTACTGGAGACAAAGAGCGTGTTAAAGAACTTGCATTGTGGTGTATAAATGAAGTAGAAAGTGGTGCAGCAGATGACCGGAAATTCGAATAGAAATAATAACAATGAAGAAAAAGAATTAGTTTATGGAGTTCATTCAGTAATTGAACTATTGAAGTCTTCAACAGCTGATCAACGTGTCAATAAAGTTTTAGTTCAAAAAGGACTTTCAAGTGAACACATCGCAGAAGCTATCAAATTAGCTAAGCGTGACCGTTTGATCGTTCAAGAAGTACCTAAGAACAAGTTGGACGATATTAGTGAAGGCGGCAATCACCAAGGAATGGCAGCTTACATTGCCCCTTATCAATACGCTGAAATGAAAGATATCTTTGACAATGCTAAGAAGAAAAATGAAGATCCCTTTATTTTGATTTTGGATAAAATTGAAGATCCCCATAACCTCGGTTCAATCATGCGTACAGCCGATGCCGTAGGCGTTCATGGAATCATCGTGCCAAAGCATCGTTCAACTGGACTTACTTCAACGGTTGCTAAGACTTCAACTGGTGCTATCGAACACGTGCCAGTAGTCCGTGTAACTAACTTAGTTAACACAATCAAAGACTTGAAGAAGAAGAATGTTTGGGTCTTTGGTACAGCTATGGAAGGTGACAATTATCGTAACTGGAATGCCAAAGGAGCAGTCGCTCTGATCATTGGTAACGAAGGTAAGGGAATTTCACCACTAGTTCTCAAACAAGCTGATCAAACTTTGAATATTCCGATGGTCGGACACGTGCAAAGTTTGAATGCTTCAGTTGCGACTGGTATTTTGTTGTACCAAGCTTTTGCTTCAAGAAATGCGTAATTTATATTAAGCGAATGATTAAATTTCATTCGTTTTTTTTGTAAACAAATGTTCTCTTTTAATGCAAGAAACAGCAATGTTATTCTAAAAATATAAGATTATTCCCACAACAACACGCCAAATGTATAGCCTAGAATCACTATGGATTGAACAAGTCAGAACTAATAGAGATTCATCAGCCCTAGATAAACTAGTGAAAAAATATCATCCGATGATTGATAATTTAGCTAAACATTACTATATCGTTGGCTTTGATCGTGAAGACTGGTATCAAGAGGCTTTTATAATTTGTTATGAAACTTGCCAAATTTTTGATGGTACCAGTGGTTCAAAATTTGGTAGCTTCTTTAAGATGAAATTTGAACGACGAGTTATTGATTTGATCAGACGTGAAAATGCGAGTAAGAGAAAAATCAATGGGATGACTGAGCCCTTAGAAGTTCATCCGAATCAACGGCCAATTGACGGTCATCGTTATTTAATAGAGGTAAAAGATCAAGTTGAAATTTTGACTGAAAAGATGAGTAAACTGGAATTAACAGCGATGCAATTCATTTTAGGAAAGATAACTATGGACCAAGCTTGTAAGAAAGAATCGTGTACTCCTAAAAAAATTCAAAACGCAATTTATCGCTTGAAGTATTTGATTTTAAAGCAAGACGATTCTGATTTGTCATGAGTTTGCAATGGACAAACAACCTTCCAGAGTTTACAATTAATAAGATTAAGAATAGATTTTGGAGATAAACATGGGATTAAGAAAAGTCGCATTAGCTTGCACTGTTTGTGGTTCACGTAACTACACAATCAGCGAGAACCCAAACCGCACAGAACGTCTAGAAGTTAAAAAGTTCTGTAAGCACTGTGGAAAACACACGTTACATAAAGAAACAAGATAAGCTGGAGGAACAAATGAAACTATTTAAATTTTTTGGTAGTGTCAATAAAGAAATGAAATTAGTTGTTTGGCCTACATTTAAAGAAAACAGACGTGATACATGGACTGTTATCGCTACATCACTAATGTATGCAATCTTCTTTGCCGTAGTTGATTGGGGTCTAATTAAATTATTACAAACCTTTATCATGGGTAAATAGATTGTAAGAATGTCAAAAATTTGCTATGATATTAGCAATCAGAAAAACTTCGACTGTGGTTCGGAGTTTTTTTATTTTGAATTTTGGAGGAAATTATGGCTGAAGCTGGCGAAAAACAATGGTATGTTTTGCATACCTATTCAGGATATGAAAATAAAGTTAAGGAAAATCTAGAATCACGTGCTCAATCAATGGGTATGGAAGATTACATTTTCCAAGCAGTTGTTCCTGAAGAAGAAGAAACAAAAATGAAAAACGGTAAAGAAAAGAAAGAAATGGAAAAAACTTTCCCTGGTTACGTTTTAGTACAAATGGTTATGAGTGATGAGTCATGGTTTATCGTTCGTAATACACCAGGCGTTACTGGATTTGTCGGCAGTCACGGTTCAGGTAGTAAGCCTGCACCACTATTACCCGAGGAAATTGATAGCATCATGAAGCAATATGGCATGAATGCTAATAAGCCATCTGACTTTGAAGTTGGCGAAACAGTTAACATCACTGATGGTGCCTTTTCAGATACAACTGGTAAGATCACAGAAATCGATGATGAACACAGAAAACTTAAAGTTGACGTTGATATGTTTGGTCGTATGACTTCAGCTGAACTTGATTTCACATCAGTTGAAAAACAAAAATAGTTATTGAAAAGACTAGTAGGCCGTGCTACTATATAACGGTATGTTTTTGACACATACATGTGGGAGAGAAAATTTTTATTCTCATCATGACCACATCACGGAACAAGGAGGTATGCACCGTGGCTAAAAAAGTTGCTAACGTAGTAAAATTACAAATCCCTGCTGGACAGGCTACTCCAGCTCCTCCAGTTGGTCCTGCACTAGGACAAGCTGGTATTAACATTGTTGCCTTTACAAAGGACTTCAATGCACGTACACAAGATCAAAAGGGTATGATTATCCCTGTTGTTATCTCAGTATACGAAGACCGTTCATTCGATTTCGTTACTAAGACACCACCAGCTGCAGTTCTATTGAAGAAAGCTGCTGGCGTTGAAAAGGGCTCTGGCGAACCTAACACAAACAAGGTTGCCACAGTTACTGAAGACCAAGTTCGCGAAATTGCTGAAACCAAAATGAAAGACCTAAATGCTGCAGACGTTGATGCTGCAATGCGTATGGTTGCTGGTACTGCAAGAAGTATGGGCTTTGAAGTAAAGTAAAAGACTAGATTGAGCAGTTTACAAAGAATGTGAAAACATTCTTAACAAGTGGGAGGGGAAAACCCCGTAAGACCACAAAGCAAGGAGGAACTTAGCATGGCTAAGCATGGAAAAAAATATACAGAAGCATTAAAACAAGTAGATAAAAACAAAAGTTATACTGCTGAAGAAGCTGTAGAACTATTGAAGAAAGTTGACTACGCTAAATTCGATGCAACTGTTGAAGTTGCTATCAATTTGGATGTTGATCCTAAACAAGCTGATCAACAAATTCGTGGTGCTATCGTACTACCTAACGGTACAGGTAAAACTCAAAAGGTTATCGTCTTCGCTGAAGGACAACAAGCTAAGGATGCAGAAGCAGCCGGCGCTGATATCGTTGGTTCAGACGACCTTGTAGAAAAGATTCAAGACGGCTGGTTAGACTTTGATGTTGCCGTTGCTACACCACCTATGATGGCCAAAGTTGGTCGTTTGGGTCGTGTTCTTGGACCTAAAGGTTTGATGCCTAACCCTAAGACAGGTACAGTTACAATGGATGTTACAAAGGCTGTTAATGATATTAAAGCCGGACAAGTTACATACCGTGTAGATTCAAATGGTCTTATCCACGCACCAATCGGTAAGATGTCATTTGATACAAACAAGTTAGTAGAAAACTTCAGTTCATTCTACGACACAATTGCTAAAGCACGTCCTGCATCATTGAAGGGTAACTATATTGTCAGTGTAAACATGACATCTACATTTGGACCTGGTCTAAAGATCAACGCTTAATAAGTGTTGACTAATTACCAAAATAATGATAAATTATCATAGTTGATTTCTACCGAAGACTCAGGTGATGAAAGTCTTAATATCCTGCCGAGGCCAGAAGATTATTTCACTTAATCTCTGTGTCCTTAGGGCACAGAGATTTTATTTTTAGCCGAATTTGTAGAAGATTAACTAAAAAATTGTGGAGGTGAAACGTAATAATGAAGCAAGAAGTATTAGCACAAAAACAAGCAGAAGTAGATGAAATTGCTAAGCAACTTACAGGCGCAAAATCAGTAATCGTTGTTGATTACTTAGGTCTAACAGTTGAACAAGCAACTGAAATGCGTGCTGAATTACGTGAACAAAATGCTACTATGCAAGTTGTTAAGAATACAATCTTGAGACGTGCAGCTGAAAAAGCTGGTGTTGAAGGTCTAGAGAAGTTCTTCGTTGGACCTACAGCTATCGCTTATTCTGAAGAAGATCCTGTTGGACCTGCTAAGATTGCTGCTAAGTTTGCCAAAGATGTTGACGCCGTTGAAATCAAGGGTGGAATCATCGAAGGTAAAGCTGCATCTCTTGACGAAATTCAAGAATTAGCTACATTACCAGACAGAGATGGCATGCTATCAATGTTGGTATCTGTATTACAAGCTCCTGTACGTGACTTTGCTATGGTTGTTAAAGCACTCGCAGACAAAGAAGACGACGGACAAGAAGCTTAATTAACTAAAAAAACTCATAATATTTGGAGGATACAATAATGGCTTTAGATACACAAAAGATTATCGATGATTTAAAAGATGCTTCAATTCTAGAACTTAACGACCTTGTTAAGGCTATTGAAGACGAATTTGACGTTAAGGCTGCTGCTCCAGTTGCTGCTGCCGGTGCTGCTGGTGGCGACGCTGCTGCAGAAAAGGACTCATTTGACGTTGAACTTACAGAAGCAGGTCAAGAAAAGGTTAAGGTTATCAAGGAAGTTCGTGGTATCACAGGACTTGGCTTGAAGGACTCAAAGGACCTTGTTGATGGTGCTCCTAAGGTTATCAAGGAAGGCGTTGCTAAGGCTGACGCTGACGACATGAAGGCTAAACTAGAAGCTGTTGGTGCAACAGTTACATTGAAGTAATACACTTTATGTTAAAATTAATCCTCGTAAGAGGATTTTTTTTTATCCAAAAAAGGAAGGATGAAACCTATGGCTAATCAATATTTTGAAAATACTCCTAGTGTGGAGCATGAAGTTAAGAATTTCAATTTTACTTTGCGCAAACATAATTTGGATTTTATGTCTGACAGTGGGGTTTTTTCTAGACAAACGATTGATTACGGTTCGCGAGTATTAATTGAAGCAATTGATTTCCAGAACATTCCTAATGGCAATATCTTAGACGTTGGCTGTGGCTACGGTCCGATCGGTTTGGCTTTGGCTAAAGAACAGACAAAACGTGACGTAACTATGGTTGATGTTAATCTAAGAGCATTAGATTTGGCTAAGAAAAATGCCGACAACAATCAAATTAAAAATGTTGAGATCTTTGAATCAGATACTTACGATAAGGTATCAGGCAAGTATGCATTGATCGTTTCCAATCCACCAGTTCGTGCTGGTAAAAAAGTTGTCAATTCAATTTTAGCTGACTCAAAGGATTATCTCGAACCAAATGGTGAATTATGGATCGTCTTGCAAAAGAAACAAGGTGCTCCTTCAGCTAAAAAACTAATGGATGCAACTTTTGGCAACGTTGAAGTGGTTACACGTGATAAAGGATATTATATTTTGAAAAGTAAATTGATTTAAATTACTCCTGAATATGGTATATTCATGTTGGAGGCGTTTACTTATGAAGAAAAAAATCGTAATTGGAATTATTATTTCTGCAATTTCTGCAGGTACAATTTTAACGGTATCATCTGTAATTCATCTTTTGAAAAATAAGACGGTTCAAAAAGATCGTGCGAAATTAGAAGAGTATGTTGATAAATATCTTCACGGTAACGAAAAATTAATGGCTTTTGTCGGTACATTATCCGATGATCAAGTACGTGAATTGATTGATATCTTGGAAACTTTGAAAAAAGAACAGGAACAATTAAAACTCAAAGCACCAGTATTTCCCAAATATTTAGAAAAGAAAGTAACTAATTTAATCGGTTAAAAATGATATTTTCAGAAGATAAAATAAATGAGTACATGGATTTAGCATTAGAGGAAGCAAAAAAAGCTGAATCAAGAAGAGAAGTTCCGATTGGTTGTGTCATAGTGGACAACCAAACCGGAGAAGTGATTGCTAGTGGTTCAAATGAACGCGAAGAAACCCAAAATGCGATTAAGCATGCGGAAATCATTGCAATTGAAGCGGCCTGTGCAAAAGTTGGTAGTTGGCGTTTGGAACACACGAGTTTGTTTGTCACGCTGGAACCTTGTCCAATGTGTGCGGGTGCTATCATCAACAGTCGTATCGAAGAAGTTATTTATGGTGCCAAGGATCCTAAAGCAGGGTCAGTTGGTTCTATCAATAATTTGTTGGCTGAGACCCGCTACAATCACCAACCAGAAGTGCTGAGTGGGGTCAAAGACCAAGAGGCAGCTGACTTACTTCGTAATTTCTTTCGAGAAATTCGTCGCAAAAAGTAGAAAAAATTTGTAATTTATAGTATCATAGTTATTGCCGTAAGGCCTTAGGGCAATGGTGCTCTTGTGAATCGTGTCAGGTTCGGAAGAAAGCAGCACTAAGTAAGGTGTACCATGTGCCTTTTGTTATGTATATTAGCCTCCTAATCTATTCCGGATTAGGAGTTTTTTTGTGTTAAAATTTACATATCAGATTTTTTTGAAGGAGAAAAAATGGCATATCAAGCACTTTATCGAGTTTGGCGTCCCCAAACTTTTTCTGACGTAATTGGCCAAGATGTCATTACTCAGACCCTGAGAAATGCGGTGGCTAGCAATATGACTAGTCATGCGTATTTATTCAGTGGGCCACGTGGTACTGGAAAGACATCCTGTGCAAAGATTTTAGCTAAGGCAGTCAATTGTCTTAACCCCCAAGATGGCGAACCTTGTAATGAATGTGAAATTTGTTTGGCAGCAAATGAAAATCGTTTAAATGATGTGATTGAAATTGATGCCGCCTCAAACAATGGTGTCGAAGAGATCCGTGACATTCGTGACAAAGTTAAATACGCTCCAACTGAAGCCAAATATAAAGTTTATATCATTGATGAAGTTCATATGCTTTCTCAAGGTGCATTCAATGCCTTACTGAAAACATTGGAAGAACCACCAGCAAATGTTATGTTTATTTTGGCAACAACCGAACCGCAAAAGATTCCCGCAACAATTATTTCTAGAACGCAAAGTTTTAATTTCAGAAGAATCTCTAAACAAGATATCCTGAAACGAATGACTTTTATTTTAAATGATAAGAATATTAAGTATGACGAAGAAGGATTGGACATTATCGCTGCTTCTGCTGAAGGTGGAATGCGTGATGCTTTGAGTATTTTGGACCAGGCTTTGTCATATGGCGATGATGAATTAACGCTTAAAAATGCCCAAGAAGTAACCGGCGCTTTGAGCAATGAACAGATTGTTTCTTATATGACGGCTATCGCTGAAAATAAGCCTGCTCAAGCTTTGACGAGTTTGTATCAAATCTTAGAGAGTGGTCGTTCAGCTTTACGATTTACAGAGATGATCATTCGAGTTTGTCGTAATTTGATTTTGTATAATTCCAATTCTGATTTATCTAATCAGATGGATAGTTCAGTCATGACCAAAGAATTGTTGGCAATTGCGGATAAATTTGACAATGACCGCTTGTTTTATATCGTTGATCAAGTTAGTGCAACCCAAAAGAATCTTAAAAATTCCAATCAAACTGATATTTATATGGAAATTTTGACAGTTAAGATTTCTGAGCCTAAGGTAGCTAAAACTAGTGCTCCAGAAGCAGAAGCGCCAGTTGAAAATGAAGTCATCGATAAATTGCGTGATGAAGTTTCTCACCTACAAAATGAGGTCAAAGATTTGTCTAGTGGGGCAGTCGTTCAAAAGAGCAGTTCAAAGCCTAAGCCTCATCATCGTGCCAACAACAATACTCGTTTGAACAAGACAGCAATTTATAAAGTTCTCGGCAGTGCTACTAAGAATGATTTGGCAGCGGCTAGAGATATGTGGCCCGAACTAATGAGTATGCTTTCAATTTCACAACGTGCTATGATGAGAGTCGCACAACCAGTTGCTGCATCTTCAGAAGGTATCGTAGTCGCTTTTGATTACGCTATGTGGTTCGAACAAGTTCAAGATGATAGTGACTTTTTGCAGTCTTTGACCGACAATGCTAGTAGGTTGTTGAAAAAAGATTGTCAAATAGTTCTCGTGCCTAAGGTCGACTGGCCTAAAATAAGAAAAGAATATATTGATAATAATATTGATTCAACCAAGAAAAACACGGTAAAATCTAATAAAGAAACTAAAAAAACTGATCCCACCGTTGATGAAGCATTAAAATTATTTGGTGACGATATAGTTGATGTAAAAAATGACTAGGAGGAATTATTATGAGTAAAGGAATGCCAAATATGGGTGGAATGGGTGGCAACATGGCCAATATCATGCGCCAAGCCCAAAAGATGCAAAAAGAAGTTCAAGCTACAACTGAAGAACTTAATAAGACAGAATACACTGGTAAATCAGTCGATGATTTTGTTGTAGTTAAAGTTACTGGTGACAAGAAGATTGCTGATATGACAATCAGCGACAAGATTATCGATCCAGATGATCCAGATACATTGCAAGATATGTTGATCGATGCTTTGAACAATGCTTTCAAGGCTGTTGATGATGACAAGCAAGCAAAATTAGGTAAATACACAAACGGGTTGATGTAATGAAATATCCAGAACCAATTTCGAAATTAATCGATAGCTATATGATGTTACCGGGTATTGGTCGCAAGACTGCTACTCGAATGGCATTTTTCACACTTGGTATGGACAAAGACCAAGTTAAAGAATTTGCTGATAATTTAATTTCCGCTAAAACAGATTTAAAGAAATGTAAGATTTGTGGAAATATTACCACTGAGGATATTTGTCCAATTTGCAGTGATAAGAGTCGTGATCAATCAACTATTTTAGTCGTCGAACAAGCTAAAGACATCATGTCCTTAGATGATATGAACGGCTATAACGGGTTGTATCACGTCCTAGGAGGGGTCTTATCGCCAGTTGATGGAGTTGGCCCAGAAGATTTGAATATTAAGATGTTGCTTAATCGTTTGAAGCAAAATCAAAGCGTTAAAGAATTGATTATTGCTACAAATGCAACCCCAGAAGGGGAAGCAACCGCTCAATATTTAGCCAAATTAGTTAAGCCAGCTGGAATAAAAGTAACTAGACTGGCACATGGTTTAGCAGTCGGATCAGACATTGAATATGCCGATGAAATGACGTTAAAGAGTGCTGTTCTAGGTCGCAGGGAGATTTAACATGTTTGGTAGAAAGAAAATGTCTGTCCAAAAAATGGAAGACGATCGCCTCTTAGATAATATTCACCAGATTCAAAGACGAATCGGGAATACCCAAAGAATGATTAATAATTCAGTGGATGTAGACGATACGACAAGAATTCATTTGAAATTAGATCAATTGAAGTATCAATTTTTGTATTTAGAAGCTAGAAGAAGAAAGGCCCAAGCTAAGGCTACGACCAATATTATTTTTGGTGAAGAAGATACTTTCTTGAAGCAACCTAGTCGAGCTGAAAAGCACTGGTAGTAGTGTTTTTAACTGCCGTCCTCCATAGCAAAGAAAATTTGGCTGGAACGTAGTGGGCACGATTTTGA
>ERZ833963.1342-NODE-1342-length-29871-cov-34.422122_pt1 | contig 29871 bp, 26 predicted proteins | sample MGYA00519693_ERZ833963 | MGnify/ENA primary metagenome ERZ833963 (study PRJEB31850, sample SAMEA3708748) | human gut metagenome | biome: human gut; feature: human-associated habitat; material: faeces | place: China | collected 2014 ... | reverse complement strand
GCTGACCTCTTGCATGCCATGCAAGCGCTCTCCCAGCTGAGCTAATCCCCCATAAAATCCAAGAAGCGAACCTCTTGGATGGAGTTTTTTGTTGGGAATTTGATTGTCGCAGGACTATCTGACTGGGGGTGTGTTTTGATACCAACCGGGCTCCCAGCTGAGCTAATCCCCCATGCTGGCTTGTCGTTCGGCGTTGTGCTCCTGACGACGTGTGTAATTATACCAGCCCAAAGGGAGATTGTCAACAGGTTTTTGAAATTTTTGAAACAAAATTCCCCTGCTGGGTTTTTGGCCCGGCAGGGGAACAGAGAATGTACGAAAGTACGCTTTTTTTAGGCCTTTGCGCTCTGGCGGTCAAAGATCTGGGGTGCCACACGGCACAACAGCACAGCAGCCACCATGGTCAGCAGGGTCTCCGGCAGCATATAGCTGCCGTTGTAGGTCAGGCTGTAGGTCCAGGCGGGCAGACCGTCCGTCAGGTTGCCCCAGATGAGCACGCCGGACAGGAAGCTGCACAGGAACCGCAGGAAGCCAGCCATGAAAGTGCCCACAGCCACGCCGACAACACGGTTCTGGAAGGGGCGGGCAAAGAACTCTGCCAGGCCGAGCGCCATGAAGGCGAGGATGTAATCCAGCAGGACTTCGCCGGCATAAGCAAGGAAAGTCGGGGTGGGCGGTGCCCAGAGACCGCCGCCCAGCAGGATCTGCAGGCAGCCGTTGACAAATCCGGTGAACAGGCCCCACTTGACCCCGTGACGGAAGGAGACCAGCACGAAGGGCAGCATGCTCAGCAGGGTAATGCTGCCGCCGTTGGGCAGGGTGAAGAACTTGATGTTGGACAGCACGGTTCCGATGGCGATCATCAGGGCGCACTCCACCAGAGTTCTTGTTTTGGTATAGGTTTTGGACATGGAGAGATTCCTCTTCTCTTTATAAATAGTACACAAAAACAAAATGCGCCCACTTTTGCAAGCAGGCGCAAGGGTGTTTGAGAAAGAACGGACAGCTCCGCAAACTCCCTACGCCGGCATTGCCCGGATCAGGTAAAGGGTACTCCGCTCAGTGCGGATCTCAGCCTTACGGCGCCCCTGTTTTTATGTCTGCATCCAGTATAGCGCAGCCGGGCGGCAAAAGTCAACCCTTGCCGACATAATTGCCCGGCCCGGCGCATAGGCTGTAGCAGCACGATACAGGGGGCGTGGGGGTATGAGAGCAGATCCGGAACAGCGGGCGGTACAGCTGGCAGAATACATCGTGGAGCAGGGGGCCACCGTGCGCGCTGCGGCTGCAGCGTTTGGGTGCAGCAAGTCCACCGTGCACAAGGACGTTTCGGTGCGGTTGGTCCGGGTCAGCCCGGGGCTGTCGGCACAGGTGCGGGCAGTGTTGGCACGCAACAAAGCCGAGCGGCATCTGCGCGGCGGGGCTGCCACCCGCCGAAAATACCGTAAATAGAAGCGCAGCGCCCCTGCACGCCGCCGGATGGACGGAGCAGGGGCGCTGCTGTGTTCAGTGCCCGGCCCGGAACTGATTCAAGGCACCTTTTTCCAGCCGGGACACCTGCGCCTGACTGATGCCGATCTCCTGCGCCACCTCCATCTGGGTCTTGCCCCGGAGATAGCGCAGCTCCATGATCCGCTTTTCGCGCGGGGTCAGCCCGGCCACGGTCTGCCGGAACTGCAGCCCGCTGATCCAGCTGTCCTCGCCATCCGGGTCGCGCACCTGGTCGATGAGGTACATGGCATCGCCGCCGTCGGTATACACCGGCTCTTCCAGGCTCACCGGCTCTACCACCGATTCCAGTGCCGCGGTCACCTCCCGGCGGGACAGGCCTGCCTCCCCGGCGATCTCGTCCATGGTGGGTTCCCGGCCCAGCTGCTTCTCCAGCGTTTCGCGGGCCTGCATGGCCCGGTAGGCGGTATCGCGCAGGCTGCGGCTTACCCGCAGGGCGTTGTTATCCCGCAAAAAGCGTCGGATCTCGCCGATGATCATGGGCACGCCGTAGGTGGAAAACCGCACCGGCTGGGCAGGGTCAAAGTTGTCGATGGCTTTGATGAGCCCGATGCACCCCACCTGAAACAGGTCGTCGAGGTTTTCGCCCCGCTGGGCAAAGCGCTGCACCACGCTCAGCACCAGCCGCAGGTTGCCCTCCACCATGCGTTCCCGTGCTCCTGCATCCCCGGCGTGGGCCTGCAGGAGCAGCTGCCGCTTTTCGCTTTCGGACAAAACAGGAAGCTGCGCCGTGTTTACGCCGCACAGTTCCACCTTATTGTACATCCAAACGCCCCCGGTCTGTTTTGAAGTTCACCGGGAGTATGGCCGCAGGGGCAAACCACTATGCGTGGAAAAAATTACACGCCCACCCGGCAGCCGGATGAGCGTGCAAAAAAAGCCGCAATTGCAATTGGCACATAATTATGGTATGCTTTAAACGCAGCCGCAAGGCTGCCACGAGGCGCTGCGTCCCACAAATGCAGGCGGCTGAGCTCCTTACCGGCACCTGAGTGCCCGGTGGAGCGAATTTTTCTTGAAATCTCGGCCTCCCCCGGACGCCCAAGGGCGGAAAGGGGGGATGCACCATGACGTTTGAACAGGTCGTAATGCTGCTTTCGCTGCTTGGCGGAGCAATCTACGTTACATTTCAGATCACATGGACTGTCTCGCACAGGGATGATAAAAAGAAAAAATGACCGCCTTCAAGTCTCCACACCTGAACGGTCATCTTTTCTGATCACTATATGGTAAGGAGCTAGTCGTTTGTATGGGCCAGCGCCTTTTGTATTTTCAGTATAGACGATTCCACGCGGTTTGTCAAGGACAAGGCCGCGCTTTTTTATTGCCCTTCCAGTTGGAGCTTCAGGGTCTGGATGATGCGCTTTTCAAGGCGGGAGATGTAACTCTGGCTGATGCCCAGGGCGTCGGCGGCTTCCTTCTGGGTGCGTTCCACGCCGTCGGTCAGGCCGAAGCGCAGCTCCATGATCCGGCGCTCCCGGGCCGAAAGGCTGCTCACGGCGCGGCGCAGACCGGCGCGCTCGGCGTCCTGCTCCAGCTGCTGGCCCACCATATTCTCGTCGCTGCCGAGGATGTCCGACAGCAGCAGCTCGTTGCCGTCGCCGTCCACATTCAGCGGCTCGTCAAGGCTGGCCTCCTGACGGCGGTTGGAGGTCTTGCGCAGGTACATCAGGATCTCATTGCCGATGCAGCGGCTGGCGTAGGTGGCCAGCTTGATGCTGCGTTCCGGCGTGAAGGTGTTCACGGCCTTGATCAGCCCGATGGTGCCGATGCTGATCAGGTCCTCGGCGGGCACACCGCTGTTCTCATACTTTTTGGCAAGGTACACCACCAGCCGCAGATTGTGCAGGATGAGCGCATCGCGGGCGTCTGCCTCTCCGGCGGCCATGCGGGCCAGCAGGGCTTTTTCCTCGGCGGGGGAGAGGGGAGAGGGCAGGCTGGCGGTGCCGGCCAGATACTGCACGCCGCCGCAAAACCGCAGCCGCGCACACAGGCGGTGCCAGAGCTGCCGCAAAAACTGGAACATGAGCAGTCCTCCCTATAATAAGTATTATAAGAGCAGCTGTGCCGCATCCTCGCCGTACAGCAGCTCCCATGCAGGGTCCGGCGGCGTGGGGCAGCAGAACGCCGCCAGCAGCCCGCCTGCGCGGTCTTTGCCCAACTGCAGGGCAGCGGGCAGGGCAGGCAGCATGCTCTGGCCGTGGATGCTGCGGCAGGGCACCAGATGCACCCCCAGCTCCGGCGGGGGCGGGGCTGTGCTGTGGGCAAACCAGCCATCGAGATACTGCCGGGCTGCCTGCGGCAGGCGGTGCCGCACCGCCGGGTACTGCACCAGCACCACGGCCTTGCCGCTCAACGGCTCCTGCAGGGCAAAGCCGGTGTCGTGGAAGGCCTGTACCGGCAGCTGCACCCCGGCCACCTCCAGCGTGGCGGGCACGCTGGGCGCGTCGCTGCGGCCAAAGCAGTACAGCAGGGCCCGCAGTACGGCATACACCCCCGCGCAGCTGGCCAGTAGCCGCCCCGGCGACAGCGGCAGGCTGACACTCAGGTTGCGGCTCTGCACGCCGGGCAGCACCACCGCTCCGCACAAAAGCAGGTTGAGCAGTGCATACCACGCACACAACCGAGCAAAACGCCCCCGCCCGGGCAGGCCGTAGGCGGCGGCCACCACCGCGCAACCTGTGAAAATTTTATAACCAACTGCCACGGCTCCCGGCAGCTCCGGGGCCAGCAGTACCAGTGCCGACACTGCCGCCAGCGCCGCCCCGGTGCACAGCCGCACCCCGGTGCACACGGTGGCGCACAGCAGACCGGCTGCGGTGAGAAACAGGGCAGCAAGGACAAAATTGGTCAGCAGAAGCTCATCGAGGTAGATCACGCTTTTCAATGCTGCAGCCCCCTTGCAGCCAGTGTACCGCCCGGCGGCGGCAAAGCTTGTCGGAACCGGAAAACCGCCTGCGGACTGTACAAAAGCAATACTTTTATAGACCTTGTTTCACATTTTTTACACTTTTTGCAAAAAGGTACTTGAACATTTCTGGAAAGTGTGGTATATTATTGCCATCCTAGTAAGGATTGGTGAGCACACGAAAGTGAGCTCGCAAAATATCTTTCTACATTTTGAAGGGAGTAATTCATTATGATGATGCCTGCAAACTTTTCCGCAATCTCTGAGAACGAGATGACCTACGTCAACGGTGGCGCTTCTCTGGCTGACATCCTGGCTCCGTCTCTGGAAGTCAAGAACTGGCAGAAGTTCAACACCAACATGGTTACCATCATCGGTAACAGCTTCCTGGGCAAGTACGTCGAGAACACTGTCGGCGTTCTGTTCAACGGCGCTTACAAGCCCGGCAACCTGGGCAACGCATGGCTCACCGGCGTCAAGGGTGCTTACGGCACCGGCTTCGCTGCTGGCTTCGGCAAGCATGATGGTGAGCTGACCGCTGGCGACAAGTTCCTGAACGGTGCTAACGGCGTTCTGAACGCTGGCCTGCGCATGGTCGGTTCTGCTGCTGCTATCTACAACCTGGCTACCGGCACCGTGAAGAACGATGTCAGTGAGAAGGCTTGGAAGGTCGAGTTCTAATCAGCCCTTGTGACTGACTAGCTGGTTTGCCTGAGGGCAGACCAAAGAACAGGTTCTGAATGGGCCCGGAGACGAAAGTCTCCGGGCCCATTTTTGCGTGCAGCTCCCTCTAGGAGGAAGCCTTTTTTGTTGATACAGGAGGGTCTGGCGTTTTTTTGTCAATGGTTCGCAGGGCAGACAGAATGACGGGGCGTGTTACAGAAAGGACTTCGGCATTTCGACCGTGGGCTTCAAAACCGTGAGGGTCTGCGCACGAGATCAAAGCAGGGGCAGCACAGTTCTGTCAGACAAGGTCGTCTGAGCGGAGTGCGGCACCTGCTTTGTTTGATCTGGTCTTGGATTTGCAGCGGGCGGGGCCGCAGAATTGTTTTGACAATAGCCTGGGATGTGATACAATAAACTCATATCGTCCGGTTGGGACCGGACCAAAGGAGGAACAAAAAATGAGATCATGGAACTACAAGCTGCTGTGCGGGGCGGTGTGCCTGGCACAGCTGGCCTGCCTGAGCCTGCCGGTGTGGGCAGCACAAAATTCTGCGGCGTTCACCCGGCAGACCACCCTGCAGCAGCTGCGGGATGACCCGGCCATCAAGTCGTCTGGCTACTATACTTACTGCCGTGAGCTGAGCGGCCTTGGCAACGAATACTGGAAGAACAAAACGCTGGAACGGTACATGCGCCCGGAGCTGGTGGATGACAGCGTGGCGGCCATGAATCTGGTGGCGGAAAATACCCGCAATGGGGTACAGGTGACCTGGCAGGTGTACAGCCCGGAAGAAATCGCGGCAAACTCTTCACTGGGGTGTGTACAGCTGTATTATTTCCCGGGCAAGGAGCCGGGCGGCAAGTATGCGCTGGTGGTGCCCGGCAACGGCAGCACCATGACCTCCGAGATGGAAGAGGACGGCTCCACGGCCTACCGTCTGCATGAGCTGGGGTACACCGTGTTCGTGCTGCGGTATCGCACCTGGATCGACATGGGCGACAATGCGCCCATTCAGGATCTTGCCAATGCGGTAAAGTTTATCACGACCCATGCCGGGCAGTTCGGTGTGCAGCCGGAAAATTATGCGCTGGTGGGCTTTTCTTCCGGCGGGCAGATCGTGGGAACCTTCGCCAATAAGGAACATGGCTATGGAAATTACGGTGCCCAGAGGCCCGGTGCTCTGCTGCTGGGTTACCCCATCGTGGACCTGACCGTGATGAAACCGCTGTATCAGGTGCTGTGCGACACAACGGACTACACCTCCTGGAAGTATTACTGGACGAACCTGAATGATGCCGTGGACAGCGACTACCCGCCGGTATATTTCTGGCGCGGAGACAACGATACTTCGCTTGGCTCTGCGAGCACGCCCGGCCAGCACGACGATTTTGCAAAGACCCTGCAGAAATACGGCGTGCCCTATGAGTATGTGAAGTACAAGAACGCTCCGCACAGCATCGGCACCGCCAACGGTACCGATGCAGAGGGCTGGATGACGGATGCGGTGGCTTTCTGGGAAGCACATACCACCGGCTGATTCAAAACGGAAAGGAATGGGTGAAATGTTCGGACATCTGCTGAAACGCGGTGCGGTCGTGCTGTGCCTTGCGGCTGTTCTTGCCCTGCCGGTGTGTGCGGAGGGCCGCATCACCACCGATATGACCATGAAGGAGATCCGCTCCGACCCGGCCATTGCGGGCAGCGGGGTCTCCACCTATTGCAAAGGGGATGCGGACAGCCTTGCACTGCGCCGCCTGTATGAAAACAAGACCCTTCTGGACTATGTGGGTGAGACCACGGCACAGGACAGCGCCGACGGCCTGAACATCGTCATTGAGAACTACGAAGCCGGTAAGCAGGTGACCTGGCAGGTGTACAGCCCGGAAGAGGTCGCAGCCGACTCCTCGCTGGGCTGTGTGCAGCTGTTCTGGTTCCCCGGCACGAATGCCGATGGCAAATATGCGCTGGTGGTGGGCGGCAATGCGGCCATGAAAAGCGGCGACCTGAACGAGGGCATTGCTGTGGCAGCGCAGCTGAACAAGATGGGCTATAGCGTCTTTGTGCTGCGGTATCGCATCTGGTGGGATATCAGCAACAACGGCCCCCTGCAGGACCTTGGCCGGGCGGTGCAGTTCATCACGAACCATGCACAGCAGTTCGGCGTGCAGCCGGAAAACTATGCCCTCGTGGGCTTTTCCTCCGGCGGGCAGCTGTGCGGGCTGTTCAGTTCGGATAAGCGCTATGGCTACAAGGCCTATGATGTGCCAAAGCCCGGTGCACTGCTGATGGGCTACCCCGTCAACGATTTTGCAGAGCTCAAGCCGGTCTATCATGTGCTTGCGGATCTGGCATCGTATGATTGGAGGTATTACTGGTCGGATATCTCAGGCGGCATCACACCGGACTTCCCACCGACCTATTTCTGGTACGGCAAGAATGATGTTACCCTGAAGACTCTGGGATATCCGTTCCAGGGTCCGGCCGTCCGGAAGGCGTTGGAGGCAAACGGTGTGCCCTGTGAGGTGCACGTCTATGAAAATGCACCCCATGCCATCGGCACCGGCAACGGTACGGATGCAGAGGGCTGGATGACGGATGCGGTGGCTTTCTGGGAGCAGTACACTTCCTGAAATATCAGAATTTGAATTTATAAAAAAGGGGATGCTTTTATGCAAAACAAGATCTCTCGCCGCCAGTTTCTGCAGGTGACCGGTGCCTCGGCCGCCGCGCTGCTGCTGGCCGGCCTGCCGGTGGAGGCCTCTGGCGCATCGGGCCATCTGACCGTTACGCCGGATACCCTCGTCTCTGACCTGCGTGCCGATCCGACATTCGCCGCCAGCGGCGTGTGGACCTGGCAGAGTGCTGTGGACAGCCCGGACACCCCGGAAGCAGGCACCACGCTGTCGGACTATGTGGGCGCCAACATGGCACAGGACAGCGCCGACGCTCTGAACTATCTGGCCGATACCTATGAAGCCGGCACTCAGGTGACTTATAAAGTGTACTCCCCGGAGGAGATCGCCGCAGACGCCACCCGTGATGGCGTGGAACTGTATTACTGGCCGTCGGAAGTGCCCGGCAGCAAGTTTGTGGTGGTCATGTCCGGCAATGTGCTCAACAAGACTTCCAATATGTCCGAGGGCTATGCCACGGCATGGCGGCTGCACCAGATGGGCTACGCAGCCTTCGTGCTGCGCTACCGCGTGTTCCTCAAGGCAAAGGACAACGCCCCGGTGGCTGACCTTGGCAACGCTGTCCGGTTCATCACCACTCATGCAGGCCAGTTCAATGTGCAGCCGGAAAACTACGCCCTGCTGGGCTATTCCTCCGGCGGCCATCTGGCCGGTGTGTTCTCCGGCGACGAACTGGGCTACAAGCACTATGGGGTACCCAAGCCCGGTGCTTTGCTGCTGGGCTATCCCATCAACAATTTCTTTGAGTATAAGCCGGTCTATCATGCTGCCATCGACCCCTTTGTACTGGAGGGCCGGTACTATGAACTGAACATCTCTGACTGTGTCACCGACGATTACCCGCCGGTGTATCACTGGTACGGCGAGAACGATTATGTGTTCCCGCTGCTGTGCTACCCGGCTCAGCGCCCGGCGCTGAGCCGCGCACTGGAAAAGCACCATGTGCCCTGCAAAGAGGTGCTGTTCCCCAATGCGACCCACGGCGTGGGTACCGGCGCAGGCACCGATGCCGACGGCTGGATGCTGGACGCTGCGAACTTCTGGGAGACCCAGATCAACGGCTGAATCTGAACAAAAGAGGAGTGGAATGCGATGAAAGATCTGAATGCCTGTCTGGCAAGCCTGAACCTCGGCCTGCCGGACGATGTGCGCCGCCTGAAGGAGGCGGGCTATTATACCGAGGCCATTGCCCGCATCGACGCATATCTTGCGGAGGACTGGACAAAAACGCAGAACCAGCCGGTGCAGCCCGGCGACCCTCTGCCGGAAAACCCCACGCCCCACGGGGTGGACGCCATGCGGGATGCTCTGCTGGCCCAGCGGGAGATCCTGCGCCGTCTGCCGCTGGATTACACGGTGCCCGAAGCGCAGGCGCTGGAACTGCTGCAGGACCTTGTGCGGGACTTTACCCCGGAGGAATTCCGGGCACTGGACCACGCCGGGGCCATGGACTGGCGGTTCGTGGAAGGGGAGAAGCGGTACATCCGCTCCTTTGCCGAGACCCTGCTGGCCACCCATCCGGAGCTGGCAGCCCGTCAGATCGACCCGCCCCAGCAGCACCCCAGCTGGGAGCGGTATGAGCCGGAGCACGAGCAGATGGTGCGCACCGGCGCAGTCAGCGCGGACATCACGCTGGAAACCAGCATCGGCATGAGCGACGAAGCCTTTGCCGCTGCCCTTGCGGCTGCAAAGCAGCAGGGCCGCAGCACCGTGCACGTCCGGGTGTGGCTGCCGCTCCCGGCGGCCTGCCCGGCACAGAGCGGCATCACGCTGGATTCCTTCACCGAGCCGCCCACCTGCATTGCCCCGGAAGATGCCGCCCAGCGCACTGCGTACTGGGAGGCCGACCTTGCCGAGAACCGGCCCTTTGGCGCGGTGTACAGTTACCGTACCACTGCCCGCTATGCCGACCCGCTGCACATGCAGGCGGACCCCGTGCAGCCGGATTTTGACACGCAGGAGGAGCTGCCGCATCTGGAGTTCACGCCCTATCTGCGGGCACTGGCGGCCCAGCTCACCCAGGGGCTCACCGACCCGGTGCAGAAGGCAAAGCGCATTTACGACTATGTGACCCTCAACACCCACTACCACTACCAGCCGCCCTACTTCGTGCAGGAAAACATCACCGACGGCTGTGCCCACAACCGCCGGGGCGACTGCGGCATCATGGCCTCCACATTCATCGTGCTGTGCCGCCTGGCCGGCATCCCGGCCCAGTGGCAGAGCGGTCTGGTGGTGCGGCGGGAGATGGTGGGCTGCCACGACTGGGCTGCGTTCTACATCGCGCCCCACGGCTGGATGTACGCCGACTGCTCGGCCGGTGCCTCCATGGCCCGTGCCGGGAACGAGAAGATGCGCCTGCACTACTTCGGCAATCTGGACACCGGGCGCATGGTGGCCAACCGTGCCCTCTGCGCACCCTTTGACCCGCCCATGTGCTCCTTCCGCGCCGACCCCTGTGACAATCAGGTGGGCGAGGTGGAAGCCGACGGTGTGGGCCTGTACGGCGAGCAGCTGCAGTGGAGCCAGACGCTGCGCCGCTACGAGACACTGTAAAAAGCAAAAGGTCCGGGCTTTGCATCTGCACGGCCCGGATCTTGGATTTTATAAGGAGACATCCCATGGAATTTCTTTCGCTTTTGTATACGGTTCTGCTGGTGGCCATCTGCCTGCAGCAGGCACTGCTGCTGTATCGATCCGGAAAACCGGCACCCCGGCAGGACGACGAAGCCCTCAAGGAGTGGGTGCGTCAGCAGCTGGACGCCCAGTCGAAGCTCTTTGCCCAGAAGCAGGCCGAGCTGGCCCGGCAGAACTACGACGCCATGCGCGGCATCAGCGAAACGCTGCAGACCGCTGTGCAGGGCATGAGCAGCACCCTGAATGCCGGGCAGGCCGCGCAGCAGCAGACCATGGAACAGCGCCTGCAGGGGCTGGAAGCTTCCAACGCCCGCAAGCTGGAAGAAATGCGCAAAACGCTGGCCGAAAGCATGGCCGCCCTGCAGGCACAGAATGCCCAGAAGCTGGACGAGATCCGCTGCACGGTGGACGAGCAGCTGCAGGATGCCCTGCAGAAGCGGGTGACCGAGAGCTTCAAGGCGGTCAATGCCCAGCTGGAACAGGTGTACAAGGGCCTGGGTGAGATGCAGAGCCTTGCCGCCGATGTGGGCGGCCTGAAGCAGGTGCTGTCGGGCGTCAAGACCCGCGGCATCCTGGGCGAGATCCAGCTGGGAGCCATTCTGGAAGAAATTCTGGCCCCAGAGCAGTACGACACCAATGTGGCCACCATCCCCGGCAGCACCCAGCGGGTGGAGTACGCTATCAAAATGCCGGGTGCCGACGGCGGCAGCGTCTGGCTGCCGATCGACTCCAAGTTCCCCGGTGATACCTACGCCCACCTGCAGGATGCGCAGGCATCCGGCGATGCGCAGGCTGTGGAAAACGCCCGCCATGCACTGGAACTGGTGCTGCGCAGCGAGGCCAAGGACATCCGCGAAAAGTATGTGGAGCCGCCGTATACCACAGCCTTCGGCATCCTGTTTCTGCCCTTCGAGGGCCTGTACGCCGAGGTGGTGAATGCGGGCCTGCTGGAGGTGCTGCAGCGGGACTATCAGGTGAACGTGGCCGGCCCCAGCACCATGGCGGCCCTGCTCAACAGCCTGCAGATGGGCTTCAAGACCCTTGCCATCCAGAAACGTTCGGGCGAGGTGTGGCAGCTGCTGGGTGCCGTCAAGACTGAGTTCGACAAGTTCGGGCAGGGGCTTTCCAAGCTGCAGCAGCGTCTGCGCCAGACCGACGAAGAGCTGGACAACCTTATCGGCGTGCGCAGCCGTGCCATCAGCCGCAAATTGCGGGCCGTACAGACGATGGACGACGCCAGCGCTGCGGCCCTGCTGGAGCTGGACACCGAGCCGGGCCGCCCCGTGTCTGCCCGCCTGCCGGAAAGCAGGGGCGATGAATAACGGTTGTGGTCAGGGGGCAGGAAAAGCCGCAGATTCCTCTTGCTAAATTTCTGACAATGTGCTATACTAGGAATTGTTCTTAAGAAAAATCGGCCGCTTTCTGCGGCACAGCATAAAAATAAAGGAGCATGGGATTTATGAGCGTACAGAAGATCAGCAATGCCATTCTGGGCGTGGGGGTGGACGATACCACCATCGACCTGTTTGAAAGTCAGTACCCGGTGCCCACCGGCGTCAGCTACAACTCCTATGTCATTCTGGATGAAAAGGTCGCCATTCTGGACACGGTGGACAACCGTGCCACGGATGCCTGGCTGGCAAACCTCACCGAAGCGCTGGGCGACCGCATGCCGGAATATCTGGTGGTCTCCCACATGGAGCCGGACCATGGTGCCAACATTGCCCGCCTGGCCGCTAAGTACCCGGACATGAAGGTGGTGGGCAACGCCAAGACCTTTGTGTATATGGAGCAGTTCTTCGGCCCGGATGCCGTGGCCAAGGAGCGCCGTGTGGTGGTGAAGGACGGCGAGAGCTTGTCTCTGGGGAGCCACACCCTCACCTTTGTGTTTGCACCCATGGTGCACTGGCCGGAGGTCATGGTCAGCTATGAGAGCAGCGAAAAGGTGCTGTTCTCCGCCGACGGTTTCGGCCGCTTCGGGGCGGTGGCAAAGTTTGACGAAAAGGCCGACTGGGCCAGCGAAGCCCGCCGGTATTACCTGAACATCGTGGGCAAGTACGGCCCGCAGGTGCAGGCACTGCTCAAAAAGGCAGCCGCACTGGATATTGCCACCATCTGCCCGCTGCACGGCCCGGTGCTCACCGGGGACCTGGGCAAGTACCTGGCCTATTATGATACCTGGTCCAGCTACAAGCCGGAGGAGCCGGAAAAGATCCTGGTGGCCAGTGCTTCCATCCACGGCCATACCCGCGCCGCGGCCCACACCATGGCCGAAAAGCTGCGTGCCAAGGGCGCAAAGGTGGTGGAGATGGACCTGACCCGCACCGATGTGTCCTACGCCGTCACCGAGGCATTCCGCTGCGGAAAGATCGTTCTGGCCTGCGCCACCTATGACGGCTTCCTCTTCCCGCCGATGGAGTCCCTGCTGACCCACCTCAAGACCAAGGCGTTCCAGAACCGTACCGTCGGCCTGATGGAGAACGGCACCTGGGCCCCCATGGCTGCCAAACTCATGCGCGCCGAGCTGGAAGGTATGAAGAACATCACGGTCTGCGAGAACGTGGTCACCATCCGCTCTGCTGCCAATGCTGCTGCGGAAGCCCAGATGGACGCTCTGGCCGACGAGATCGTGGCAAAATAAGCCCCAAAAGCGCGTAAAATCAGAAAAGACAAGCTGCCCGCATACCGGATGTGACAAGATCACACGGTATGCGGGCAGCTTTTTATCGGGGTGCAGGACTGCAGCGAGAGGACGGGAATGCTCTGTCATTCTTGCGTGGAAACCTGAACTACGACGGAAATTTCGGTCGGATGGTACGGCCCGGCATATTACGGGAGATCTGCTGAAATACATTTTAGCTGTCGGAAACGATAAATCCGTGTTCGCGGATCATCTGTGCCAGCACCGCAGCAATGTCACCGTCAAAAAGCAGTGACTGCTTGGCAATCTCATTCGGGCAGACGGCCTCGCCCTTGTTGATGCAGACGTAGGTGGCATTGGGGTTCCTGGCGGTCATCCGCCAGAAGGGATATTTGATGATGACCGGGGTGTTGCCGCCGACGCCAAGTTCTAAGAACAAGATCTTCTGCCCCTCGTGGCGGCGGAGAAATTCGCTGTACCGCTCGGCGGCGGCGTGCCAGCCGGCATCCTCTACAAAGCTGTCGTCACAGCGCAGGTTCATCGTGAGCAGCTTGCCGCAGTGCGGGCAGTGTGGGACAAGCTCGGCGCGCAGGTATTCGTCCTGCACCTGCAAAAACTCCGGGCTGGCATCCCGGGGCGGGCGCACATTGAGCAGTGCGCGCAGCAGCTGCTTCTGCCCGGCGGCATCGTCCGGGACGGCCAGCTGCCGGTATTCGGGGGCTTCTGCCAGCAGGCTGCTGAGCAAAAAACGGCGGCGTTCGGTCTGGGTCATAGAAAGACCTCCTTTGCGGTACCAAACGGCAAAACGTCCTGAAAACAGCGTTTCCAAGGCGATCTGCACGAAACGGGAATCAGAACTCGTAGGGAGGGTTGCCGGAGAAGTCGGCAATGGCACCGTGAGCATCCTCCAGGATTATTGCATTGGGTGTGCGGGGCATCTCGGCGTGCCCCGGCTGACGAGGCCATGATACACCCCTTTTTGCCCGGCGTAAAGTACGCACAAAGCGGTAACCTGGTTACCGGCGGGTGACTTTTGACCGGTTGCGATTCGGAAACTTTTGCGGTGAACCGCCGATTTCTCGCAATTTGGACTGCAAAAAAATTTTTTGAGCCGGATGTGCGGGGTGCCCGGCCCCTGCTTGACAAGCACCGCGTCTGTGCCGTAAAATAGAAAAAACGGCCCGCGAGGGGCCGGAGCCTGCAGCCCATCATGGATGCCATGCGGGTGTGGGGCGAACAGTACAAACAACAGAATGCGTGACTGCGCGCCGGGCAGCTGCCGTACCTGCGGCAGCACCCGGCATTTTTTGCAAAAAGGAGAAATTGCACCATGGAGCGGATCTTACTGCTGGAGGATGACAAAAGTCTGGTCACCGGGCTGACCCTTGCACTGGGCCGGGCGGGTTATGCGCTGGACACGGCCCGTACCCTGGCCGAGGCCGGGCATCTGTGGCAGGCGGGCCGCTACGACCTGCTGATGCTGGACGTGACCCTGCCGGACGGCACCGGCTTCGACTTCTGCCGGGAGGTGCGCCGCACTTCCGGGGTGCCCATCCTGTTTCTGACCGCGTCGGATGAGGAAATGGACATCATCACCGGGCTGGACCTGGGTGGTGACGATTACATCACCAAGCCCTTCAAGCTGGGGGTGCTGCTGAGTCGGGTGCACGCACTGCTGCGCCGGGCCGGAGGGTTCGGGGCACAGCAGGCCACCGAGCTGTGCTCCGGCGGCATCCGGGTAGATCTGCTGGCCGGCCGGGCCGAAAAGAACGGCGTTCCGCTGGAACTCACGGCAGCGGAGTACAAGCTGCTGTGCCTGTTTCTGCGCAGCCCGGGGCAGGTGCTGACCAAAGAGACCATTCTGAACGCCCTGTGGGATTGCGAGGGCAATTATGTAGATACCAACACCCTCACGGTGTACATCCGGCGGCTGCGGCTCAAGGTGGAGGATGACCCCGGCAGCCCGCAGCGGCTGGTCACGGTGCGGGGCATGGGCTACCGCTGGAACGGGGATGTGTGAGATGAAATTTCTGGTGGAGGACGATGTCCGGCAGCTGTTTGCCCGGTTGTGCACCGGGCTGGCTGCGGCCCTGCTGGCGGCAGAATGCGCGTCGTGGGCACTGTGCCCGGCACTGTGCCTGCCGCTGCTGGGGCTGTTTGTCCTTCTGGCGGCCGGGGTGCTGGGCAGTGCCGCTGCTTATTTTGCCCGACGGCAGAAACGGCTGGAGGAAGCGGCTGCGCAGGTGCGTGCCCTGCTGGACGGGGACGCCACTGCCCGGCTGGACAGCGGCCGTGAAGGGCAGTTGTACCGGCTGTTCCATGAAGTGAATGAGATGGCGGCAGTGCTCAACGCCCATGCCGACCGGGAACAGCGGGAAAAGCAGTTTTTGAAGAACACCATGGCCGATATCTCTCACCAGCTCAAGACGCCGCTGGCCGCTCTGAATATCTACAACGGTCTGCTGCAGGCCGGAACGGATGACGCAGAAAATGTGCGGGAGCTGGCCGAACTTTCCGAACAGGAGCTGGACCGGATGGAACAGCTGGTGCAAAGTCTGCTCAAGCTCACCCGGCTGGATGCGGGGACTGTACAGCTGGAAAAAACGGAACAAGATCTGCAAGGTCTGCTAGAGCAGACTGCCCGGCCCTTTGCCTGCCGCGCCCGGCAGGAGCAAAAGCAGCTGGCCGTCGCGGCAGAGCAGGGGGTGTGCCTGTGCTGTGACCGGGTGTGGATGCGCGAGGCCGTGGGCAACCTGATCAAGAATGCGCTGGACCACACCCGCGCCGGGGACACCGTGACGGTAGAGGGCAGCCGCTTTGCCGACTTTGTGCGCATCCGGGTGGTGGACACCGGCACCGGCATCCACCCGGAGGACCTGCCCCATCTGTTCAAGCGATTCTACCGCAGCCGCTTTGCGCAGGATACGCCGGGCATCGGGCTGGGGCTGCCGTTGGCGAAATCCATTGTGGAGGTCCACGGCGGCACACTGGAAGTGGAAAGTGAGCTGGGCCGGGGCACCGCCTTCACCATCCTGCTGCGGAACAGGCCCGCTCCGGCGATCCCTACAAAATTGTAGTCTTGCAGTCACCGGGCTGTAGCAAACGGGTGGTATGCTGTGGACAGATCAAAACGAAAGAAGGTTTTTGTATGAATCTGTTGCAGGCACAGGCCCTTTGCAAGACCTACGGCACCGGCGAGACTGCCGTGCAGGCGCTGAAGGACGTGAGCTTCTCGGTGCCCAAGGGCGAATTTGTGGCCGTGGTGGGCGAGAGCGGTTCCGGCAAGAGCACTCTGCTCAATCTGCTGGGCGGGCTGGACACCCCTACCTCCGGCAAGGTGCTGCTGGACGGGCGAGATCTGTTTGCCATGAAAGAGCGGGAGCGCACCATCTTCCGCCGCCGGAACATCGGCTTTGTGTTTCAGGCGTTCAACCTGATCCCGGAGCTGACCGTGGAGCAGAATATCCTGTTCCCGGTATTGCTGGACTACCAGAAGCCGGACACGGCGTATCTGGAAGAACTGCTGGATGTGCTGGACCTCCGCAAGCGGCGCAGTCACCTGTCCGGCCAGCTTTCCGGCGGGCAGCAGCAGCGCGTGGCCATCGGGCGGGCGCTCATCACCCGTCCGGCGCTGATTTTAGCCGATGAGCCGACCGGCAATCTGGACACCCGCAACAGCGGCGAGGTAATCGCCCTGCTGAAGGAGGCTTCCCGCAAATACGCCCAGACCATCGTCATGATCACCCACAGCCGCAGCATCGCCCAGACGGCAGACCGGGTGCTGCAGGTGTCGGACGGCGTGCTGACCGACTTCGGGAGGTGCGCGGAATGAAAAGCTATCTAAGCCTGATCCCCATTTCTGCCAGGGTGCGCAGGCGGCAGAACCGGCTGACCATCCTGTGCATCGTCACGGCAGTGTTCCTGGTCACGGCCATCTTCAGTGTGGCGGACATGATGCTGCGCACCCAGACGGGCCGTGCAGCCGGAAAAAGCGGCAGCTGGCATCTGGAGGTCACCGGCATCACGCCGGAGCAGGCTGCGCAGCTGGTCGGCCAGCCGGACGTGGTGCGGGTGGGTGCCGGAGCAGTATTCAATGAGAACGGCGAAAGCGCATACCGCCTGAACGGCAAGCGGGTGGTGCTGTATGGTGCCGATGCAGATTATGTGAGCCTGAACCGTGCCGCAGCCTTTGCGGGCACCTACCCGCAGGCGGAAAACGAAGTGCTGCTGGGCAAGACCGCTGCACGGGTGCTGCATGTGGGCAGCGGAGACACTGTAACGCTGACACTGCCGGACGGAACGGAAAAGCCCCTCACGGTCACCGGCGTCGGCGGCATCGACGAGGATTTTTACGGCGAGCAGTACAGCATCGTGGATGCCTACCTGCCGCAGGAAGCCTTTGCGGCCCTGCTGACTGCAAACGGCGAGGCACTGCCCCAGACACATTATGAGCTGGAATACACCAGCGCGGCCAGAGCAGCAAAGGCCCTGCCGAAGCTGCGCAGCCGGTACGGGGAGACGGCTGTGCAGGAAAACCTGCAGGTGATGGGTTCGGCAGGGCAGAGCAGCAGTACGGCTTTTCAGACCGTGTACGGGATGGCAGCGGTGCTGTTCGTGCTGGTGCTGCTGGCCGGAGTGCTGATGATCTCCGGCAGCATGAACAGCAATCTGGCCCAGCGCACCCAGTTCTTTGGCATGATGCGCTGCATCGGCATGAGCAAACGGCAGGTCATCCGGTTCGTCCGGCTGGAAGCCCTCAACTGGTGCAGGACGGCGGTGCCCATCGGCCTTGTGCTGGGCACTTTGGCCAGCTGGACGATCTGCGCCGCGCTGCGGTACGGCATCGGCGGCGAGTTTGCGGCAACGCCAGTCTGGCAGCTGAGCCCTGCGGGCCTGTGCGCCGGTGCCGTGGTGGGTGTGGTGACGGTGCTGCTGGCTGCGCAGGCCCCGGCAAAGCGGGCGGCAAAGGTCTCGCCGATGGCGGCGGTCTCCGGCAGCACCCAGAATGTGCCGGTGGGCCGTGCGGCCCATGCCGGAAAGGGCCGGGTGGAACTGGCACTGGGCGTCCGCCATGCCACCGCCAGCAAAAAGAACTGGGCCCTGATGACCGCCAGCTTTGCGTTGAGCATTGTGCTGGCGCTGGGCTTTACCGTGCTCTTGCAGTTCGCCTCTCTGCTGTTGCCCAGTCTGGTGCCGTGGCAGCCCGATGTGCTTTACAACGGCTACGGCAATGCGCAGGTGCTGCCCGGCAGCATGACCCGGACACTGCTGGAAGTGCCGGGCGTCGCCCATGCGTGGGGCTGCACTGGTCTGGTGGATACCCCGGCCAGCAGCGACAAGGGCAACGTGGACCACGTTATCTTCTGCTCCTACGATGATTATATGCTGGAGTCCAGCCGTTCCGTGGTGGTACGGGGTCGGATGCCCGCCGCAGGCAATGAAGTGATGACCATCTACAATAAGAACAACCCCATGCAGATCGGGGACGTCATCACAGTGAACGGGGTGCCGCTTACCATCGTGGGTGCCTTCTCGGAGGGCACCTTCCCGGATGATGTGACCCTTATTGCACCGGAAGCGCTGTTCCGACAGGTGGCAGGCGACCAGAACTATAATATGGTAGGTGTGCAGTTGGACCGCACCGCCGACGAGGACACCCTCTTCACGCTGGCGGACCTTGCCACGGATGACGTCATCATGCAGGACCTGCGGGAGAGCAACCGGCAGGACCGCGGCACCTATTACGCGGTACGCGTCGTGCTGTACGGTTTTCTGGCCATCATCGGCGGCATCTCGCTGCTGAACATCGTCAACAGCATCTCCATGAGCGTTTCCGCCCGTGCCCGGCAGTACGGTGCCATGCGCGCCGTGGGCATGGAGGATGTCCAACTGTGCCGGATGATCGCGGCGGAGGCCGGGACCTATGCGGCGTCCGGCCTGCTGGTGGGCGTTGCTGCCGGCCTTGTGCTGCACCGTGCACTGTATACCCGGCTGATCACCCACTATTTCGGCGTCGTGTGGCGGGTGCCCTTCGGGCTGCTGGCAGTGCTCTGTCTGTTCGTGGCAGGTGCAGCGGCGCTTGCGGTGCACGGCCCGGTGAAGCGATTGCAGGCAATGCCCGTCACAGCAGCCATCAACGAACTCTGACAAACAAAAAACAAGCGCCGGAGCGCTCCCTTTTGCGGGAATGCTCCGGCGCTTTTGGGTGTAACTCAGTCCAGCACGGGAATGTCCAGCCCGAATTCCAGCGGGCGGAACCGGGGGCAGACGTTTTCGGTGATGGAGATCACCGAGGCGGCCAGACGGCTGCCGATCTCGCAGGAGGCGGGCAGGTTCTTGCCGTAGGTCAGGCCGATGACCGTACCGGCAAAGAAGGCGTCACCGGCACCGGTGGTGTCGATCACATCCACCTTCTTGGCGGGCACAACGCCGCTTTCGCCGTTGGCGCGGGCATACACGGCACCCTGCCCGCCCATGGTGACCACCATGCAGGGAATGTTGGCGCTGTGCACGTTGGCGGCCAGCACCTCCCGCATGGCAGCGGGGGAAAGGTGGTCGTAATCGTCCGAGAAGAGCAGCCCGGCTTCCTGCTGGTTGCACACAAAGCAGTCCACCTGCTGCAAAAAGTCGCGGCGCTCCATGGCGATGCTCATGTTGGAGATGGCCGCGTAGACCCGCTTGTTGTACTTTTTGGCAAAGCGCAGCACCTGCTTGACCGTCTCTTTTTCCAGATCCAGCTCCAGCGCGATGCTGTCGCAGTCCTTGAAGATCTCGTCTCCCTGCTCTTTCAGCAGAGCGGTGAGGGGAGTGGTGTCCGGGCGCTTGGAGATGGAGGCGCATACGTCACCGTCGTTGTTGAACACGGCCAGCCAGGTGCCCATGCCGTCCTTCACGCGGCGGATGAACTGGGTGTTCACCTTGTGGTCGCGCAGCTTGTCGATGACATCCTGGCCCATGCCGGTGTCGTCCACCAGACCCACAAAGGTGGGGCGCAGCTCCACATTGGCGATGTCCTCCACGATGTTGCGGCTCACACCACCGTGTACCTGCTCGACCCGGCCGGAGTTGCGCCCGCCCGGGATGTAGGTGGAAAGGGGGTACCCCTTGATGTCCACAAAAACGGCTCCGATGACTACGATTCCCATAGAAAAACCTTCCTGCAAAAATATTTTGCCTTCATTATACCAACTCTTTACGACAGAATCCATCCTTTTTGTCATTTCGGGCCGAAAAAGCGCGCAGAAGGCCGAATTGCCTTACAGGGCGGTGCTTGCCGTCCGAACCAGGAACTCCATGGCCTGCACGGGGTACTGTCCGGCGGCGGTCTCGCCGGTGAGCATCAGGCTGGACGCACCATCCAACACAGCATTGTAAATATCGCTCACCTCGGCGCGGGTGGGCACGGCACGGGTGCACATGCTGTCCAGCATCTGGGTGACCACCATAAAGGGCACCCCGGCGGCCCGGCAGGCGGCGGAAAGCTGTTTCTGACAGCGGGGCAGCTCCCACAGCGGCATGGCGTTGCCCAGGTCGCCGCGGGCAATGACCACCTCGTCCACGAGGGACAGAAACTCCGGCAGAGCCTGCACCCCGGCAAGGTTCTCGATCTTTGCAAAGATACGGATCTGCGGCGCACCGGCCTCGGCCAGCGCCTGCCGAAGGGAAAGGATGTCCTGTTTCCCGCGCACGAAGGGCAGCATGACCCCGGTGACGCCGCAGGAAGCTGCGATGCGCAGGTTGGCAAGGTCCTCACTTGTCAGGGTGGGCATGGGCACCGACAGACCCGGGGCGGCAATGCTCTTGCGGCTTTGCAGAACGCCGCCCCGCAGTACGGTGCAGACCAGTGCATCCGGCCCGGCGGCAGTTACTTCCACCAGCAGCTTGCCGTCATCCAGCAGAAGCAGCTGCCCGGGGCGGGCTGCCTGTACCAGCTGGACAGGGCAGGGGATGCCGCCTGCACCCAGCTGTACCGTGCCGCCCTCCGGCAGGGTGACCGGGCTGGCCAGCCGCCCGACACGCAGTTCCGGCCCCTGCAGGTCGATGAGCAGGTCCGGAATGCCGACAGCGTGGATCATTGCCAGCCAGTCAGCGTGTTCGGCCAGCGCCCCGTGGGAAAGGTTCATGCGCAGGCCGGTCATGCCGGCGTCCACAAGGCGGCGCAGAGTTCCGGCACTGGCGCAGGCCGGGCCAATGGTTCCATAAAAATGCATAAGGGGTCCCTTCTTTCATAGATTGCGCAGGTGTTCCTGCAAAAAGCTACACAAAAGCCGGACACAGGGGTGCTCTGCGTGCTCCGGCTGCAAAAAGGCGGCGCAGATGGGCGGCATGCCGTCCAGTGCCACGTCCTGAACATTGTCCATGCAGTGGTCGGAGGTGATCTCCAACCGGTCCAGGGCCAGACCGTTGCGCTCCTGGGTGCGGTAAAGCACTTGATAGTATTGCTCGCCGATCTCTACCTTCGGGCGGGCACCGGCCTGCCGCAGGGTATTCCACAGCGGGGCCAGCGGCTCCGGCGCAAGGCCCGGCACCAACAGCAGCTGGCCGTCCAGCTCTGCCGGGGCGATGCTGCTGCGCCCCCAGAACGGGCTGCAGCGGGGCACCAGCAGGGCCGCAGTGTGCCGGGTGAGCGCGGTGCGGGCAAGCCCGGCCGCGCAGCCGCCCAGGTCCATCACCAGCCCGGCGTCCAGCGTGCCGTTCTGCAATTGTGCACATACGGCGTCGTTGGAGAGCAATGTGGTTTCCAGCGGGATGCCCGGGTATTGCTGCCGGAACTGCTCCAGCACATCCCCCAGCATGGGCAGGTAGCTGGGCACCAACGCCACACTGATGCCCAGCCGCAGGGCGGGGGACCGGATATCCTGATACGCCTGCGCGCACATCCGATCAAATTGTTCCACCACCGGCGCGGCCTGCGCCCGGAAGCGCTGGCCCTTTTCGGTCAGGGCAAGGTGATTGCGCACATTGATGAACAGCGGGCCGCAGAGCTCGTTTTCCAGCGCGGCAATGCTCAGCCGCAGAGCCTGCCGGGACAGATACAGCCGCCCGGCGGTGTGGGTGTAGTTCAGATCTTCGCACAACGCCAGAAAATAGCGCAGCTGCTGAATGGTCATGGGAGGTTCCTTTCCAGAAATAAAACGCAAGTTTTTCTTGATACCTACAGTGATATTATAACTTCTTTTTCTTTGGTTGTAAATGTGATACTTTTAACAAGAATGGCAAAGCATTTTTGCCACTCTGGAACAAAGCACGAAGAAAAAGAAGAGAAAGGAACCTTATTATGGAAAAGATCTCCCGCAAAGGCTTTCTGAAAATCGCTGCCGCTGCCGCTATGAGCAGCGTCACCGCAGCCGGTCTGGCTGCCTGCAATGCAGCCAGCAGCTCCACCGCTGCTGCATCTTCCGGTGCAGCCGGCATCTACACCCCTGGCACCTACACCGCCACCGCCAAGGGCATGAGCGAGATCACCGCCACGGTGACCTTTGACGCTGCCAGCATCACCAAGGTGGAGCTGGACCTGTCCGGCGAGACCGACAGCATCGGCCAGGCCGCCAAGGACAAGCTGATCGAGCAGGTGATGAACGCTCAGACCAGCCAGATCGACGGTGTGACCGGTGCCACTGTGACCAGCAAGGCTGTGCAGAACGCTGTGGCCGACTGCATCCGTCAGGCCAGCGGCGGTGCCATCAACCCCGCTGAGCAGACCACCGAGGAGACTGCCTCCACCGCCGACTGGCTGGGCGAGGAGCCCGAAGTGGCCGAGAGCGACATCAAGCAGACCGTGGAGTGTGAGGTGCTGGTGGTGGGTGCTGGTTCTTCTGGTACCTTTGCCGCTGCCGCCGCGGCCGAGGCTGGTGCCAAGACCATCCTGATCGAAAAGTTCGGCCACGACATGGCCAGCGGCATCCGCGACACGCTGGCTGCCTGCGGCTCCAAGCAGCAGCAGGAGGACGGCGATGACGTGAACAAGAAGGACGCTGTGCGCTACCTGTGCAATTGGAGCCAGGGCTATACCCGCCGCAGCCTGGCACAGGTGTGGGCAGACCGCAGCGGTGAGACCATCGACTGGTTCACCGACGTACTGGCCGAGAGCGGCATCGACTTCCGCCACGAGATCGACGAAAAGCATGACAACGACAACTACGAGGTGCTGGACGTGGGCCACAGCACCCAGTACGGCGACGAGTACAGCGAGCAGCTGACCATGGACGCCGTGCTCAAGCACGCCGAGGCCGACGGGCTGGAAGTGCAGTACGAGATCACCATGGTCAAGCTGGAAAAGGACGGCAACCGCGTCACCGGCCTGATTGCCAAGAATGCCAACGACGAGTATGTGCGCTACAACGCATCCAAGGGCGTCATTCTGGCCTGCGGCGGCTACAGCGGCAATGAAACCATGATGAACGCCCTGCAGCCCCAGAGTGTGGAGCAGACCTGCGTCAACTATTCCAAGCCCGGTGCCAAGGGCGACGGTATCAAGGCCTGCCTGTGGGCCGGTGCCATCATGGACCAGACCCACACCTCCATGATCTTTGACCGCGGTGCCATCAAGCCGGACCAGACCGGCGAGTACGGCAAGGCCAGCGATGGCGCGCTGTTCTGGATGGGCAGCCAGCCGTTCCTGAAGGTGAACCTGAACGGTGAGCGCTTCATGAACGAGTACATGCCTTACGATCTGGTGCTGCACGCTGCAGCCAGCCAGCCCTACCACACCTACTGCACTGTGTGGGACAGCAAGTACCCCGAGGATGTGGAGCACTTTGCCACCCACGGCTGCAGCCGTCTGTACCCGCATGCGAACGGCACCGCTCCGGTGTTCCCCATTGAGTACATCGAGGGCATGAACGCCGATCTGCAGGACCAGGGTTACATCGTGCAGGCCGACACCGTGGAGGAGCTGGCCGACAAGCTGGGCCTGCCCAAGGACACCTTCACCGCAACGGTGGATCGCTACAATGAGCTGGCTGCCAAGGGCGAGGACGAGGATTACGGTAAGGAGGACTACCGTCTGTCCACCCTGAGCGAGGCACCCTTCTACGGCGTCCGTCAGGCCGGCGGCTATCTGATCTGCACCATCGACGGCATCCAGATCGACGACAATATGCACGCCATTGATCAGGACTTCAAGGCCATCCCCGGCCTGTATGTCATCGGCGACATGAGCGGCAACTACTTCTCCGGCAGCTATCCCAGCCTGATGGCAGGTGCCGCCGCAGGCCGCAGTGCCACCTTCGGCCGCTTTGCCGGTCAGAACGCTGCCGCCGGCATCTGATCCGGAGCGCCCGCAACACGACACGCTGTGTGAAGCAATAAAAAAATGCGAACGAGAGCAGAAATGCTTTCGTTCGCATTTTTTGTTTACGGAAAGAACGCTTATTCTTCCACGATGATCTTATCCTTGGCGTAGTCCAAAGCAAGCCCGATCAGCTCATTGCGGGAGCGATTTGTTTTTCCGGCAAGATCATCGTAGAAATCGACGATTGACTTGTCTACGCGAATCGTAAATGTAACAGGTTCGGAGAGCTTTTTAATTCTGAGTTCATCCATTATTATCACCCCAATACTATTATGAGGTGAATTTTGCTTGAAATGAATGCTATATTACGGTTCGTAAATGAACATAAAGTGGTATAATATATGGTGAGAACTGATCTTGCTTCCTGAATGCGTCGGAATGTGCCGAAAAACAACACATTCTGGGAATTGCTGCACAGAGAAACAGGAGGTACGATCAAACCGTAAAATAGCCGGGTGACCGGCAAACAGAGGAGGACGTGTGCGATGAAAAAACAATTCCGGATTCTTGCAGCGGCACTGGCCCTGTGCCTGAGCCTGTTGTGCTGCCCGGCGGCCTTTGCGGCGGTGGACAGCAGTTCCTGCCAGACGGTACCCTATGCGCAGGCAACGTCTCAGCCGCTGGGACAGCCTATCACTATTACCGGTACGCCCAATTACAGTGCGGCTACCAGCAACGATACTGCATTTATTTTTGGCTTTGACACCGCCGACGGCGTGTGGTATGTGGCCGTGCAGAAGTCGAAATTTGATGCCTTCAAGGCGGCGGCCCCGGCACAGCAGATGACCCTGTACGGCGTGTATGCCGGCACACTGGACGTGAACGGCATGCCCATTCTGGACATCCAGAATGGCTCGGTGCTGCTGAACGGTACCACCAGCGACACGACAGCTTTGTACACGGCCGGGCAGAAAAAGCTGGATGCCCAGAAGGCCGCCGCTGCCGCCAGCAGCAAAAAGACCACGACCACTTCCGGCAGCAAAAAGAGCACGGGCAGTGCATCTTCCGGCCAGACGACCAGCCAGATGGTGTGGATCCCCACCCATGGCGGCAAGAAGTACCACAGCAACCCCAACTGCAGCGGAATGAAAGGCCCTGAGAAAGTGAGCCTGTCCACTGCAAAATCCCGCGGATTCACGGCTTGCAAAAAGTGCTACTGAGCATAAAAGAAAGGACCGCTGCGATCTCTCCGGAGGCCGCAGCGGTCTTTTGCGTTTTGTGATAAAACTCAGCTCCGGCGCTTGGCCAGTACCGCCGTCCCGCTGGCAGCGGTCAGGACGCCCAGCAGGGCAAGCCCAGCACCCGCCTGCCCGAAGAGATCGCCCACGGAACCCACAAAGGGACTTGCGGGGATCATCAGGATGCTGTAGGCCATGCTGTCCACACTGATGAGGTTGACCCCGAAATCCTGCATGACCTGCAAGGTAGACAACACATCGGCGGCATTGCGGCCGAACCGAGACAGTTTGAACACCAAAACGTAGGAAACACCATCTTTTCCTGATTTGATGTCCTCCATCATTCGGCAAAAAGAGGCACGGCCTTCGATGGATTTGCCCGATTTACCGGCATCCTCATACCCGCCAACAATCTGGTAATCGTTGAAGTCAGCGTATGCTTTCATCCGGGCTTTCTGGGCATCCAGCGAATAGCCGTCGATTTGCATCGTGGTAGACACGCGAGTGTAAATGTAAACTTTTGTTTTTTCCTGTGACATAAGAAATCCTTACGCTACAGTTATTTCTTGTCGATTTTCTGCTCCAAAAACTTAAGGGAATCCAGATAATCCTGCTCCACATCGCTGAGGGTTTTAGCTTTGTATTTCCGATATGCGGTAGTAGCCTTGTCTACTGCCTGCTTGTGAGTAACGCTGCCATTGCCAATAAGCAACTGTTCACCGCTCATAGTCAGAATACGATCAAGGTGGTTTGCCCAATCCTGCATTGTCATGGGCTGTTCGCGCTCTGCCTGACGCTCAGCAAAATCCAGATAACCGGAAACCAACTGCCCCATAGCGCGAAGCTCTTTCTCTTTGAAATATCCACCGCCACCCAGATTTTTCAGGCGCTCGTCATCCAGCGCAAATCCCTTGCGCATATATTCCTTCAGGATGCCAGTTGCCCAGATACGGAACTGTGTGCCTCGTTTGGATTTGACACGATAATCAACAGAAATAATGACGTCAAGATTGTAGAATTCGACCTGATAGGTCTTTCCGTCTGCGGCAGTTGTTGCAAATTTTGCAACAACTGAATCTCGTTCAAGCTCACCCTCTGCAAAAATGTTTTTGATGTGACGGGAAATTGTGGATTTGTCACGTTGGAACAACTCAGCCATCTGGTCAATGGAAAGCCAGACGGTGTCACCGTCAAAGGTAGTATCAATTTTGGTCAGGCCATCTTCTGTGGTGTAAATGAGGATGGAATTTTTAGGAGAGTCATCTCGTCCGGAAAAGCTGCTGTTCAGCTCGTTCAGGATTCGGGCGAAGTTTGTCATACGCACAGGCACTTCCTGCTCCATCAGAGCGTTCGCAATGCACCCGGCAAGGAAACTCTTGCCTGTACCCACACCGCCCCAGAGGAGCAGTCCTAGGTTCTCTGAACGCATGGTCTGCCATTGCTCTACATAGCGGTGTGCGTGGTGCATCTGTGGGCTGCGGCCATTGTCGTTTTCAAAGGCCCAGTCCAGCATTGACGGGTCAGAAAATCCCTCTGCTTTCAGCCGCCGCACAAGGTCGTTGTGCTTTTGCTGGCTGATAAGGGTTTCTTGTTTTTCTCGTTCCGTGCGCTGGCAGCTGCATTCAATGGGGTGCTTGTTTTTGCCCATCAGGGCAATGCCCTTTGCAAAGAACGCTTCTTTTGGGGTGTGACACTTTCCACAATGAAGCAGGCCGTCCTTGCCATAATAATCTTCTGGATTTTCGGGAATACTGGAAACGGACTGTTCAAAAATTTTTTCAATCGTCTTTATAGGCTTTCTTCTTCCTTGAATGTGTAGTCCGGGATGCCCGGTGCTTGCTTCTGTTCTGGTCTTTGCCGTTTCGCCCAGATGCGCAGGGTAGCGGCATGATCAGCGTATTTTTTGCCGGTAGACTGGATATAAGCCGAAAGCTGTTCGATTAGATCGTCCAGCCCGAAGAAATCGGCTTTGAGTTGCTTGTACTCCTTTGCTGTTAAAAAGACATTCTGATATTCGCCAAAGGTCAAATAAGCATCTGTTGTTTTTATCAGGTGGTTCTCTTTCAGATTGTTCTTATTACGTTGGTTAGTGGAACACTTTTGTTCCATGGAAGATATCATTTCTGTTCCATCGGATGGAACAAAATCGTTCCATGCAGGGGAACATTTTTGCACTGTCGGAACTTTTACAAAGATGCTGTTGGGCACAGTAATGCGACCTCTTCTGCGCTCAATCAAATCAGCATCTTCCAGTGAATGCAACGCACGTTTAATACTCATGGTGCTGCATCGTAGAGCATCGCTCAATGATGAAAGAGGGAAAATCACATAGACGAAGCCGCGCTCATCCATCCAGTTGTTCTTTTGGGAAAGTGTTGCCCGGTCCAGCAGCAGGGTGTAGAGCAATTTTGCTGTGTGGCTCAAGTCGGTATCCAGCAGAAAGCGGGGATAGGGCAGATATTGCGGCAAAGGTGTAGTGACAGTCAGGTAGTTGGAAATAAAATTCACCTCCAGTGTTTTTTCATCAAACAAATTTTTGGAAAGCATTTTACTGGCTGTTGGTAGTCTCCAGAAGATGCTGCCGATGCTGTTCTTTCAGATGCAAAATATAGTCTTCTGCTTTTTGCAAAGTAGCGATGACTTTTGCTTCAAGCTCTACATTTGCCAGAAAGTCAGGATAACGAGCAAAACATTGATCGATGCAAAACATAAAACTCTCTGATGCACCGTTGATTTCACTGAACATTCCTTCGGCATCGGCGACATGATCAACCGTTGCCATCTTTTCTCCTAGCTCACGAATGGTCTGGAGTTCGGTGCTGCGCTTTCCCGATGAAATAAAAGGTCGATTCTCCGAGAGCGGATCAGCCGTTTGGATCTTCGATGTGGCAGCAGTAGAAAAATTGTTTTCGGTGACCTTGGAAAGTAATTCTAAATTCTCATAGGTGTCTGCACTATCGTCTGGTTTACCGTTCAGCTTTTCCTCTCGCCACGTTGATACCACGGTGGGCAATGCTTCCGTGGGAGTTCCACGGATAATGGTAGCCTCTCGCTGGGATAGCTTAAGTTTGCCGGATAAGATTTCTTCCTGAATGCCGGGGCAGTATTTTTCCATCAGCTCAACGGTTTTCATGAACTGCTCGGCACGAATTACAAAAGAGGGACTTACATTATTTTCTTTGGCGATTCGTTCAGTTGTGTTTTCTACCGATGGCAAATTGTCAATTTGACAGTTTGCCACCTGTGTGTACTGATTGCCATGATTTCCCCCACGAGTGGATTTTTCAGAATGATACTGCTTCCCAATCAGAAACTTTTTCTGTTCGGGTGTCAAATTCCGGCGACCCAGCTGATGTTTGCAGATCCATGCAAGAACATCTTCACGGGTTTCGCAGGTGCAGGAGATCGAGCGGGTGGTATAAGGGATTTCTGGGTGCTGCTGGAGAATCTTATAGCGATTGTGGCCATCAACAAGAATGTTGCCCCAGACAATCAGGGGAGACAGGACTTCACCTTCTGAAAGGATGTTTTCTTCCAGTTGCTGAAATTCTTCATCGGTCAATGCAGGAATCTGAGATTGAAATTCGGAGTCGATGATAAATTCAAACTTGTTTTTCCTCATAGGCAAAATCTCCTTTCAAAAATTTATTGGTAGTTCAGCCGTTATCCCCGCATGGATTTCCTGCCCCCTTCCGGCGGCGTCTTCCGGCTCTCCTTGTCAGGGTCATCGCCGGGTATCCCATGCAGACGGTCATGCGGTTTTCAAGGATCAACGATGGATTTGAAAATAGATTAACACATCAACAGAAAAATTTTTAGGACACATTACGTCCGGTTTTTACGAAAGTTGATTTGAAATCCTACAAAAAATCGGACATTCAATGCCTGAACTGGTGTGAAAGCAATGAAGAATGCGTTTCTATGGTCTTAGTGTATCACGTCGCCAATTTTATTTTTAGGAACTGGTAGTTCCGGTTTTTAAGGGATATGAAATGAATTTCAAGGCAAAATCGGAACTACTGGTTCTGGTTTTTCGTATCAACGTGATTTCAAATTTTGGGTGCCGTTCTCTCTGCACGGACTTCCTACTCCCTTCCAGAGGCGTTTTCCGGCTCTCCCTTGCGGGGTCATGGCCGGGTATCCCATGTCAAAAATCGTGAGTTGGTACCAACTCGCCCTGCCTGCTGCGATTGCAAACTCGAAAACTTCCTGAGCAAAAAAATAACCGTCCGCTTCAAGTTGAACTTGAAAACGGACGGTCTGATTTGCAAAATGATTTTCAAATTTGGGAAGCACCTTGAGAGGCTTCATAGCACCCGCAAGCAATGCAGACGTATATACATCT
>ERZ833963.1323-NODE-1323-length-30162-cov-117.628292_pt1 | contig 30162 bp, 21 predicted proteins | sample MGYA00519693_ERZ833963 | MGnify/ENA primary metagenome ERZ833963 (study PRJEB31850, sample SAMEA3708748) | human gut metagenome | biome: human gut; feature: human-associated habitat; material: faeces | place: China | collected 2014 ... | reverse complement strand
TTGTTTTTAGTTACTCCTGCACGGAAATCTATTCGGTTTTATAGAGGAAAGATAAGTGTTTAATCCCAAACTGAGTAATACAATTTTGACATAAACACGTACTTTCGTATTTATTTTGTTTCAATGGTAGACTCATATCAGAAATCAAAGGCTTTATTTAGGAACAATAGTATCTAAAATTGTATGTGTGACATTCTTTTTATAAGATAGTATTGCATTTGGTAAATATAGTATTACACGGTTTTTAATATATTCTATACCTTTGCAGTCGTAAATGAGACATGTATAGGATACAGATAAGATACGATAGGATTGAACATATATCACCAGGCCGTTTAGGCAAAATAAATATGTATAGTAATAATATATAGGTAGTTTTTTTGTAGGAAGGGAGGAGTCGGGAGATTGCTCTCTTTTTTATAGGATTTTTAACCAGATAACTGTCGTGTGTCATGCGCACGAACGGATTAGGTAGATGGATTTTCATAGGTAGATAGGTATATTGTTTTTATGGGTAGTCACGGGGAGCACAATGCTTGCCGTGTTTTTTCGTATATTATCGACAATATATATAAGGAGGATGAGTTAATAAAAACAGAGAAGAAACTTAAACTGAACACAAATGACAACTAAACAATTCTTGTTATCGCTTGCCGCCCTTGCGTTGCCGCTCATGGGGCAGGCGAAGGTCAGACTGCCACACTTGATTTCTGATGGCATGGTGTTGCAGCAGCAGAGCGAAGCCCGTCTGTGGGGATGGGACCAGCCTGGCAAGACGGTGCGCGTCAGCGTGTCGTGGAGCAGTGATGTCTACACGGCACGTACCGGCCGCGAAGGAAAGTGGCTCGTTAGGGTCAAGACACCTAAGGCCAGCTACACGCCACTGTCGGTGACTTTCGACGATGGCGAGAAGGCGACGATCAAGGGACTGCTCAGCGGTGAAGTCTGGGTATGTGCCGGACAGAGCAACATGGAGTTTCCCGTACGGGGCTTTGACAATTGTCCGCTGAAAGACTACAACGAGGTGGTGACCACGGCTTCTGAGGTGCGCGGCATCCATTTTGTGAAGATTCCAAGTGTGATGCGCACTGAGCCGCAGGACGATGCAGATTGCCAGTGGAAGGCTGTGGACGTCAACACGGTGGATGACTGCAGCGCCGTAGGCTATTTCTTTGCACGCAAGGTAAGCCGCGTGGCCAATGTGCCGGTGGGCTTGATACTTGCCAACAAAGGCGGCTCACGTGTGGAGAGCTGGCTTGATGCCGACAATCTGAAGAAAAATACAACGGAGGAACTCGACTCCAGCAAGATGGTGAAGAAGTTTCCATATGACTATCTGCGCCCGCTGTTGTGGGGCAACGGCACGTTCCACCCCATCCTCAACTACACCGTCAAGGGCATCCTCTACTATCAGGGTTGCTCCAATGTCGGCGCGCCGGGCAACGAATATTCCGACCGGTTGAAACTCCTCGTGGAGCAGTGGCGCCGCGACTTCGATGAGGGTGAGATCCCATTCTACTTTGTGCAGATTGCTCCTTATATATATGGTGACGGTGCCGACGGTATTTCCAGCGCTTTGCTGCGTGAACAGCAGGAGCGCGCGGCCAGCATCATTCCCAACAGTGCCTTGGTCTGCACCAATGATCTCGTCTATCCTTGGGAGAGAAATCAGATCCACCCTTGCCAGAAACAGCCTGTCGGCGAGCGTCTGGCTTTCCTTGCGCTCAACCGCAACTATGGCTTTAAGGGCATCAAATGCGAGAGCCCGGTGTTTAAGAGTATGTTCATCGAGGGCGACACCTGCTATGTGAGCCTTGACAGGACCTATGGTGGCATCTCACGCTACGACGATATCGAAGGCTTTGAAGTGGCCGGAGCCGACAAGGTCTTCCATCGTGCTGTGGCAGGACACTTTTGGGTGGCAGGACAGGACCGCCGTAATGAGACGCTCTTCGTCACGTCGCCTGAGGTGAAGCAGCCGATGTATGTGCGCTATTGCTTCCGAAATTTCAAGTTGGGCAACCTGAAAAACTGTGCCAACCTGCCGTTGATGCCGTTCCGGACCGACAAGGATGAGTAGGGGCAGAGGCATTGTAAAGTGATTACCACACTTTGGTAATGGTGTTACCGCGTTTTGGTAAAACTGTTACCATAGTTTGGTAATGCTGATACCATGGCTTTGGTAATAAGCTTAAAAAGACTTTGGTATTGTCTGTACTGTCAACGCCCTTGGAGGGGGAATAAGGGGGAATCCTCCAAGGGCGCTGTTGTTTCTGGTTAACGGACGCTTAGTAAGCGTGTTTGTCGTGTACGAAGAATGAGCGGGCAGTCAAGCCTATGATCTTCAAGTCCAGTCCCACGTTCCAGTGCTCCATATACCAGATGTCGCGCTGAATGCGCTCCTCCATCTGCCAAATTTCTTTGGTTTCACCACGGCAACCGGTGACCTGTGCCCAGCCTGTGATACCGGGCTTGCAGAAGTGGCGTACCATGTATTTGTCGATCAGCTTTCCGTACATCTCCGTATGCGCAAGCATGTGCGGGCGCGGGCCCACGAGGCTCATATCGTCAATGAGCACATTGAAGAACTGGGGCAGTTCGTCGATATTGTATTTCCGGATGAAGTTGCCGAAGGGAAACTTGCGTGGGTCGTTTTCTGTGGCTTGCTTGCTGTCAGCATCTTTGTTAACGTGCATCGAGCGGAACTTGTAGCACCAGAAAGTGTTACCGTTGAGGCCTGTGCGCTGCTGCTTGAAGAAGATGGGGCCGGGGCTCTGTATTTTGATGATAGCGCCGACGATCAGCGTCAGCGGAGCAAGGAACGCGCAGGCTGTCAGACTCACGACTAAGTCAAACGAGCGCTTGATGATGCGGTTATAAGGCTGCATGAGTGCGCTGCGGTGGTTAGTGAAGAATATGTGCTCACCCATGCGGATCGGGCAGAGTCGCATTTTGGAATCGGCAAACGTACGCGGCACATAATAGAAACGAGCCACATTTTTGTCGCACGAGCGCATGACACGCTCTACCTCAAAGCCCATCTCATGCGGCAGACTACAAAACACAATGTCGATACCCGACTGGCTCAGTGGTGAGCGATCGTTCTCGTTCATCATTTTGTTCATCTGAGTCAGCGTGCCGAGATAATGCAATGATTCTGGACAATCGGCGATTGTGGTGTCGCTGTAATAGCCCAGCGAACGGTAGCCCAGCTCTGGATTCTCCATCATCTCGTTGTGCAGCACGACCAGCGCCGGATCGTCGCCGACAAAGAGCACGCGCCGCACGTTGTGGCCGTGACTGCGCAGATAGTTCAGCACGCCACGCTCGCAGATGCGCGAAAGCATCAGCGACAGGTAAGCGCTGAAGAAGAAAGACACGGAAAAGATGGTCGGAACGTCATTGAAGACGAGTTTCGTCAGCACGGTAAAGATACACGTGAATGTTAGTGTCAGACGGAAGACATTAAGGGATACGTCGGCCAGGCGCAACAGTCGGAAATGGATGATGCTGTGAAAAAAAATTCACTGATCAGTACCGACACATTCATGAGGGCAACTACTATACGGGTGTATGTGTGAAAATAAGCCGGTATGTCTGAACCCAATTCTAAGAAAATCAGCCAAGCCACTAAGTTGACAATGATAAAGTCACAAAGTGTAATGGTAGCTAAGAGCGTCCTGCGCCTGTCAATGTTGATACTGCTCACGGATAAATATCATTAAATCTGCTTACTTCTTTCTTTCTTATAAGAAGGAAAATCTTCATTGTTTGCATTTTCGTTCCCTTGGCAAAATTACCACTTTATTTTAGATTATACAAATAATAATAACTAAAAAAGGTCATATAGCTTTTTTTTAGTAACTTTGCAAATCAAAAGATGAATCATAAAATATAGTATGGTACTCAATTATATTTGGATTGGATTCTTTGTCGTTGCCTTCATTTTTGGTGGCGTACAATTGTTGATGGGCGACACCACGATCTTTCAGAAGATGGTGGACTCCACGTTCGACACGTCGAAGACAGCTTTCGAAACCTCGCTGGGACTGACCGGCGTGCTGGCCTTGTGGCTGGGTATCATGAAGATAGGAGAGAAAGCTGGCGCCGTCAACGCGCTGGCGCGATTGCTCAGTCCGGTGTTTACCAAGCTCTTCCCCGATATTCCTAAGAATCATCCCGTGATGGGGTCTATCTTCATGAACATTGCTGCCAACATGTTAGGACTCGACAATGCCGCCACGCCGACGGGTTTAAAGGCTATGGCCGGCATGCAGGAGCTGAACACAAAGAAGGATACGGCTACCAATCCGATGATCATGTTCCTGGTGCTTAACACGTCGGGACTGACCATCATCCCTACCACTATTCTTGCCTTCCGCTCCAGTTATGGTGCCGTGCAACCCACCGATGTGTTCATCCCCATTCTCTTGGCGACGAGCGTAGCCACGTTGGCGGGGATCATTATCACGGCGGCGTGGCAGCGCATCAACCTGTTCCAACCTGTCCTGCTGGCTACCCTGGGCGGACTCATCGCCTTTGTTGCTTTGGTCATCTGGGGCTTCGGTCAGATGGACAAGGACACGATGAGCTCTGTGACGTCCGTAGCCGGTAACCTGATCCTGATGACGGTGATCGTGCTGTTCATCCTTGCGGGCGTGAGAAAACACATCAATGTCTACGATGCCTTTATTGAGGGAGCTAAAGAAGGTTTCCACACTGCCGTGCGCATCATCCCTTATCTTGTTGCCATCTTGGTGGCCGTTGGCGTATTCCGCGCCTCGGGTGCTATGGACATGCTCATTGACGGCATTGCCTGGGTGGTGAAGCAGTGCGGGCTGAACACCGACTTTGTGGGTGCGTTGCCTACTGCCTTTATGAAGCCGCTTTCTGGCAGTGGTGCTCGCGGACTGATGTTAGAGGCGATGAAGAACTATGGTCCCGACTCCTTCGTGGGTCGTCTGAGCTGTATCTTCCAAGGCTCCACCGACACCACCTTCTATATCCTTGCCGTCTACTTCGGCTCTGTCAATATCAAGTACACACGTCACGCTGTGGCTTGCGGCCTGCTCGCTGACCTTGCAGGCGCCATTGCAGCAATAGCCATTGCTTATCTATTCTTTTGAAAAATAGATTTTCTGACATTAAAAACGACATAAGCTCATCAAGAAAATATGCAGAATTTAAAATCTCTTGCAAAAGACACGGCCATTTACGGCCTGAGCAGTATTGCAGCCCGTTTCATCGGCTATCTGCTTGTACCTATTGAGACGGCGAAGTTCAACGCTGCCGGAGGACAGTATGGCATCATCACCAACATCTATGCCTACATCGCCTTGCTCATCATCATCCTGACCTACGGTATGGAGACCACCTTCTTCCGGTTTATGAACCGGCCCGGCGAGGATCCGAAAAAGGTCTATCCCACCACGCTCCACACCGTAGGCTTCACCTCACTGCTCTTCGTGGTGTTGCTGGCGCTGTTTATACATCCTGTAGCCGGCGCCATCGGCTATCCTGACCATCCCGAATATCTGATGATCATGGGCGTGTGCGTGGCCATCGACGCCTTCACGGCGATCCCCTTTGCCTATCTGCGTTATGCCCATAAACCTGTCAAGTTCGCATTGCTGAAGATGGTGAGTATTGCCGTGAACATCGTGGGCGTGTCGCTCTATCTCATTGTGTTGCCTGCCATGCACGTCAATCTCTTCGGCATCTACGACGCCAACTTCGACTTGGAAGTGGTGTGGGTGTTCTGGATAGAGCTCTCCGGTTCTGTGCTCACCCTGCTCTTGCTGGGCAAGGAACTCAAGGCAATGGGCAATCCGTTTGACAAGGCTACCTGCAAGCGCATGCTCCGCTATACTTGGCCGCTGCTCGTCATGGGACTGGCCGGACAGCTCAACCAGTGTGCCTCGCAGATCATCTTCCCCTATGTTTTCAATGGCAACGCCCATGACGCACGTGTGCAGCTTGGCATCTATGGCGCCTGTATCAAGATAGCCACCATCATGGTGATGATTACCCAGGCCTTTCGCTATGCCTACGAACCATTTGTTTTCGGACAGTCCAAAGAGAAAAACAATAAGGAGACTTACGCCCGGGTGATGAAGTTCTACATCATCTTCACCCTTCTCGCCTTCCTCTGCGTAGTGGCCTACATGGACATCATCCGCTATATCATTGGTCGTAGCTACTGGGAGGGCTTGGAGATCGTGCCGATCGTGATGGCCGCTGAGATCATGTTCGGCGTGTTCTTCAATCTTAGCTTCTGGTATAAGCTCATCGACAAAACCATTTGGGGTGCCTGGTTCTCAGGTATCGGTGCTGTCGTATTGATCGCTTTCGACATCATCTTCATCCCGCGCTTCAGCTACTGGGCTTGTGCGTGGGCCGGCTTCGCCTCGTATGCGGTGAGCATGGTACTGAGCTATTTCTTCGGTCAGAAATACTATCCGATCGCCTATCCGTTGAAGTCGATCTTCACCTACACGCTGCTTGCCATAGTGCTCTTTGTGGGCATGACGGCTTCCAACCGCTATCTGCCGATGTTGCCGGCCTTGCTTGTCAACACGCTGTTGCTGATCGCGGACGTAGCTTTTATCGTGAAGAAGGATCTGCCACTGAGCTGTCTGCCCGTCATCGGGAAGAAGTTCCGGAAATGACGGGTGCAGACTCCTATTACAATAAGGTGTGAGTACAGGTGAATCGCACAGTCACTTATAATATAATAAGGTTGTAGGCAATGACAAACCGTAAAGAAACAACAGAAGCAAAGCACGGTCCTGCGGCCGTGATCATGGGCGCCTCGTCGGGCATAGGCCTGGAGGTGGCCCGGTTGCTGCTCCGTCGTGGCTGGCATTTGGGACTGGCCGCACGGCGCACCGAGCTATTGGCTGCACTGAGCCGGGAATATCCCGATCAGGTGAAATACGCCTCCATCGACATCACGGAAGTTGGAAGCGAAGTACAATTGCGCCGGTTGATCGATGAAATGGGGGGAATCAGCCTCTATCTTCATGTCTCCGGCGTGGGTTGGCAAAACATGGTGCTTGATGCCGACAAGGAGCTGACGACGGTGCAGACCAATGCTTTGGGCTTCACGCGCATGGTCAGTGAGGCTTATCGCTACTTTGTCTCTCGTAGCGAAGGCCATATTGCCGTGGTGTCATCGATCGCTGGTACCAAAGGCTTGGGGGCGGCTCCGGCCTATAGTGCTACCAAAGCCTTCGACGCCACCTATGTCGAAGCTCTGGAGCAACAAGCCCACATGCGAGGCAAAAACATCCATTTCACCGACATCCGTCCGGGCTTTGTCCGTACCGCTCTGCTTGACGACGGTCGCCGTTATCCCTTGTTGATGAGTCCGGAGACCGTGGCGCGTACCATCGTCAAGGCCATCCTGCACCGTCGTCATGTTGTGGTCATCGACTGGCGTTACCGTTTGCTCACCGCTCTCTGGCGTTGCGTGCCCCGTTGGATATGGCGAAGGATGAAGGTCAGCAATGGGTGAGACGGATGCTTATAGCATACCTTTCAAGGAGGCTAAACGTTATAAAGAACTTTAAAAGAAATCGTGGATAGACGGCTAAGTGCCGATTTTTTCGTAACTTTGCACCGTTTTTTACACGAATGGAGGAATACGCCCGATAATTTTCAATGGCTGGGAGGGCGGTTGATTCCTCATGCGTCATTGAAAATTTAAAGGTTTAAAGATTGAAAACATTTGAAGAATTGGGCGTCAGCGAAGAGATTCGCCGCGCCATCGAAGAGCTGGGCTTTGAGCAGCCCATGCCCGTACAGGAAGAAGTAATCCCTTATTTGCTCGGTCACGGCAACGATGTCATAGCATTGGCACAGACAGGAACAGGCAAGACCGCCGCTTACGGCATCCCCGTGTTGCAGAAGACCGACCCCACCAACAAAGCGACCCAGGCCCTCATCCTCAGCCCCACCCGTGAGCTGTGCTTGCAGATTGCCGATGACCTCAACGCTTTTGCCAAGTATATCGACGGCATGCACATCGTGCCCGTCTATGGCGGAGCGTCTATCGAGACACAGATCCATGCCCTGCGCCATGGCGTGCAGATCATCGTGGCTACCCCCGGCCGGCTCATCGATCTGATGAAACGTGGCGTGGCTCAGCTCGACCAGGTCAACAACGTCGTGCTCGATGAGGCCGACGAGATGCTCAACATGGGCTTCTCGGAAAGCATCAACGAGATCTTTGAGGGCGTGCCCGCTGACCGCAATACCCTGCTCTTCTCAGCCACGATGAGCAAGGAGATTGAGGCCATCGCCAAGAACTATCTCCACGACTACAAGGAGATCGTCGTCGGATCTCGCAACGAAGGTGCCGAGAACGTCAACCACATCTATTATATGGTCAACGCGCGTGACAAGTATCTCGCACTGAAACGTATTGTCGATTTCTATCCCCGCATCTACGCCATCATCTTCTGTCGCACGAAGATCGAGACGCAGGAAGTGGCTGATAAGCTCATCAAGGACGGTTACAATGCCGAGGCGCTCCATGGCGACCTGAGTCAGCAACAGCGTGATCTGACCATGCAGAAGTTCCGCAACCACCTGACCCAGCTGCTCGTAGCCACTGATGTGGCCGCCCGAGGACTGGACGTTGACGACCTGACCCACGTGATCAACTATGGTCTTCCCGACGATGTGGAGAACTATACCCACCGCTCGGGCCGTACCGGACGCGCCGGCAAGAAAGGAACGAGCATCTCCATCATCCACTCGCGCGAGAAGTTCAAGGTGCGCAACATAGAGAAGATCATCGGCAAAGAGTTTGTCGACGGCACCCTGCCCACGCCTGAGGAGATCTGCAAAAAGCAACTCTTCAAGACCATGGACGACATTATGAAGGCTGACGTCGACGAGGATCTCATCGCACCTTACATGCCTGAGATCAACAGACAATTTGACTATGTCGACAAGGAAGACATCATCAAGAAGATGGTGAGCATCACCTTTGGCAAGTTCCTGGACTACTACAAGAATGCGCCCGAGATTGTCAAGCCTACGACGAAGGGCCGTGACAAGTCGGAACAGGGCGACCGTAACGGACGTGGCGGCAAGGACACGCGCAACCGCAAGCGCGGGCCGCGTCAGGCAGAGGCCGGCTATCGCCGTCTGTTCATCAACTTGGGCAAGCAAGACGGCTTCTATCCCGGTGAGGTCATGCAGTTTATCAACAAGCATATCCATGGCCATCAGGAAGTGGGACATATCGACCTGCTGCAGAAGTTCAGCTATATCGAAGTACCCGAGGAAGATGCCCAGCGTGTGATGCGCGCTTTGGACGGCACGGCCTACAAAGGTCGCGAGGTACGCTGCAACGATGCCGACGAGAGTGGACACGGACATTCGGCACGCGGCAGTCGCGGTGGCGCCGACAAAGGCGACCGCAGCTATGGCAAGAGCGGACGTGGCAAAGGCCGCCAAAGCAGCAGAGCACACGACGATGACAGCCGTCGCGGCCGTGACGACTGGAAGCAGTTGATGGCCGACAGCCGCAATATTAAGCTGCGCGGCGAGGTTCCTGATTTCAGCGAAGAAGGCTGGGCACGCCGACGGCCGAAAAAGAAATAAGGCTTTTTTAACGGGCAGAAGGTAACTCTTCTGCCTGTTACTACGTCCTTATAAGGTAAATCGTTACTTTTAGATCATAAGGAAGATTATTATTCACAACTTGAAAGAAAATATGATGAAAAGCATTTTATGCAGCCTGGCCCTGATGGCCATGGCCTGCGTGCCCGCTATGGCACAGAAGAAAGCCGCAAGTGATGCCGTCCACTTCAAAGGCGACGTCAAGGGAGTCAAGGACACACTGCTGGTGATCGTGCCGCAGGGTGACCAAAAGGCAAAGACCGACACGGTGCTGGTAAAGAATGGCAAGTTCGACTTTACGGTACATGTGAGTGAGCCGACCGACATCCGTACCTATACGCCCGGCAGTATGCGTGGTACAGAGCGCGCCAGTTTTCAGGTGATCGCCGTTCCTGGCGAGAGCGCTGTGATGAGTGGGGACCTGACATCCAACTATTATCTCACAGGTTCTAAGTTCTATCAGCAGTTCAATGAGGTGGATCGTATGATGGAGGCAGCCCAGAAGCCCATGCAGCAGTTGGTCGACAGCCTGCAGGGACGCATGAAAGCTGGTGAGAGCCAAGAGGCTGTGATGAAAGTCTATCAGGAGAAAGGTGGTTTGCTCCGCCAGGAGATGCGCGACAAAATGCTGAATTTCATCAAGCAGCATCCCGACAATGAGGCTTGCGCCTATCTGATTCCTCAGATGGGAGAGCTGGGCTGGATGCGTGATGCCGTGAAGCTGCTCTCTCCCGCTGTACGCGACGGCCGCATGAAGAGCTATTACACGGGCATCATGACTGCTTTGGAGAATGAGGCAAAGGCTGAGGCTGAGGCTGCAAAGAAGCAGGCATCAGGTATCGCTGCTCCCGACTTCACCCTCAATGACATCAACGGCAAACCGCTGAGTCTCTCCAGTCTGCGTGGTCAGTACGTGATTCTCGACTTCTGGGGCTCTTGGTGTGTATGGTGCATCAAAGGCTTCCCCGAGATGAAGGAGTATTATAATAAGTATAAGGGTAAGTTCCAGATCCTCGGCGTCGACTGCAATGACACGCAGGAGAAGTGGAAAGCTGCCGTGCAGAAGCATGAGTTGCCTTGGCTCCATGTCTATTGTCCACGCGACAACCGCCGGATCTTGGACGCTTACGGCATTCAGGGCTTCCCCACAAAAATCCTCATTGATCCGCAGGGCAAGATTGTGAAGACAGTCGTCGGCGAGGATCCCGCCTTCTATACCTTGCTCGATGAGACCTTTAGCAAGAAGTAATGAGGGATTCAACAAGAAGTAATGAGACTTTCAGTAGAAAGTAAAATGGGCTTCAGCAGAAAGTAATGAGTCTTTCTGCATAAAGTAATTGAAACCTTCTATCATCATTCAGAAGCCGCCGGAGAAGTAGATTCTCCGGCGGCTTCTTTGCGTTTCTTGGGTGCGTCAAGGCTTCCTTTTGTCGGCTGTGTAGCTTCCGTTGTGCTGCATATTGCCATTTTCTTCCGCAAATAGACGTGAAATCCAAAAAAAATATGTAAGTTTGCAAGTTGAAAACCAAGCAAACAAGTTATCGTATTATACAATGAAGACAAATAAAGTACTCTCGGCGGTGCTGATCGTTCTTACTGCTTTGGCGCTTGCCTCTTGCACGGGAAAGAAATTCCACGTCTCTGGTGTCATCACTGATGCCAAAGACTCGTTGCTCTATTTCGAGAATATGAGCCTCAACGGGCCGGTGACGGTTGACTCCGTGAAACTCGACAAGGACGGATCGTTCTCCTTTGACGGCAAGGCACCGGACGCTCCGGAGTACTATCGGTTGCGTATCGCACGGCAGATCATCAATATCGCTGTTGACTCCACAGAGAACATCACGGTGAAAGCTTCTTACCCGACGATGTCAGCACAGTACGAGGTGAAAGGTTCCGACGACTGCTCAAAGATGAAGGAACTGTCGCAGATGCAGTTGGGATTGCAGGCTACCATCAACGCCATCCAGCAAAATCCCAACCTGTCTTACGACCAGGTCGACGCTGCCATCCAGCAGACCATGGTCAGCTACAAGGATAAGGTGAAGCGCCTGTATATCTTCACCGCACCGATGAAAGCCTACGCTTATTTCGCGCTCTTCCAAACGGTGAACATCGGAAATCAGACGGTGCTCATCTTCGATCCGCGTAGCAAGAAGGAAGACGTGCAGGTCTTCGCCGCCGTTGCAACGAGTTGGGATACCTATTACCCTAAGTCCGAGCGTGGTACCAACCTCCATAACATCGCCCTGCAAGGCATGAAGAATGTGCGCATCATCCAAGCCGAGCAGGCTCAGGGACAGATCGACCCCAGCAAGGTGCAGACGACTGGTGTGCTGGAAATTTCCCTTCCGGACCGTGAAGGCAACATCCGCCGACTCACACAACTCAAGGGTAAGGTGGTGATGCTCGACTTCCACATGTTTGCCGCCAAGGGCAGCACCGAGCGCGTCATGCATTTGCGCGACCTCTACAACAAATATCACGCCCAAGGCTTTGAGATCTATCAGGTGAGTCTTGACTCCGACGAGCACTTCTGGAAAGAGAGTGTGGCTGCCCTGCCATGGATCTGTGTCCACGACGGCGACGGTCCTAATTCGCAATTCGCCTCACAGTACAATGTGCGGACCGTGCCGACCTTCTTCCTCATCGACCGCAACAACGTGTTGCAGAAGCGTGATGTGCAGATCAAGGATCTCGACGCAGAGATCAAAGGTCTGTTGGCGAAATAAGGATCATGCACGTTCTTGATAAGTTTCGCTATTGTCCCGTCTGCGGATCATCTGAGTTTGAGCCCAGCACGGTGAAGAGCAAGCGTTGCCGGCACTGTGGCTTTGAGTATTTTCTCAACCCCAGTGCAGCCAACGCTGCGCTGATTATGAACAGCCGCGACGAGTTGCTCGTCATCACCCGCAAGAACGATCCCGCCAAGGGCACGCTCGATTTTCCGGGCGGCTTCTACGACTTGGGCGAGACTGCTGCCCAGGGGCTTGCGCGCGAAGTGAAGGAAGAGACCGGACTCACCGTCGTTTCCTCACGTCTGCTCTTCAGTTATCCCAACACCTATCTCTATTCCGGCTTCACCGTCCATACGCTCGACTTCTTTTTCCTCTGCCGTGTGGAAGACTTCTATGCTTTGTCGGCACACGACGATGCGGCCGGTTATGAGTGGATCGCCGTCAGAAATCTGCGTCCCGAAAGATTTGGCTTGGACTCCATCCGTCGGGCCGTGGTCCGTTTCCAGCAGGACTTTGAAGCTGGCAAACTCGGTTTTTAACAGAAAAGTTACATGGATGTAACTTACATTTATGTAACTTTTTGCATCGGAGTCTCTTAAAAATTCTAAAATCATACATATATAATAAGGTGTAAGACAAAGTTATTATTACTTTTGTCCCCGACATTATATAACTACACGCAAGCATGCAAGATAACTTAGTCATTGTAGAGAGCCCTGCCAAGGCCAAGACGATTGAGAAATTCCTCGGCAAGGATTATAAAGTGATGTCTTCCTACGGACACATCAGAGACCTAAAGAAAAGTGGACTCAGTATCAACGAAAAGACGTTTGAACCAGACTATGAGATACCAGAGGATAAGAAGAAGGTTGTAGCAGAACTCAAGAAAGATGCCAAGGGCGCCAAAAAAGTGTGGCTCGCATCCGATGAGGATCGCGAGGGAGAAGCCATCAGTTGGCATCTCTGTGAAGTGCTCGGACTCGATGAGGCAAAGACTTCGCGTATCGTCTTCCATGAGATTACCAAGCCCGCCATCCTCTACGCTATCGAGCATCCCCGCCATCTCGACATGAATCTCGTCAATGCTCAGCAGGCCCGACGCGTGCTGGACCGCATCGTCGGTTTTAAACTCTCACCGGTATTGTGGCGCAAGGTCAAGCCTTCGCTCTCGGCCGGACGTGTGCAGAGCGTAGCCGTCAGACTTGTCGTGGAGCGTGAGCGTGAGATTCAGGCCTTCAAGAGTGAGCCTTACTACCGTGTCACGGCCATCTTCACGCCCGTTAATGGCGACAGCCTCGGCGTGGAGGTCAAGGCAGAACTCGACAAGCGCTTTGCCACACACGATGAGGCGCTCGACTTCCTCAACCGTTGCAAGGATGCTGTCTTCACTGTGGACAATGTGTCGAAAAAGCCGTTGAAGCGCGCCCCCGCGCCTCCTTTCACCACTTCTACCTTGCAGCAGGAAGCTGCCAGAAAGCTCGGATTTACCGTGTCGCAGACCATGCGCATCGCGCAGCAGCTTTATGAGAATGGACGCATCACCTACATGCGTACCGACAGCGTCAACCTCTCGGCACTCGCCATCAACAGCAGTAAGGATACCATCACCAAACTCTATGGTGAGCAATATAGTTCTCCTCGCAACTTCCACACACAGTCTAAGGGTGCGCAGGAAGCCCACGAGGCCATTCGACCCACCCACATGGAGAACAGCTCTATCGACGGTACAGCACAGGAGAAGCGCCTCTACGACTTGATCTGGAAGCGCTCTGTCGCCTCGCAGATGGCTGAGGCACAGATCGAGAAGACCGCGGTCAACATCAATATCAGCGGTCAGCCCGAAAAATTCGTGGCCCGTGGTGAGGTCATCGTCTTCGACGGATTCCTGAAAGTCTATAAGGAGTCGACTGACGACGACGAACAGTCGGAGGAGTTTGCTTCCCTACCCGCACTGCAAGTGGGCGAGCAACTCTCTCGTGAAAGCATTTCCTCTACGGAACGTTTCTCTCAAGGGCCGGCACGATATACCGAGGCCAGCCTCGTACACAAACTGGAGGAGCTCGGCATCGGACGCCCGTCTACTTACGCGCCGACGATTTCCACGATCCAGCAGCGCGACTATGTGGAAAAAGGCGACAAGGGCGGAAAAGAGACAAAGTTCACCGTTGATATTTTGAAAGGCAACCAGGTGAAGTCGACAACAAAGACTGAGTTCACCGGCTCAGAGAAAGGAAAGCTCATCCCCACCGACATCGGCATTGTGGTCAACGACTTCCTTTTGCAGAACTTCCCCGAGATCATGGACTACAACTTCACGGCGAAGGTCGAGAACCAGTTTGATAAGATCGCTGAGGGCAAGGAAGAGTGGAAGGACATGATGAGCAAGTTTGACAAGCCTTTCGAGAAGACTGTCGACCAGGTCATGCAGTCGCGCTCTGAGCATAAGGCCGGCGAGCGCATCCTCGGTAAGGATCCTAAGACAGGCAGAACCGTGCTGGTGAAGATAGGAAAGTTCGGTCCGCTGGCTCAGATCGGTACTGCTGACGACGACGAGAAGCCGCGCTTCGCCCAGATACCTAAGGATAAGAGTATTGAAACTATAACGCTCGAAGAGGCTTTGGATCTGTTTAAGTTGCCACGGGAGCTCGGAGAGTTCGAAGGTATGCCCGTCACCATCGGTGCCGGACGCTTTGGTCCTTATGTCCAGCACAACAAGAAATATGTGTCACTGTCCAAGGAAGACGACCCGATGACGGTCACCCTCGACCATGCCATCTCGCTGATCCTTGCTAAGCGTCTGAAAGACCGTGAGCGCGAAATCAAGAAGTTTGAGGAGGATGACCGTCTGGAACTGCTCAAGGGACGCTTTGGCCCTTACCTTGCTTTCGACGGAAACAACTACCGCATCGACAAGAGTCTCCACGACCGTGCGCTGGCCGGAGACCTGAGCTACGACGAGTGTATGGAGATCATCAAGAACGCGCCGGAGCCAAAAGCCAAGGCCAGAAGAAGAAAATAGACGTTTAAGCTGATGGAAACACTTGTCCGCATCATCCTTTTGGGCTACATGGGCTCTGGAAAGACAACGGTCGGCAAGGCCCTCGCCAAAAACCTGGGGCTGCCCTTTTATGACCTCGACTGGTACATAGAAAGCCGTATGCGCAAGACCGTCAAGCAACTCTTTGACGAACGGGGTGAGGACGGCTTTCGCAAAGTAGAGCGCAACATGCTCCACGAAGTGGCTGAGTTTGAGAATATCGTGCTGAGTTGTGGCGGAGGCACGCCGTGCTTCTTCGACAACATGGACTATATCAACCAGCAGGGGGAGTCGGTCTATCTCAAGTGCACCACCGATGTGCTCGTGCAGCATCTGAAGATGGGAAAGACCGTACGCCCGCTGTTGCTTAACAAGACTCCCGAGGAGGTCATCACGTTTATAGAGCAGCAACTCCGTCAGCGCAAGCCTTTCTACACTAAGGCCAAACACACGCTCGACGTGAGCCTGATGGATAATTTCGACAAAATACAGATTACAGTAGAGCAACTGAAACAACAACTCGGCTTGCCATGAGTCGGCAATAAAATTAACTACGCTGATTAGATGAAAAAATGGACCATCGATGACTCCAAGGAGTTGTACAATATTAATGGTTGGGGCACTTCTTATTTCGGAATAAATGAGAAGGGTGATGTCTATGTCACGCCTTGCAAGGATAACACGCAGATCGATTTGCGCGATGTCATGGATGAGCTCGCCTTACGCGATGTCACCCCTCCGGTGCTGCTCCGCTTCCCCGATATTCTCGACAACCGCATTGAGAAGATGGCTGAGTGCTATGAGAAAGCAAAGAAAGAGTACAACTTCAAGGGACAAAGCTATATCATTTATCCCGTCAAAGTCAACCAGATGCAGCCCGTCGTCGACGAGATCATCTCTCACGGACGCAAGTTCAATCTCGGCCTCGAGGCCGGTTCCAAGCCTGAGCTCCACGCCGTCATCGCCGTGCAGTGCAAGAGCGACTCGCTCATCATCTGCAATGGATATAAGGACGAAAGCTATATCGAGCTTGCTATGTTGGCCCAAAAACTTGGCAAGCACATCTTCATCGTGGTGGAGAAACTCAACGAGATCGATGTCATCGCAAAGACGGCTAAGCGACTGAACGTAAAGCCAAACATCGGCATTCGCATCAAGCTTGCATCCTCAGGATCGGGCAAATGGGCTGAGAGCGGCGGCGACGCTTCGAAGTTCGGACTGACGCCAATGGAGCTCTTGCAGGCTTTGAAGAAACTCGATGAGGTAGGGCTGCACGACAGCGTGCGTCTGATCCACTTCCATATCGGCAGTCAGATCACCAAGATTCGCCGTATTCAGAATGCACTCACAGAGGCGGCACAGTACTATAGCAACCTCAGAAAGATGGGTTACAACATCGAGTATGTCGACTGTGGCGGTGGACTTGGTGTTGACTATGACGGTACACGCTCAAGCAACTCCGAGAGTTCGGTCAACTACTCCATCCAGGAGTATATCAACGACTGCGTCTATGCCTTCGCAGACATCGCCAACCGCAACAACATCCCGCACCCGAATATCATCACAGAGAGCGGTCGCTCGTTGGCTGCGCACCACTCGGTGCTTATCCTCGACGTGCTCGGTGCTGCCTCACTGCCCGAGATGCCGGAGGAGTTTGAAGCCAAGGAGTCTGATCATCAGCTTGTGCGTGATCTCTATGATATATGGTGCAACCTCAATCCCAAGTCGATGCTTGAGGACTGGCACGACGCTGACCAGATCCGGGAGGACTGTCTCGACATGTTTGCCCACGGCATGGTTGATCTCAAGACGCGTGCCGAGGTGGAGTCGATGTACTGGAGCGTATGCCATGAGATCAACTCCATCGCCAAGACGCTGAAGCATGTGCCCGACGAGTTGCGCGGTCTCGACAAGCTCTTGGCGGATAAATATTTCTGCAACTTCTCGCTTTTCCAGAGTCTGCCCGACTGTTGGGGGATCGACCAGCTCTTCCCCATCATGCCGATCGAACGGCTCAATGAGCGGCCCACACGCAACTGCACGTTGCAGGATATCACCTGCGACAGTGACGGCAAGGTGGCCAACTTCGCCGTCAATGGCACGCAGTCGAATGTGCTCCCCGTGCATGCGCTCAAGAAAGATGAGCCTTATTATATAGGTGTATTCCTCGTGGGTGCCTATCAGGAAATCCTCGGCGACATGCACAACCTCTTCGGTGATACCAACGCCGCGCACATCTCGGTGAAGAACGGCACCTATAGCATCGATCAAATCATCGACGGCGAGACCGTTGAGGAGGTGCTGGAGTATGTGCAGTACAACCCGAAGAAACTCGTCCGACAGCTGGAGCAGTGGGTCACCAAAAGTGTCAAGCAGGGCAAGCTCTCATTAGAGGAGGGCAAGGAGTTCCTCAGCAACTACCGCTCGGGACTCTATGGCTACACCTATCTGGAGTAAGATGGTACAGACCGTCCCCATGTCTCTGTGTCTGACAGAGGCGTGGGGGCGGCTGATAAATACTATTGTTTTGATTATTGTATAGAGAATGGAACAAGTGACAGTCATAAAAGTGGGCGGTGCCATCGTGGAGGACACGGAGCGTCTGACCCAGTTGCTCGACCGCTTTGCAGCGCTGCCGGGACAGAAGGTACTCGTGCACGGTGGAGGCCGTCGCGCCACCAAGGTGGCATCAGCCTTGGGCATAGAGAGCAAGATGGTGGAGGGACGGCGCATCACCGACGCCGATATGCTCGAAGTGGTGACCATGGTCTATGGTGGCCTTGTCAATAAGAACATTGTGGCGCAGTTGCAGTCACGTGGTGTGAATGCCGTGGGACTGACCGGCGCCGACATGAATGTGATCCGCAGCCATAAGCGTCCGAAGAAAGACGGTGTGGATTATGGCTTCGTCGGCGATGTGGACAAGGCCGACGGTCATCGCCTGCTCACGCTGATCCATGACGGTCTGACGCCTGTCATGGCGCCGCTGACCCACGATGGAATGGGCTATATCCTCAACACCAATGCCGACACCATCGCGGCCGAGACGGCGAAAGCCTTGGCACGTGAGGGTGCGCCGACGACGCTCGTCTACTGCTTTGAGAAGGCGGGCGTGCTGGCTGAGCCTGATGACGAGAACAGTGTCATCGGCACGATCGACCACGATGCGTTCGTGCGACTGGTAGCCAACGGCACCATCAGCGGGGGGATGATCCCCAAGATCACCAACGCCTTGGCAGCCGTAGACGCCGGTGTGGACCGCGTCATCATCACCAAGGCCGAGAATATCGGCACCGCTACGGGTACCGTCATCACCCGATGAACCACAAAACGCTTGTTAAGAGAAAGGCTTGAGAATGAAAATAGATTTCCGCAACGACATCCTACCACTGAAAAATCAGCTCTATCGTTTCGCGCTGCGCATCACGCTCGACAGTGCTGAGGCTGAGGATGTCGTGCAGGAAACGCTCATCAAGGTCTGGAACAAGCGCGACACGTGGGACGAGATCGACAACATCGAGGCGTTCTGCTTCACCGTTTGCCGCAACCTGGCACTGGATAGTGTGAAGAACAAACGCAGTCAGACTGAGAGTCTCGACGACAAACCGGTGGAAAAGCCCGACAATACCTTCAACCCAGCTGACAAGGCTATTGAAAAAGATCAGGTGAACATTGTGCGTGAGATCGTCGGCAGCTTGCCCGAGAAGCAGCGGGAATGCATCCAGCTGCGCGACTTTGAGGGTAAAGCCTACAAGGACATCGCAGCCCTGCTTGGTATGACAGAGGAGCAGGTCAAGGTCAATATCTTCCGAGCCCGCCAGACCGTCAAGCAGCGCTTCCAGGCCATTGATGGCTTCGAGGCACGTAGATGAACCACATATCACACGAAGCTTAAGATCTTTATATACAACGCTTCGCATCGCTTCATGCTTTATTCTCCACGAATCTGCACTAATTTCCACTAATGTGGGCTGATAGATATTCGTGTCGATTCGTGTCAATTCGTGGATAGATCTTCTCCACTTTGCACTAATCTTCACTAATGATGGTCGATAGCTATTCATTTCGATCCGTGGCTTTGATCTTTCACTAATCTGTATTTACCTTGATCTGTCATTCGTTATTTGGCTTTTTATTGTTATCAAAGGTTAAATATAGAATTCCCCTGTAACTTTTATCCATTCCCCTCGTCATTATAGTGTAAATGCAAGAACAATGATGGACTACAAGTATATCAGTCAGCTTTTGGAGCGCTATTGGCGCTGCGAGACTTCCTTGGAAGAGGAAGACATCTTGCGGGCGTTCTTTAGTCAGGCCGACATTCCCGCCGACTTGAAGCGCTACCAGTCGCTATTCGCCTACCAGCGCGAAGAGCCTAAGGTTGATGTGCTCGGTGATGACTTCGACAAGAAGATCCTCGCCATGACAGAGGAGCCCAAGGTGGTCAAGGCACGCATCGTCTCGATGCCCCGGCGCCTGCGTCCGCTCTTCAAGGCTGCTGCCATTGTCGCCATCGTCCTGACCCTTGGCAATGCCATTCAGGTGCCGTTTGCTCAGAAAAGCCAAGACCCGATCAGCAGCTACGACGGCTATTCCAAGCCAGAGATAGAAAAAGGCACATCAGTAGCCATGAGCGACAGCGCGAGCATCGACTCCGTTCCGAGAGCGATGACAAGCACGCAAAACTCCACGGGACAGGTGATGATTAAATAAGATATTTCTATGCTTTCTCTATAAAATCATGTTTAGTAAAACAACATTAAGAAGCTGTGAAGTTTCTATTCTCTCAAATTTTTCATAACATACTAACGTAGAAGGGGACCGACACTCAATCGTGAGTTCGGTCCCTTTATTTTTTTTGCCCTTTTGAAACTAAACTCCCACCGTATCATGTCCCCGGAGGGGGAAATCCGTGTGAGAACTCGTCAAGGTCATCATATCGTCGCATACTTAGTGATATTCAAGGAGTGTCCCTTTCAGAGACACTTACTTCCGTATCACCTTCTTTCCGTCGCTGATGACGATACCCTTATAGTTTTTGTCCACACGCTGTCCGGCGAGGTTATAGGTTGCGCCGTCGTTTACTTTCTTGGTTTGCACCGTACTGCTGATACCGGTGGTGATTGGCGTGAAGGTGAAAGCGTAGAAATTCAGTGAGTTGGTAGGATAGGTAACATCTATCGTGCCTTTGTCCACGGCTACAGAGACGATAGGATACACCTTGCTTTCGTTACCGTCTATGGTGATCGATGTAGCGTCAGATTCCTGCACCACTTTGTTGTACAGCTCCTTCCCGTCCTGGGTGAGCACCAGATTGCGGTCGGTTTCACCGTTTTTGCCAGTGCGGACACATATCTCTAAGGTGCCGCTTGATGGAACGGCGATGGACATGCAGTTTGCAGAACTGCTTTTACCGCCTGACTTCAAACGAAAGGCGTAAGCTGTGTTGCTTTCTGCCGTACCAAAGCAAGCTTTGTTTTCATCAACGACCACCTTGCCTTTCGTATCTGTCACGGTCAGTGAGAATCCATCGAGCGTGCTGGTGATTGTCTGTCCGTCCAATGATCCAGCTGCCTTTTTCTCAGAGAACGAGATTGTGGTCTGTGCGTTGAGTGTCAATGCGCAAAGGACCAATGCTGCGAGAGTAAAAAGCTTCTTCATAAGCGTAATTTTTTTAGGTTCATTATTGAATAAGGATTGATTATTTTGTGATGCAAATATAGCGTAAAATCAGTCACCATCTAACTCTTAAGTGCGTGAAAACAAGTCGTTTGAACGAAATTACGACAATTAAGAACGTAGTTACGAAAACTATCATGATAATAGCTTCGCATTCATTTCTGCCTTCAGTGGAATTTTCTTAATTTTGCCATCAGGGACATGAAAGTAAACGATCACCTAAATTAAACCATATGAAGAAACGATTAACTCTTGTTTTTGCCATGGTCGCCCTGCCCTTCGCGGTGTGGGCAGACGGCGGACAGACAGTCTCTGTCGACGGCACTACTGTGAATAAAACTGTGAAGGAGATCACCTTCAGCGGTACGGATGTGGTACTATCCTTTACCGATGGCACTACGCAGACGGCGGATATGGCCACCGTGAACATCGCTTTTGATACGCCGACCGGCATTAAAACCGTGGATAAAGACACACCACGTCCTGCTGACGGCCGTATCTACACGCTCTCCGGACAGTATATGTGCAAGGGCAAGGCCCGTCTGCCTAAGGGCGTCTATATCGTGAATGGTAAAAAGGAAATAAAGAAATAAGGAGGAACAGACGATGAAAACATACCATCCCAATACGCTGTTACTGCTGTTCGCCCTCTTGCTGCTTCCCGGCTGGGCATGGGCTGATGCTTCCTGGAACTTTACTTCCACGCCATCAACAGATAAGGCTGCTTTGAAGGCCGATGCGACAGGTTGGACCTACACAGCAAAGAACAATCGCTATGCCAACAATCAAGCTGTCGCCGATGCGCAGCTCGCTGCCAACGGGCAGACGCTGATGATGGCATCAGGACTCTATTTCACGGCCAACACGGCAGGGGATATTCGTGTCGATGTGAACAAACGGTTAGGTCTGAACGGCGCAGGCATTGTGGTGCGTATACCGAATCTTACGGCCGGAGCTACCGTAAAGGTGAGCTTTGGCTCGTCGTCAAGTGGAACAGAACGCTCGTTGACGCTGACCAATCTCAGTGAGACGGCGTTTGCCAGCAGCTCCAATACGGGAACAGACTATTCGGCCACGGTAGTTGCCGATGGCGACGTGACGCTCACCACCACAGGCGGTGTCTATCTCTTCTCCATCATGGTGACGGACGGGGGCGGCAGTTCTTCGGGTACGAAAGCCGATGTCTCAGACCACGCTGTGGCCTTTGACAGCCAGGCCAACCAGGCGCTCATCACCAACAGCGACAACAGTCTGAAATACTATAATACTGCTGACATCGCCAAGATGACCATTGACAAGGACACGCTCTATGTCCGCGGCTCAGACTGGCAGGATGTCTATTACACGCCAAAGAACGTCTGCTTTGCCAAAGCCTCGGGCAGCAACACAGGCGGAAAGGTAAGTAACGAGGATGGCAAGGTGGAGATCACAGAGGCAAGAGGCTGGCTGGAGTCGACTTACATGAAGTTTAAGAAGTTCGGCGATTGCACGCTCTATCACGTGTATATAAAAGGTGGCGACTACACGGATTACACGCGCATCGACTCCATGCTCGTGCGCAGCTATGGCGACTTCTATCGGGTTGACATGGTAGGACTCAAGGCTGGAAGTTACGACATGAAGGTGGTGCCGGTGAGCAAAGGCAAAGAGCTGGAGGCAAACGCCAACGAGGCTACGGCCATGACGGTGCAGAACTACGACCGCTCGGGCTTTGCTCATCTCAACAATACGGGTGTTGGTGCCTACAACGACGACGGATCGCTGAAGTCCGACGCGCGCGTCATCTATGTCACGGCGCAGACGGCTAAGACTGTGACCTGTGAGGTGAAGACGGGCTCCAAGGCTGCCAACATGACTCAATGCACCGGTTTGCAGGCCATCCTCGACGCTTATCAAAAAGGCTATGAGACGCGGCCACTCGACGTACGCTTCATCGGCTTGGTGGAGAAAGTCGATCTCGATGCCATCTCTTCTTCGTCAGAAGGCTTGCAAATAAAGGGAAAGAACGCCTGCAGCAATCTCTATATCACCTTGGAAGGCATCGGCGACGACGCTACGTTGCGCGGCTTTGGCTTGCTGTTGAGAAATGCTGCCAATGTGGAGATGCGCAACTTCGCCATCATGCGCTGTATGGACGACTGCGTGTCGATAGATACTGACAACAAATTCATCTGGGTGCATCACCTCGACTTCTTCTACGGACAGAAGGGAAGCGACGCTGATCAGGTGAAAGGCGACGGCACGACTGACATCAAAGACGATTCGCAATATATCACCGTGGCTTATAATCATTATTTCGACAGTGGCAAGTCGTCGCTCTGCGGCATGACGAGTGAGTCCGAACCAAATTATATCGACTACAATCACAACTGGTTTGATCACAGTGACTCGCGTCATCCGCGTGTGCGTACGATGAGTGTGCACGTATGGAACAACTATTACGACGGATGTGCGAAATATGGTGTGGGTGCTACGACAGGCTCGAGCGTCTTTGTGGAAAACAACTATTTCCGCGCAACGAAGGATCCGATGCTCATCTCTCAGCAGGGTACGGACGCCAAGGGCGAAGGAACGTTCTCGGGCGAGACGGGTGGAATGATCAAGAGCTATGGCAATGTCTACGCTGACAAAGGCTCAAGTTTCAACTTCACGCCTATCACGCAGCATGAGAGTGCTACGAGTTTCGATTGCTACGAGGTGGCTTTGCGCGATGAGCAGGTGCCCGCTGATGTGAAAGCGCTCGTGGATGGTACGACTTACAACAACTTCGATACCAACAGCACGCTGATGTACACTTACAAGCCCGACGCTGCCACGCAGGTGCCTGCTGTGGTCATGGGATGGACGGGAGCCGGCCGCTTAGGTAAAGGTGACTTTCGCTGGACGTTTACTTCTTCCGATGATAGTTCGTATGCTATCAACGCTGCCCTTTCTGCGGCAATAGACAGCTATCAAAGCAAGATGGTCGGTATTTCGGCAGAGTAACACATCATTCACAGCCCCAACGGGGGCTGAATCATAGGTAACCCCGGTCAAGCGACGAAGGAGCGCAGACCGGGGATTTAAAATCCTTCTCTGTTTCTTGCTGAGGTGCCCCGAGGGGGGCACACGAGCATCTTATGCGTTTTGATGATCATTCTCCTTTCGTTATACATACCCTTCCTTGTTGTGAATACTGACAAAAAACGGGCGCTGAGAATCGATTCTTTTCCACGAAGACCTCCTCTGCTCTGTTTTTTGCGAAAATCAGCATGTTTTTCGTATCTTTCTGATAATTAATATGTTATACGGAAATCAGTTTCCTGTAAGAATGAAAGTATCTTTTTCTCTCCAAATTCTCTAGAGAATTTTTCATCAGAAAGGCTTTCTGATCAAGTCATCTCGCCTTTCTGACCTTGTCATCTTGCCTTTCTGACCATGTCATCTCGCCGAGATGATCGCATCAAAGTACCTTCCTGTACCCAGGAATGAGCAAAAAACGATGGATGATGTCCGCTTTTTATCGATTTTAGGCTGGTGAGCTGATCTTTCGCTCTCTAGATTGAGAGTGAAAGTTGAAGGTACTTTGTAAAAAAATGTTGTTTGCAATGTGCTTGGAATGCTTGAACTTCGGGCCGATGAGATCACTCTGCCCGCTTCAGCCTGATGCTGAGCTGGAACAGGGCGGGGAGGAAGATGCAGAGCGAGAAGAGCAGGCTGAGCATCATCGTGGTATGGTTGCCGTGGAAGAGGTCGATGAGCTTGCCGTCGTTCATCTGCGGCATCATGTGGAACATCACAAAGGCCACCGTGTTGTTGACCCAGTGGAAAGCCACACCGGGAACGATGGAGTCGGTGCGGTAGTACATCCAGCCTAAAAGCAAGCCAATGAGCGCGGCGTGGACAAACTGTGGGACATTCATGTGCACGGCACCGAAGATGAGCGCCGAGATGACGATAGCCACCCAATGCCATTTGCGGTCGAAGAGCTTAAGCAGGGTACGGAGTATGGCACCGCGGAAGACGAGTTCCTCTACCAACGGCGCCAAAATGCCGATGGCGACATAGCCGAGCGGCTCACCCATGATGCTCTCAAAGAGTTTCTCGGTGCTCTCCGGCAGTGTGATCCCCATGCGCTCCACAAGCCATTCCGACGGCAGGATGGTGCCAAGGGCAAGGAGTACTACCCATGTCAGCGCTGTCCAAGGTCGTGTGGCCAACCAGTCGCGCTTGACAGGAGCCCAGTGGCAGACGACAAAAAGACAAAAGGTGAGGACGCTGCTGATGGCTGTGGCAGCGACCAGTTCCTTGCTGTCAAGTCCCAGCGCACCGGCTTGGAGATGCTGGCTGATGGCCGACCAAGGTGTGCCGCCGATCCACATGGCGATGATCGCGACGGCAAAGGTGACGACCAACTGGATGAGCAGAAACAGGATGACGTATAAGACGATGTTGGCTATATCGTGTAATAAACTTCTTTTCATGGGTCGAATGACTGATTGAATTTTTTTTATGGGTTGTTGCTGAGCGTGTCCGGCTTCAGTCACGGGATGTCGGCACGATGGTGCCATGGTGGTGGAACCGCTCTTCTATGTCTTTTCTGTCTTGACGCAATTGTTGGATGAGCTGCTCGACGTTGTCGAATCTGCGCTCGTTGCGGATGCGGCAATAGAACGAGAGGAGCAGCCGTTGGCCGTAGATGTCGCCCTCGAAGTCGAAGATGTTGGTTTCTACCGTCTGATGATGTCCGCCGAAGGTAGGCCGCATGCCAATGTTGGTCATGCCCGGCCGCAGCGTCATACTACCCTCAGTGCGCACTTTCACGCCGTAGACGCCGGCGGCTGGCAAAAGCTGAGTGAGGCTGGAAGGGACGAGGTTGGCCGTGGGGAAGCCCAGGCGGCGTCCCTCCTTCACGCCGTCCACGACTTTGCCCTCTATCGTGTAGGGATAGCCCAGGCACTCGTTGACCATCTCTATCTCGCCTGCCTGAATAAACGAGCGTACCACCGACGAGCTGATTTTCACGCCGTGGAGCAAATAAGGCTCGCTCTGCACCACGTCGATGCCCATCTCGCGGCCATAGCGCACATAGTCGCTGAAGCCCTCGGTGCGGTCGTGACCAAAGCGGTTGTCATAGCCGATGACCAGTTGCTTGACACGAAGCTGCTGACGGACAATCAACTCCATGAACTGCTGGGCACTCAGCGATGCCAGCGCAAGGTCGAAATGCACGACCACGACGTAGTCAACACCGGTGCGCGAGAGCAGTACGAGCTTGTTTTCGAGTGTGGACAGCAGCTGAGGCTGATAGTTCTGTTGCAATACCTGACGGGGATGCTGGTCGAAGGTGATGACCATCGACCGCAGACCACGCCGACGAGCTTCGTCGGTGACCTGTCCGATGAGGAAGCGGTGGCCTCGGTGCACGCCGTCGAAGAAACCGATGGTGGCCACGGACGGTTCCAGGTCCTCCGTACTGTCTTTGTCTAAATAGATGGTTTTCATGCTTTGGCCTCCTTGATTCGTTTGATGGCCCGCCATAGCTCACCGGCAATAAGTACCCCGGATGTGGCAACCGTGATGATGAGCCATTCCTCAGCACTCAACGGTTGCGTGCGGAACATGCGGCCGCCGAAGGTGACGATGAGCCACTGCCCACAGAAGATCAGCAGCAAAACGAGCAGCAGACCGCCGTCGTGGCGCAGGTTGTGGAAGGCACTGTGCGTGGAGCCTAAGCACTTCGCGTTGAAAAGATTCCAGAACTGGAGCATGACAAAGGTGGTGAAGAACAGCGTCAACTCGTGTACGTCGATGATGCTGCCCACGCCATGTCGCTCGCACCAGATGAGGAAGACAAGCATGATGGCGAAGAACATGAAGCCGCAGCCGAGGATGCCGCGTCCCATCGACTTCGAGATGATGAACTCGGAAGGCTTGCGCGGCTTGTCCTTCATCACTTCCCGCGAGGGTGGCAACGAGGCCAGGGCCATGGCGGCAAAGGTGTCCATGATCAGGTTGACCCAGAGGATCTGTGTCACCGTGAGTGGCATCTCCGTGCCGATGATGCTGCCGCCGAGGACGAGCAGCAGGGCGCTGACGTTGACGACGAGCTGGAAGAAGAGAAACCGCTGAATGTTTTTGTAGAGTGAGCGGCCCCACATCACGGCATTGGCGATGGAGTGGAAGCTGTCGTCGAGTAGGGTGATGTCGGAAGCTTGCTTGGCTACCGACGTGCCCGAACCGAGGGAGAGTCCAACGTGGGCGTGGTTGAGGGCCGGCGCGTCATTGGTGCCGTCACCGGTGACGGCAACCACTTCGCCGTGTTTCTGAAGGAGTTGCACGAGGCGCTGCTTGTCGGTAGGACGGGCGCGCGACATCACGCGGATGTCCTCCACGCGGTCGTAGGCTTCCTCATCGCTCAGTGCGGCAAAGTCGCTGCCGGTGATGTGCCAACGGAGCTCTTCGGCTTGGGTGGTGTCTTCCTTGGGCCATATGCCGATCTGCCGGGCTATCTCTACGGCTGTGGCTGAGGTGTCGCCGGTGACAACCTTAATCTTAATGCCGGCGCCACGACAGGTGGATACGGCCGAAGGTACGTCTTTGCGTACGGGATCGCTGATGGCGGCGATACCCTGGAACGTGTAGCCGCCCTCTTCGCTGAAGTCGCCGTCACGCCAGGCAAAGGCCAGCGTGCGCATGGCCTGACGCTGATAGCCCAACAGCACTTCCCGCAGATGGCTCAGCTGAGGCTCGGCGAGGCCGCACAGTGAGGCGATGATCTCAGGCGCTCCTTTTATATATGTACGTTTTTTGTCGCCACGGATGACCGTGGTGGCCATGTATTTCTTTTCTGTGGAGAAGGGAATCTGACTGTCAACGGGCTGCGATGCTCTCTGTTGCTGGTAGTCCTTGCCCTGCTGTTGCAGCCACATGAGCAGTGCTCCTTCGGTGGGGTTGCCGATGGGCGCGTTGTTTTCGTCGAGTTCTGCCGTGGTGTTGGCAGCAACAGCTTCGGCAAATCCGTCTTTTGTCGCACCGCTGGCTTCTTCTGCTTTGACGAGGCGGTCGCCCTCAACGAGCTGGATGTCGTGGACGGTCATGCGGTTTTGGGTCAGCGTGCCCGTCTTGTCGGTACAGATGACGGTGACTGCTCCCATCGTCTCCGAGGCGTGCAGCTTGCGTACGAGGTTGTTGAACTTCAGCATCCGACGCATGTTCAGCGCTAAGGCAAGTGTCACGGCCATCGGCAAACCCTCGGGTACGGCCATGACAATCAGCGTGACGGCCATCATGAAGTAGTTCAGCACCACTTGCAGCATGGCGAGATAGTTGTTGGTGTGCCAAAGACTGTTGGTGAGAATGTCGTGGCCGAGGAAGATGACAAAGGCGGCAATGGAGACGCCGGTGCCTACCTTGGAGATGAGCTTGGCCAGTTTGCCCAGCTGTATATTCAGTGGGGTCTTAGTCTGTGTGGCTTCTGTCGCCTCTGTAGCCACCTTGCCGATCTCGGTGCTGTCGCCGACACGCGTGACAATGGCGGTGCCGTGACCGTTCATCACCATCGTGGAGCGAAGGATCACGTTCTTGGTATAAGCCTCGGAAGAATGTTGAGTGTTGAGTGATGAATGTTGACTGGCAGCGTCCGCAGCCTGTTGGCCTTGCGCGTCCGTCACCGACTTGGAAGTCAGTGGCTCGCCGGTCAGACTCGACTCATCGATTTGCAGGTTAACAGCTTCCACGAGGACAGCGTCGGCCGGTATCTCGTCGCCCGTCTCCACAAGGATAATGTCGCCCACGACAACATCGCGACGAGGCACCCTCATCACCTTGCCGTCACGTCGCACCTTCACCGGCTGGTCCTCGTTGATGGTGGTGAGCACGCGGAACTTGCGCGCGGCGTCGCATTCAAAGTAGAAGCCTACCGTCGTGGCAATGAAGATAGCGATGAAAATGCCCAGCGTCTCCACAAAGTCATGCTCCACAAAGGCCAGTACCAGAGACACCAGTGCGGCTATAAGAAGAATCTGGATGATGGGATCACGGTATTTGTCGAGGTAGAGCTTCCAAAGGGAAGTCTTCTTGGGTGGGGTGAGCACGTTGTCGCCATATTGCTGTCGGCTGGTTCTCACCTGCTCGTCACTGAGCCCCGCATGAGGGTCAGTGTGTGGTATCTGTTCGCTTTTCATCAATTTCTGCTACTCTGTGTTTATTGTTTGCAAAGATAGTCAAATTAGCCCTAACAGCCAATATAGTGAAGACTTATTATCTACTTTTCACAAAAAATATTTGGCTATTCGACTGGAAACTTGTATCTTTGCACCACAAATCTTATCGGCCTCTTCGACTCGCATAAGTTGGACTTGTAGCTCAGTTGGTTAGAGCAACAGACTCATAATCTGGAGGTCCTAGGTTCAAGCCCTAGCTGGTCCACCTTGAAAATCAAGCACTTACAAAGATTTTGTAGGTGTTTTTTCTTTTTAAGGTGACCTTCAGGTGACCTTTTGGAGAGCAAACTAATACGAATAAACCTTATGCAAGCCAACGCGATTGCATAAGGTTTCTTGGTATTTTATTCGAGTGCTTTTTAGCAAGTAATCAAGTTATTTTTTCGGAGTTTCTTAACACGATATCAAAGAAGTGTATTATAAAGGTTGGAGTATTTATAGTGCAGTTACAGAATTAGCAAGACGTTTCTCATTATCAATTTCTGTTGTATAATAACGTTGATTAAACACATTGAGTAAATTTGTGAGTCCTTTTTCATCTTCTACACAGAAACGCTTTGTTTGCGCGTTATACAAGTTTGGACAGTATTTTGCCAAATATTGCGGTATTTTGTCCTTTTGTTCCTGGCTAAAGCTATTATATCTTTCAGTGGCCTCTTTTATTTTTCTTCTATTGGCTGTCTTAACATTATCCTCATTGAAGTCTGAAGCTACTTCCAGTATATCCATATTCAAAAAGTCAGATACCTCCTCGTTTGTAGCCTCCTTGTATAAGATATTGATGCCAGCAAAGATAGTGGTCAATGAACTTAATTTCTAGGGTGTCCAGTTAGATGTTCCGAGAAACAGAGGCTGATATCACCCGTTGAGT
>ERZ833963.1297-NODE-1297-length-30589-cov-31.945307_pt1 | contig 30589 bp, 24 predicted proteins | sample MGYA00519693_ERZ833963 | MGnify/ENA primary metagenome ERZ833963 (study PRJEB31850, sample SAMEA3708748) | human gut metagenome | biome: human gut; feature: human-associated habitat; material: faeces | place: China | collected 2014 ... | reverse complement strand
TCTTCAAACGGGACAACGTCCACCTTTGTGGTGCGGGTAATGCAGCGCGGCTGCAAAGCAGTTCCGGCGCCGCACCCGCGTCCACCAACCACGGGCGCACCTGCTCATGGGAGAGCAGCAGCGGCATACGGTCGTGGATGGGCGCTACCGAATCATTGGGCGCGGTGGTCAGAATGATCAAGCAGTTCACACCATTTATAGTATCATAAATGCCCGTCAAGTAAAGCGGCTGTCCCGGCATTTGAAAAAAATATTTGTACTTGGCGGCGTCCCATTCATAAAAGCCGGTAGCAGCGCTGCTTCACAGTGAGGGAATCTTTGTAAGCATCCTGAATCTATTGCATAGCAAAGAAAAATAATTGACAGCTCCAATTATAATATGCTTTAATAAAGAGTAAAACACTTACAATGTAACAATCTGCAATGCTTAAAGACACTGAACTGACCCGAACAAATCTCAAGGAGATATACCATGGCAGAACGCGAACTGCGGCGGATGAACCGCATGGAATTGATAGAGATCATCTACGCGCTCAAACAGCACGAGGAGGAACTGGAACGGCAGAATGCCAATCTTCGCCGACAGCTTGCAGACCGCACGCTACGGCTGGAGCAGGTTGGTTCCATCGCCGAGGCCGCTTTGTCGCTGAACCGGGTATTTGAAGCCGCACAGGCTGCGGCAGATCAATATTTGGAATCGGTCAAGGCGCAGTACCCTGTGCAGGGCACCGAGTTTTCGCCCACCGCGAATAACGAAGGGGCATATTGGAAATGAAGGGACTGAGCGGAAAGCGCGTTGAGATTCCCTCTATGGAGGAGATCACGCAGGAGCGCAAACGCCTGTCTTACCGCAGGCGTTACAAGCGTGTGCTGAAAAGCACCGCCTATGCGCTGGTCGTTGTGGCAGCCATTGCGGTGCTGCTGGCAACGAACCTGCTGCCGGTGCTGCAGGTGTCGGGTGACAGCATGAACCCAACCTTGCAGGATCAGGACATTCTGGTTCTGCTGAAAACAGATACTCTGGAAAAGGGAGATCTGTGCGGCTTCTACTGGCAGAACAAGCTGCTGCTCAAGCGAATCATCGGTATCCCCGGGGATGTGATTTCGATTGACGGCAACGGCCTTGTGACGGTGAATGGCGAGGTGTTGGCAGAACCGTATGTCGATGAGCCGGCTCTGGGAGAATGTGACCTCAGCTTCCCGTATCAGGTGCCAGAAAATCGCTTCTTTGTGATGGGTGACCACCGCGCGACCTCGATCGACAGCCGGAGTACGGTTGTCGGCTGCGTTGAAAAGAGTCAAATTGTGGGCAAGGTGTTTCTTAGGGTATGGCCCGTGCCCCGTATTTCGTGGATAGGCTGATGGAGGAGTCCACATGAGAAATCAATTGGACAAGGCGATTCGGCGGGTAATGGCAGCGCGCCATGCGGAGCACCGCCGTGCTGCCGTGCTGGTGATACTGGCACTGTTGACGATACTTTCCGTCAGCTGGCGTCTGCACCAAGTAGGCATCGCGATGACGGACGATGAATACTCCTGCGGATATGAGGAGCATGTACACAGCGACGCCTGCTATACCGAGGTCTTGATCTGCGGTTATGAAGACGGAGCATCGGAAACCCCTGCTGATTCAGCGGAGGAAGACGGCGAGACCGCGCCGGCAGCTCACTCCCATACCGCAGACTGCTACCAAAGGGTGCTGACCTGCACCCTCCCGGAGCATACCCACACGCTGGAATGTCTGGCGGACATAACCGCAGATGTTGAGACCCCGGCAGACTGGGACGAGCAGAGCGAGGGCGTGAGCAGCTTCTGGAGCGATGCCATGACGGAAATCGCACAGAGACAGCTTGGCTACACCGAGAGCGCCAAAAACTTTACGGTGGACAAGGCGCTGGGCGAGACCTTGGCGCAGGCCCACCACTACACACGCTACGGTGATTGGTACGGCAACCCTTACGGGAGCTGGGATGTGATGTTTGTCGCCTTCTGCCAGCATTATGCAGGCATACCGGAGGATGTCATCCCGCAATGCGCAAGCCTGCTTCAGCTGCGCACGGAATTGGAAAACACACACCCTGAATACATCACCCCGGGTGGCAGTGAGGCCACACCGGGCGACATCGTACTCTATACAAATGCCGCCGGTGAGGAAACGATCGGCATTGTAACCGCGTATGATGGCGCGAACCTGACCGTTGTTTCCGGCGCTGTGGACGGTGCGGTAGCGGCTGTGACGGTCGCAGAGGCCGATGTCACCAATACCATCCGTGTGTTGGATGCGTATGGCGTGTATGCGCAGACCGGCGCATCAGACGGGCTTGAAGAATTTCCTCTGGATGCGGAAGACGATGATACACTGACCGCAGCGGCAGCAACCCCTGAGCATGACAGCGAGGGCAACCTAAAGCTGGATAATCTGCTGACAAGTACAGCTATTTCCATCAAACAAGGTAATGTGTGGGAACCGCTGGATGACGATGCATCTATTAAGGACGGCACCCCGGTTCGGGTGGAAATCGCCTACAAGGTACCGGCAGGTGCATTCCAAAACGACAAAAACACCGCGACCTATACCCTGCCGGCGGGTGTCTATCCCAAAGGAGATTTGTCAGGAGACATCACCGATTCAAACGATGAGGTAATTGGTACCTTTACGCTTACGAAAAATTCTCCTACGGTCACATTTACATTTAATAACAATACGAACCATGAGTTCCACGGTACCTTCAAGTTTGAGACCCCGATCGATTACGCTGAGACCGGTGGCGACGGCAAGATACATCTGGGCGAGAAAACCTACACCATTGAGCCGGAGTATTCGCTGAACACGAAGAAAGAGCACACCCTTTCGGCAGACAAAAGTAAGGTAAGCTATACCGTCACAGTCAATGCCCCAAATGGTACGCATGACCAGCCTGTCACCATTACGGACCGGCTGGCCGCAGAGAATACCGCAAGTGGCAACTATGATACGAGCAGCATCAAAATCAACGGGAAGTCACTCTCCGAGTATACAGGTGCCGCCATCACCTACAACGAGGACGGCAAGAGCTTTGAAATTACAGGGCTGCCGCCTCTCGGATATAACCAGTCGTATGAGCTGACCTATGATGTAACTGTGGCTGCCGTGACAGGCGCAGACGGTTCCGGTACGCTCGTCAACACGGCCAAGGGCACAACCAGTGCGCTGCAGAGCAACGAGGCCAAGGATACCGTCACCGTGCAGGAGAGCAGCATTGCCAAAGCAGGCACCTATAACGCTGCGACCCACCGCATCAACTGGGCCATCAAGGTCAAAAATCCGGGCGGTGATTTGGCAGGCTATAAGGTGACCGATACACAGGTCACACAGCTGGACATTGTTGGTAATGTAACGCTGAAGAGGGCTGACGGAACAGTTGTAACAACCATCACTGGCAATGATTTTCTGACCAACGGCTATACCTTCCCGGAAAACTCCAATGCGAGCGCCTATACATTTACCTATCAAACGGTTGCACCGGACCCGGTGAATGGTACAGTTTCTGCAACCAATCAGACAACGCTGGAAAAAGGTTCACGTTCCTATACCGCGACAGCCAATGTTTCCACCGGTGTAGGCAAAGCGGATATTCGAAAGTATCGTGGCACTGTCACGCCGCTGGAAAACGGTGACCAAAAGGTCATGTGGAATATAACCGGAACAATTCCCGCGGGCGTTAACAGTTTCAAAATCGTGGATAACATCCGCGAACCGCTGTACGGCGTCAAAACCCAGCTGGAAACCGCCATTCGAAACAATCTGCGCTTGACGATGGAAGGCGGAACAACGCTGACATGGGAGGAGGCAGAGAAGAACGGCATACAGATTCAGCTGTCACTTTTTTCCAACGGTTCGAATGACTGGAGCGATCCCGACAACGGCATTTCGGTTTCCGATGATGCAGCCGCGGTGCATCGCATCAGGCTGCAGTTTAGCCGGACGGACGGCGAGAAGCTGCGCATTTTGAGATGCACCATCAGCGATATTCCAACGGTGGCAAAAACGTCTGATATGGCGAACAATACCACGAGGCATTTTGTGAACCGTGCAGAGATTTACACCGATAACGCCGGGAACGAGGGCTGGAGAGGAACTTACGATTATACAAAGACGGGCTCGATCACCAAGGAAGCATCTGACAATAGCGGCAATGGGTACAAGCAGAACAACAGCACTACCTATGCCAAAAACAAGGTCATCTGGTATCGCATCAAACTGAATCTGGGTAGCGGTAATGTAGACATGACCCAACCGCTGACGGTGGTAGATAAGATCCCGGACGGCATGAAGCTGGCTACGGACAATAATTCTCTTAGCAGCTATAGGATTGCGGCGGATCTGGATACAAAGCCGGGCAATAAATATACGGGAAACATCAAAAGTCCGAGCGAAAACATATACAGCCTTGTGCTTAACGGGGTTACCTATTGGTCGATTGACACTTCTGTTTCGGGGCAGCTGACTATTAAGGTGCTTCCGGTTACGCTGAAAAATCTGATTGACCAAAACAAAACAACGGATCATACTGTGGAGATCCGCTATGCGCTCCAGCTGGATGATGCGGCAGCTTGGAACGAGCGTACTCTCGAGGAAAAAACCTATACGAATACTGCCACATGGGACGGTGCATCGACATCGTCCGGCATGACCATCACGCGCCCGAAAAAGGAGCTTCTGGAAAAGACCGGCAATTATGATGTAAAAACCCATCAAGCCAATTACACCCTTTGCATCAACCCCCGCGCAGAGGATCTCGCACCGGGCAGTGACACGCTCGAGCTTACGGACACGATGGAAAGCGAATACTTCGGCAAAACCGGCATGGAGCTGATGCTGGATTCTATCAAGGTATATGAATACATCCTGCAGGACGGCGACTGGGTAAAGGGCAACGAAGTCAAAGACAGCGTTCGCGTTGAAAAGGTTGAAGAAACCGCATCGACACGGAAGTACAAGTTCGTTCTGCCGGACGAGAAAGCCCTGGTACTGGAGTACTCTTATAAAATGAATCCGGGTAATCTCGCAAGCGACATGGCGGTAAAAAATACGGCTACGCTGGCGGGAAAAATTGTAGGCAATCAGGTTTCGGTGAAAAGCGACAGTGCATCGGCAACTGTACACAATGCCGTTCTGACTGTTTCCAAGACGGATTCTGCTACAAACTTAGCCATCACGGCAAGCCCGGCAACCTTTGCGATATACCACTATAATAAAATCAGCACAGGGTGGGATTTTATTAGGCCGGAGAATACAGGTTCGAGCGGCAGCTTTGACCTGACATTTGCGCAATCCCCTACAACAGGCAGCCCGCAGCTGGTCACCGGGGACCTGTATAAGCTTGTGGAAACAGCGGCCCCGGCAGACTATGCACTGGATGAAACCCCGCGCTATTTTATCTGGAACAACAACGCAACGGATGATGACAAAAAAGCAGCTGCGCTTACAGCTGCAACCGGAGCTACTGTCCCGGAGGGGGTTACCACTGCAAACATCAGCTTTTTGGGCGTGAACGGAGACCGCGCCACAATGGCCATCCCCAACAAGCAAAACTGCCTGACCCTGCGCAAAATCTGGTATGGCATCGGGAACGACACGATCGAAGCACCGGTGGAAAAGATCCAGGTGCAGCTGTACCGGTACAAGGACGGAACAAACAAGGCGGACGCGGAGACGGTCGGAACGGTCACCTTGACAAAAGCTGACGGCTGGACCAAGAAAATTTCTTCCTTGGAGAGCGGTTATCACTACTATGTAGAAGAGTTAGGAACAGACAGTGGCGCGCTTATCTTCTATGAAGTAAAGTACAGTGAAAGCAACGACACCGGTGTCACCGGCGGCGGCACCATTACCATCACGAACAAGCAAAAGCCCAGCTATGAGCTGCCCGCCACCGGCGCGGCCGGCACACCCCCGTATACAGCAGCAGGCGCCCTGATCATGGACATCGCGCTGATGTTAGGATATCTTATCAACAAACGCAGCCATTTGAGGGGGGGTGATAATTAGAAATAACCCCTCCACCGATGTGGACAAAACAGACCAAAATATTTGAGCAAGGAGACATAAAACCAATGAAGTACATGAAAAAATTCATGGCACTGCTTGCCGTGCTGACGCTTGCACTGGCCATAGCCGTCCCAGCGTTTGCAGAAACGACAACAACAACTTATACAATCACAATCAATAATGGCACCGGCACCTATGCAGCATATCAGATTTTCAAGGGTGACCTGCATGAGAAAACGCTGTCCAACATTGAGTGGGGCGATAATGTTACAGATGAGGGTCGGACGAAGTTTGGTAATGCAGCCGACAAGGCGAAGACAATCACAACAGAAGCAGATGCCAAAGCTTTTGCGGTTGAAGTTGCAAAGTATTTGACCGACCCTGCTGCAGGTACAGGCACGGATTCAATTACAGTTTCTGGCCCCGGTTATTATCTGATCAAGAACACTTCCGTAGGAGAAGGCGAAGTTTTTACTGACTATATCCTGCGGGTCGTTGGGGATGTCACAGTCAATCCAAAGAGCGGCAAGCCAACGCTGGATAAACAGATCAGACACAATGAAACAGGTTTATGGGGTGTTGTCGGCGATAACCAGATCGGTGACACCGTTGAGTTCCGCACGCTCACGACTGTTCCGATTGTGAGCGGGTATACCCAATACACGTATGCAATCCACGATGAAATGTCCGCAGGGCTGACATCGAATGTCCGCAGCAACGAGGATGTGACAATCAAGGTAAATGATGAAACAGTATTGGATAAGAAGTATTATACTGTGACGGTTGACGGAACAAATGCAAATAAGTTCACAGTTACAGTCGATGTACTGAACGCCATTAAGGATGGCAAAATGGTTGAGGGAAATACACTGTATACATACTATACAGGTATTCTCAACGAAAATGCCAAGGTCTATAATGACGGTAAACAGGACAATAAAGCATATCTGGAGTACAGCAACAACCCGCATGATAATAAGACCACAAATAAGACCCCGGAGAAGGTCGTTTATGACTGGACCTTTAAGATGGGAGTCAAGAAAGTCGATGGTGCAGATGGCACTCCATTGACCGATGCAAAATTTGTCCTTAGTAAGAACGGAAATTGTTCTTTAGGCACAATCGGAGATGACGGGACGCCCTCCAACACTACAGACTTAATCAACCTCATCGAAAACAGCGACGGTTCCTACACAGTTGCTCCGGCTGGTTACACCGGTTCTGTGGTGAATGTTATGACGGCGGGCGATATCACCATTAATGGTCTGGATGACGCCACAGAGTATTATCTTTATGAAACAAAAGCACCCGCGGGCTATAACCGCCTGACTGCTGCGGTAAGGTTCAAAATCACCGCCACTTATAGTGATGCCGGTGATAATTGCACAAGTGTAACCGCAACGGTAAACAATGACGTACAATCGAGTGTAAGCGTTAACGTAAGAAACAATAAAGGTTCTACCCTGCCCTCCACCGGCGGCATCGGCACTACCATTTTCTATGTGATCGGCGGCGGGCTGATGGCCGTGGCTGCCGTTCTGCTGGTCACCAAAAAGCGGATGAATAACAAGTAAAGGCGCATTTGCCGTCATATACCAATCCTTATAACATTAGGGAGTAGCCCATGAGAAAGAACCTCAGCACAATTATTTTAATATTGATCTTCCTCGTGGGCCTATCCGTGATGTTATATCCCTCCGTCAGCGACGCTGTCAACCGGAAGCATCAGTCCCGCGCAGTGGCTGGCTATGCCGAGGAGGTAGAACAGCTGTCAGATGCGGATTATCAGACCTATTTCGATGCTGCCGATGCGTACAACCGGCAGCTGAACACCATCCCCAATGCCTTTTATAAACCGGATCTGGTCAGCGGCTATGCGCAGACGCTCGACATCTCCGGCACGGGCATTATGGGGTATATCACGATCCCCAAAATCAGCGTTGAGCTGCCCATATACCACGGCACCGATGAGGGCGTGCTGCAGGTGGCAGCAGGCCATCTGGAAGGCAGCAGCCTGCCCGTGGGCGGTGCCGGGACCCATGCGGTCATATCAGCGCACCGCGGCCTGCCCAGTGCAAAGCTGTTCACCAATCTGGACGAGCTGGAGGTGGGCGACCGCTTTACCATCACGGTGTTGAATCGGGTGCTGACCTATGAGGTCGATCAAATCTCCATTGTGCTGCCTACTGAGATCGACCAGTTGCTTCCCACCGAGGGGATGGATTATGTCACCCTGATGACCTGCACCCCCTACGGCATCAACACGCACCGCCTATTGGTGCGCGGCAAGCGGGTCGAAACTACGGAAAGCCAAAAGCATATCCGTGTGGCGGCAGATGCCTTCCGCATTGAACCCATCATCGTGGCCCCGATTTTGGCCATCCCGATGCTACTTGCGGCACTGGTCGGTGTGCTGGTTGCCCCACATCTGCGCAAGCGCAGCAAGAGAAGGAGGAAATAACATTATGAAAAGCATCCGTGATCGGTTGGCAGTGCTGCTTATGCTGTGCCTGCTGGTGTGGGGCGCTGTTCCGGCTCTTGCCGCAGAAACGGTTGATGAAACGCGCATCGGCTCCATCAAGGTATTGCTCTGTGATACCGAAACCGCAGCACCGCTGCAGGGCGGTGAGCTGACGCTGTACCGTGTGGCGAGTGTCTCTAAAAACGGCGCAGATATGAGCTTTACCTATACAAACGGTTTCGAGAATTGCGGAATCGCGCTGGACAATGTATCCGAAAGCGCACTGGCGAGCCGATTGGCAGAAAAGGTGACACAGAATGCACAGGCAGTCACCAAGACCGTCAACGACAGCGGAATCGCCGTGTTTGGTGATCTGAAGGCCGGGCTTTACCTTATTGTGCAGAAGCAGGCAGCCGAAGGGTATGACGCCATACAGCCTTTTCTTGTGACGGTTCCAATCATGGAAAATGGGCAGTATGTCTACGATGTGGACGCCCACCCCAAAGCGGGTACTGCAAGCCGGAAAACAACGCAGACGCCGCCCACGCAGGAAGTGCTTTCTGCACTGCCGCAGACCGGACAGTTGAATTGGCCAGTCCCCGTGCTGGCGGTGACTGGCGCTGTACTGGTGGCGGCAGGTGTCGTACTCAAAAAGCGAAGTGGTCAGAATGAGAAATAAGCTGGGGAACGCCCTGATTGCGCTTGGGGTTCTGGCATTGCTGGCAGCTGTGCTGCTTATGGGCTACAACCAGTGGGACAGTACCCGCGCAGAAAAAGCAGCCGACAGTGTGCTGACCCAGCTGGAGGAATCGATCGCAGAGCCACGCACCATCTATCCCGGTGATGCAGCAGAACCCACAGCGGACACGGAAATGCCTGTTGGCACCATTGACGGCTACGACTATATTGGGTATCTCTCTATTCCGTCCATCGGGCTGGCACTGCCCGTGATGCAGCAGTGGAGCTATCCGGGGCTAAAGATCGCGCCGGGGCGGTATTCCGGCACGCTATATACAGATGACTTGGTAATCGCGGGACATAACTATGCGCGTCACTTCAGCCCTCTGACGCATCTTACGGTGGGGACAGAAGTGCTTTTTGTTGACATGAATGACAACACATGGCATTATGCGGTCTCGGATACAGAGGTTCTGCAGCCAACCCAAATCGAGGAGATGGCGGTCAAAACGCCCGAGAGCAATTGGGATCTGACATTGTTTACCTGTACCACGACCGGTCAGGCACGATATGCGCTGCGCTGCGTCCGCACAGACGAGTGAGCATGCGTGTCGTTTGTGGACGATTAAAAAGCGACTATCGTTACTCGAATACACTTGTCTATAACAATTTCCCTTGGCCGACCACAACTGAACAGCAAAAGCTAAAAATCGAGCAGACCGCACAGGCTATCCTCGATGCCCGTGCGCTCTACCCGAACAGCAGCTTGGCAGACCTTTACGATGAACTGACCATGCCGCCGGAACTGCGCAAGGCGCACCAAGCCAATGACCGTGCTGTGATGGATGCCTATGGTTTTGTAAAAGGCAGCCCCGCCCGTACCAGCGAGAGCACCTGCGTTGCCGAACTGATGAAAATGTATCAAACTCTTACAAGCAAATAAGACAAAATGGGTTGTCCGATGATGTGTCGGGCAACCCATTATTTGCTATTATCAGGCATTGTAAAATTACACCACGGGTAATTACTGCACCCAATAAAGGAGCCGTGCTTCCCCTCTACGCGGTGCAAGGGATAGCCGCAATCTGGGCATATCCAAAGTTTGGCATCTGCCATCGTCTTGAAATTCACAGGCGATGTTCGGCAAGGACGGCGCTCTTTTCGTGGCTTCTTCAAATCATCAATGGAAGTAACAAGTGACCGCCCCATGCAAAGCACATAATCGTCGCCAACCTCAAACTGATAATCACAGTTAAAACAGTCTTCAAGCTGGCTGGCGCAGGGTTTTCCATTGACCCAGTGCAGCTTTCTTGGGCAGAAATCCGTATAGTCTACACGTCCTTTGCGGAAAATACGTCTTTTTTCCGAGACTCGGAGAAATGCTTGATAATACTTGTCAATCTGCGTATTGAATATCCATTTCTTGTTTTCACTGTTGCCAAGAAGAACTTCTGATAAGTCGGCGGCTTGTATATATCGGTCAGCCTTACTTAAATCGATTTCAATGGTAGAGATTCCTGCTTGTTTCAACTTAGAGAGTTTTTCCTCGTCAACTGCGTGGGTAACATAAATCTCTACGAAGAATTTTTTTCCACCCGCATAGACGGCAACATCTGGAATAATGCTGCCATGATTCTGCTCGACATCAACTTCATCAATTAAAATCTCTCTCGCAGGTGAAATAAGGTGATCTCTGAGCCACGGTTTGTCCGGGCGCAGATATAACTCCGGAATCACCATGCGGCGGGCATTGGCAAGAATATCCTTTGCCAGTAAATGCAAGGAGGTCTGATACCCAAAAGCACAATTTGTGCCTGCCTTGTGTGCAAAATGGTGGGTCATTTTCTGACCTTTCTTTGCCACAAGCTGCTCCCCGCAGGCGGGGCAAAAGCAGTCACATTTGAGCCCCGCAGGGACATCCTCTACGGATACCAGCTTCCCATTGGAAAGAGCATATATTAGGTTCCCGCCCTCATGTCTCACGAGTCGAATCGCCTCACATTCGTATGCTTACAGTATAAAACAAACAAATTTCAGCATCAAGAAAAAAATTCTGATTTTTCTCTAATTTTTTTCTCCGAAAACAGTCTTTATATTATGAATGGCCTTGAACAGGATGCCCGATAAACCGCAGGACTTGATTGCCGCACAACAATAAAGCAAATAAAAAACGAGCTTTACCATTTTTTCTCTGGCAAGGCTCGCTTCTCTGCTTTGTTTGTTAATCCAGCCGGAACACCTGCTCCAGCTTGGGCTGGGCACCGGTCACGGGGTCCATTTCCAGCTCCAGAATATCTTTCATATACTCATTCCAGCGGTCCACAATGGGGCTTTCTGCCTGCACTTTTTCAGCATAGGCAACGCCTTTTTCGCATTCATAGTAGCCAAAAAGTTCATCTTTGCAATAAAAAATGCTGTAATTGCAGATGCCTGCCTCTTTCAAAACCTTGACCATCTCCGGCCAGATCTCTGCGTGGCGGCGCTGATATTCTGCCTTGCAACCGGGTTTGATGCGGCCTTTCCATGCCATATGTTCCATGTTGATTTCCTTTCCGTACAAACATTTTTATTTTGTATTACGTTAAAACCAAAGTCAAAAAACAAGGTTGCATCCGCACCTTATTTTTGGTAAAATTACTGTAGTGTTATTATTCTTTTCATTTACATTATATTGATTTTTTCTGATCTATTTCATACCACAAAGCACTGTTTATTTTGTGATAATTCTACTGAGGTGATCCCTTATGTTAACCTATAATATGGACGTGGAAGAGCGCAGTGTGTGGCTGCGTGCAACGCCAAATAACGCCGTGTTGGCACAGCCGTTTTATGCAACGGAAGCCGGACTGTTTTATGGGCGTTCCCACTTTGCCACAGCCCGTACAGACAAGGAAAGTTACATCCTTTTTTATACCCTGGCCGGGGCTGGCTTGATTGAGCAGAACGAACAGCACATTGAGCTGCCGCAAGGTGCCGCACTGCTGATGAACTGCCGCACACCGCAAAGTTACTGCACGGCCCCCGGCTATGATGTATGGGAGCACTACTGGGTACACCTTGACGGTGTTGGGGTTAAAACGTTAGCCGATTCCGTACAGTCGCAGGGGCGTCTTACCGCTGCGCATGTCAGCCGCATGGAGATGCAGCCTTTGTTTGAAACACTGTTTGCCGAGTGGAAAAAGGAAACCACCACCGCCCAAATCGAAATTGGGTTGACACTGCACAAAATGCTGGCACTGCTTGCCCACCAGCAGCTTTCCGGGGACGAAAGCCGTTCCAACCGGACCATGATCAAGCAGATTGCAGATTATATCCGTGCACATTATGCGGAGCCCATCAATCTGGATATGCTGCTGGCGCAGATCCCTGTCAGCAAAAGCTGGTTTTTGCGGCTTTTCCGGCAATATATGGGCACAACACCGTACAATTTTTTGTTATCCACCCGCATTACCCGCGCAAAAGAACTGCTGGTTTTGACAGATTTCCCTGTCGGCGAGATCGCCCGCCAGGTTGGCTTTGAGGATGAAAGCAATTTTTCCACCCGCTTTTCTTCCATGACAGGCCAAAGCCCGCAGCAATACCGCAAAAGCGCACTGAAGCCTTTTGCCCAAAATTCATAAACACAAGACAAAGCACGGTCTCATGATGATTTTCTATCGCAGAGTCGTGCTTTCTTTTATTTTTCACCGGTTCAGATCAACGTTCGCTTCATCCATTCTTTGCTGTAATACCGCACCACCGGGATGATACAGCCGGAAGCCCAGCTTAACGGGGTGGCAAGCCAGATGCCCCACACACCCAGGTGCGGCGCCAGCAAAGAGGCAAACGCCAGCCGGGCCCCCATCTCAAACAGGCCTGCAACCAGGCTGACATTTACATCCCCTGCACCGCGCAGCACGTTCAGATAACTGTTCATTACCGCGGCAATAATATAGGCAAACCCCATTACACTGAGAAAATCCGCCCCTTGTGCAATGCTGGCAGCATCGGTGGCTGGGTCAAGGAAAATCGACAGCAGCAGCCGGCGCGATGCAAACACTGCGACGGCCAACACCAGGCAGATCACGCAAAGCGCTTTCAGCGAATCACGCAGGCCCTGGCACACGCGGTCTATATCGTGTTTTCCCATATTCTGCCCCGTGTAAATGGCCAGTGCATTGCTTACCGATACCACAACCTGAATCGTCAGCGAATCGATCCGCTGCACAGCAGTGTAAGCCGCCATGGTCACACTGCCAAAACTGTTTACAATTCCCTGCACGGTCATACCGCCAAGGGTTATCATGCAGCTTTGCAGCGCCGTAGGCAGGCCAAAACGCAAAATCAGGGCGGCATCCACTTTGTTAAAACAGAGCCGTACCGAGGCAAAGGCAAAGGGCTGTTTCTGCCGCCATAGTTCGCAAAGGCAGACCCCTGCAGAAAGGAACTGTGCCGCTACCGTTGCCAATGCTGCCCCGGCTACCCCCATGTGCAGCCCCAAGATAAACCACAGGTCCAACACAATGTTGCAAAGGCTGGAAACCACCATAGCGGCCAACGGCGTGCGGGAATCCCCAGTGCTGCGCAGCACAGCGCCCGCGGCGTTATACAGGGCATTGCCCAGCAAAAGCCCTGCTGTAATACGCAGGTAAGTCACACCGGCATCCAGCAGATTTTCCGGAACTTGCAGCAGGCGCAGCATTGGCTCAGCCAGCAGCACCCCCAGCAGTGACATTACAACAGATGCCGCTAAAAGCAGCGTCAAAAATGTTCCCAACAGGCGGCGCAGTTCATCATACCGTTCAGCACCCCAGTATTGTGACACAATAACGCTGACACCTGTTGCAAGCCCAGCCAGCAGCAGAAACAGGCAGGCATTGATATTGCCTGTACTGCCCACTGCCGCCAGCGCGTCTGCACCAAGTGCCCGTCCCACGATAGCGGTATCCACCACATTGTACAGCTGGTTGAAAAGGTTCCCCATCAGCAGCGGCAGTGCGAAAGAGAAGATGACATTCAAGGGCCGCCCTTGTGTCATATCAACGTTGGAACGCAGAACCTGTCCACGAATGCTCATAAATTTACCATAGCCCCTCCATAGGGCAGTGCATTTCCCCGCAAGCGGCACAGGGAATGAAGGGCCGATTTCAGTTGTATTGGCCGCAGCACATCCCACTGGCATAAGGAACCGTGGGGTTTCCGTTGGCATAACGTCCGGTGCTGATCAAAATGTGCACCGGACGTTATGTTTTTAGTTTTGGGGCAAAATTTTGGTTTCCAGCCCATCCAGCTCAACAGCAATATCGCCATCGGGGGTCTTGACCACTGTAGATTTCTTCTGCGTGCTGTTATTGATGACAACCAGAGTTTTGTCGGCGGGGAACCATGCGGCCTCGGTTTCGGGGTCCGTGGTCAGCCAATCGCTGTTCAGCGGCAGCCCCTTGGCCCACAGCAGCAGGTTCAACAGCATGCGGGCGTTGACAGGGCTGTATTCAAACCCGGCCATGTACACACCGCGGCCCTTGCCGAACGCATGGGCAGCAATAGCGGGAGTGCCGTCCACCTCAGCCAGCACACGGGTACCGCCGTCGGTCATGTACAGGTGGTCGTGTGTTTTCAGCGTTGCACCGTCCGGGATCAATCCATCCACCGGTTCTGCCTGCACCGGCCAGCGGCCATGGCAGACACGGGCACCGGTATCCTCGTCCACGCCCAGGATGCGTGCCATGCGGAAGGTATCGCCGTAACCGCTTACTGCGGACGGTTCCTCTACCCCCAGCAGTACGCCGCCGTTGTATACCCACTTGTTCAGCGCGGCAACCAAGGTTTCATCCTGCCAAGCATCGCCGCCGCTCCATGCGCTGCCCGCGCGGCCTGCGTTGATGATAACATCTACATCGTCAGGCACGCCGTTCTTCACATCGTCAAAGTTGATGAATTTCACGTTCACCGGAAGCCCTGCCAGCGCTTCGTTGATGTGGATAAGGGTGTGCATATAAGTCTCATGGAAATGGCCGGACAGCGTCCAGGGGCGCAGGCTGCCCCAACTGTGCAGAACCGCCACCGTCAACGGCAGGGTCGCCACGGCACCATGGGTATGCAACTCCTTAATAGCGCGGAACTCGTCAGAAATATCCGCGATATACTCCACAAAATCCGGGAAGTCATTCAAAAGGTGCAGGTAGCCGCCCAGGCCGATGCGGTCGATCTTGGCCCGCAGCAGGGCGCGGCGGACATGGTTCCAATACTCAGCTGCATCGCGGGTGGGGTTGCCGCCCGGTGCAAAGGTCGGTGCACCGCCCAGGCCCACCGGGAACAGGTACGGATGGAACCGCAGCTCATGCACCGGCGCATCAACGCCCGCGCACATCCGGACTTCATAACCAGAAAACACGCACTTGATGACGCCGTCAAAGCCGAATTCCTTAAAGTGCGGGCCGTAAGGTTCAACGCCCACCCAGCTATCGTCATAAAATACATAGGCACGCTTGCCGTAACTGTGAACCAAATCCACCAGTTTTTTGCCGTACCCGGCCACAAACTGCTGGGTAAACTCCATGTAATCCCGCTTGTGAGCCGTCGGCGGCATGTGGGTCACCTGCAGGCTGCCCTTGTTGATAAAGTCCTCTGCCGTCAGGGTATACCCATACTGGGCCGCAAAATCATCCAGCGCCTTTTCCGATACGGTAAAGTCATAGCTGCCCCAGTCCGTAAACAGATTCTGGTTGCGCTTATCGCTGCCCCAGATCCAGACGAAGTTATAGAACATACTGGTAAACCGCACCACGTTGGTCTGGGGGTGGGTCTCGCACCAATTTTTCAGCCAGTCGTACAAAAAGTCCTGAGCTTCCTTGGTGCGCGGATCAACAGGCAGCAGGTGCTCACTGGTCCAGCTGTTGGTAACATGGTTGTACATGTTGATCTCTTCCCAGGTGCGCCATGCCAAAAAGCTGACCGTGTAAGCATGGAACAGCACTGGACTTGCCACAGTCACTGTACCTGCGGCAGCATCCCACTGCCATGTGTCCGCAGGCAGCAGCTTGTTGGCCGTGCGGTCCCAAACCTGCCAGTAACGCAGGGCTTCGGAGCGGTCATTGATCTTGAACTGCTCATCAAAGAACCCCGCCATCGGCTTAACGGTCAGCGGCTCTTCGGCAGCAATGACCGGCTCTGTGCTCAAAAAGGACTGCTGTAAACATTCCGGGTGTTCCTTTGCCCAAGCATTGTGGTCACGGATGATGCAGATGGTGGAGTAAATATCGTACCCGGCGTCGAGAATTTCATCGGAAAGCTGGGTGCCATCACTATCGCGGATCGCATCCGCGCCCCATTTTTTTGCCAGTTCCAGCGTAAGTTTTTCCTGCCCAGATTCACCCGGCAGCGTAAATCCGCCGCTTGTATGTTCAAATTTCATCTCCAGTCACTCCTTTATTCAAATATGCAGGCGGCGGCAGATTTCTGCAGCGTTACTGCGGTTCAGCGGTTTTGTCAGGGCTTCGGGGGCAATCAGGCCTTCCGCCACAGCCTGGCCCACTGCCCGCCTTGCGTAAACGGGCACAGAGTCCGGCACAGGCACGGCATCCGCCAGCGGGCGGCGGCCTGCAGCACCGGGAATCAGCACAGCCAAAAAGTCAGCCACTGTTACTGTCTGATTCGGGTAAAGGCTGCCATCCGCAACCCATTCCGGTGGGATCAAGTCGTTCTGTGCGGCGCACTGTATGGTTCCGGCATACGTTTCATGCCCGACAATATCGCTGTACAGGTCATTGTACACATTGATGGGAAACAGTTTAAGCGCCTTGATTGCCAGTTCCAGCGCTTCGGCACGAGTCAGCGTATCGTTGGGGCGGGTGGCATCGTAATCGGCAAAGGGATCGCCTTCCGGCGCAGGAATCGCGCAGTCTGCAGGAGCTTCCAGCGGTACAAACGGCGGTGTCGGCGTCCATTCCGGGGCATCCGTCACCATCAGCCCCAGCGCATCGCCCAGGGCATGGGCCACAAAACCCGCCATTTTATAAGCACCAAAATCATTGGTGTGGGTATAGTCGCCTGGGTAAAACCATCGCTTAGCCGTTTCCAGCCCATCCTGCTGCATCAGCGCCATGGCCCAGGTGTGCAGGTCAAGAACCATCACATTTTCAGCTTTGCCCAAAGTCAGCACTGCATCAGCAAAATCTGCCAAAAAGTCGTTATAGTGTGCGGCATCTTTCCAGCTGTTGCGCGCCAGCGGTGTGACCAGCACCGGCACAGCTCCGGCTGTGCGGGCTTCCTTTATATAGGTACGCAGGCGGTCGGTATAGCCGCCGTATGCCTGCAAATGTGCCAATTTCTGGTCATTGTGGCCAAACTGGTAGAGGCAGATATCCCCTGCCCGCAGCCGCGGTTTTACAATATCCCAGTGTCCTTCGCTCGTAAAGCTCTCGGTGGTCAGACCGCTATGGGCGTGGTTGGTGATGCAGACATCCGGCAGATAAGCGGGCAGCATCTGCCCCCAGCCGCAATAGCTTGTGCCCGGTGCATAGGGCAGATTTGCCGTCTGATCGGTCACAGTTGAATCACCGCACACCCAGATGCGGCGGACATCCGGGGCTTCGGCCACCGTTGCCGCCGCCAGTGCGCCCCCCACAACCGTCACGTTCACAGCGGTACTTGGCACGGCATCTACCTGCCCGCGCGGCACGATGGGAAACACATCGCAATACGCTGTTATGGTTTTGTTCTCCCCTGCTGCCAGTGTACCGCGCCAGACAAGACGGCGGCGGCCGATGAATACCAGCACTTCCCCTCCATCTGTACCGGTCACGGTAATTTTGGTACGGTAAACACCCTCTGCAGGAACATCTACCCGGAACCACACCGGCAGGCTGCGGCATTCCAGGTCCTCTGCCCGTACTGCATCGGTGGCAGTTGCCTGCACGCCGTATTCCGTGCAGGTCACATCACAAATTGCGGTACCCGCGTACCACCACTGCGGCAAAAAGCTGCTGTTCGTTTCCGGAATGCGCAGCGCCGCATTGGCGTTGTACACCGCACCGATTACAAAACCGAAACCCGTTTGTTTGTTGTAGGAAGATACGCCTTGCGCGATGTTCCATGTAAACTGCATCTTATGTACACTCCTTTGTACATTCAACAAATGGTATATACTTTCTGTGGGCGTTGACGGGTTGGTGCAGGCACCGTCCCTTGCAACGGTTGTTTTGCATAAAAATTGGGGCCGCTGCCCGGCAACGGCCCCAACAGCGCATGATGTATACGCGATTTTAAATTTTCTTACTTGACAACCAGGACATTGCCATCAGCAATCAGGCTTGCCTTTTCATCGAGGATTTCCTGATAACCGGCATCCAGATACTCCTGGCAGTACTCCTCATACTTGGACTCAAACTCGTCGGGGCTGCAGGTAACACAGTCAACATAGGCTTCCTGCCACAGGCTGTTCAGGTCAGCGCTGTATTCGGTGGTAGCTTGAACTGCCTTGGAGAAGATCGGGGTGATGATACCGCCGCTCTCGCCCTTCTTTTGCAGGTCGTAAGCATCTTGGACAACCCAATCATAACCGGCGGGAGCCAGGGTTGTCTTGTTGGCCTGCAGGTCAGCGGCCTCGTCGCCGTAGTGCTGGACCTCCTGAACAAGGCACCAGTAGTCCTTGTTATTATTGTTGCTCAGCTTGTCGTCACCGGTGTAGTCGGTGTTGTAAACATTGATGCCGTCCACGACGTTATAGGTCTTGCCCTCTTCGCCGTACTGGAGGTACTTCAGGTTATCGGGCTGGCTCATCCAGTCAAGGAACATATATGTGGCGGCGCGCTCCTCAGCGGTGGCGTTGGCGTTGATGCCCATAATCATGCCGTAGCTGGGATACTCATAGTAGTGTGCGGTGAAGCCGTCGGCAACCGTGCCGGAAGCGGTAGAACCCATAACGGCTACTTCGGCGTTGGGGTCGTTGGCCAGCAGGCTGCTGAACACGTCGGTGCCGCTGGACATATAGAAGCTGTACGTAGCGCACTGACCGGAGACAAACTTGCCCTTGGCCAGCGTGTCATCGGTGGTCAGGTAAAACTCCGGATCAACGATGCCTGCGTTGTACTTCTCGTTCATATCCTGCAGGTAATTCTTGGTGGCGGTCCAAGTAAACGGTGCAACGTTCAAATCCAGGTACTGGGCCAGCTCGTCATCGCTGGTGCCCTCGGGGATCCAGTTGTAGAAGTAGGTGAAGCTCTTGGTGATCAGCGGATCGTTCTCAACACCAAGACCCGCGTCCTTGAAGGCCTGCATGGCGGTCTTGAGTTCCTCGTTGGAGGTGGGCACATCCAGCCCGACCTGATCCAGCCAGTCCTTACGAATCAGCGTGACCCAGTTGTAGTAGATGGGGTCGCGCTCTGCGAAGATGAAAGCATTTTCACCGTCCAGCTTGCCGTAGGTCTCGATGGTGTCCTTCATGTTATCCCAATAGGTAGGGGCATAGTAGGCAACTTCATCCAGATCGATGGGCTGCTCAGCACCTTCGGACCAGTAGTTGACAGCAGCAGGCATATCATAATGGAAGATAATGGTGGGGGCGTTGCCGGCGGCAATCATCTGGTTAAAGTCCTGCACCTCATTGGAGCGGGCGATGGCAACGTATTTGACGGTAACGTTATACTTATCGCCGAACTCGGACTGGATCCAGCGGGTGTAGTAGTTGTCTGTGGGGTTCCAGTTTTCAAAGCCGCGGTCATAAACCGGGATCTGGATGGTGACATTCTCCGGGAAGCCCGCAGAATAATCAGTGTAGCTGCCCGTGCTCTCCGCAGTGGAAGCAGCCGCAGTAGAGGAAGCGGTGCTTTCGGCTGTAGAAGCAGCGGCAGAGGAAGCAGCAGAGCCAGAGGACCCGCCGCATCCGGCGAGCAGGGTTGCGGTCATGGCAGCAGCCATACCAAGTGCAAGTGTCTTTTTCATTGTTTTCCTCCTTTTTGAAAAACAAATTGTTTAACGTTTTTGGCGCCGTTCTTGGCGGCAGTGTTTCATAAAGTTGTGCGTGAGTTGTCCTCTTTGCGGTATCCTCTTGCGGCGACCCGCATCGCGCTTCGGGGTTTGTGTGCCCTCGCGTCCTGTTTCTACCTCAGGCAGCGGCCGGATTTTTAACCTTTGACAGCACCAACCATCGTGCCCTGGACAAAGTATTTCTGGATGAACGGATATACGCAGATGATAGGCACAGCGGCGAAGATGATGCAGGCAGCTTTCAGAACTTCGGGATTCGTCATAGCAACGGTGGAAACACCCTCGGACTGGAAACTTTCACTCGCGGCAACAATCAGGTAATACAGTTTGAGCTGCAGCGGGCGCAGCGAGACATTCTGTTTAATGTAGTACAGCGCATCGGAGTAGGCATTCCAACGGCCAACTGCATAGAACAGGGCGATGGTTGCCATGATGGGTTTGGACAGCGGCACAACGATCTTTGCCAGAATGGTGAAGTGGGAAGCACCGTCCAGGCGGGCGGACTCGATCAGGCTTTCGGGGATCGAACCCTGGAAGTTGTTCTTCATGATCAACAGGTTGTACGGTGCAAAGCACAGCGGCAAAATCAGGCACCAGATGGTATCCAGCATGTGCAGCTGGTTCATCAGCAGGTAGTCAGGGATCGTACCGGCGGTAAAGTACATCGTGAACATGATCATAAAGGTGAACACCTTGCGGCCATGGAATTCCGGGCGGGTCAGCGCATAGGAGGCACAAACCGTAAGGAACATACCGATTGCTGTAAACACAACGGTAACCAGGGCGGTGACCCACAAGGACTGCATAATGGTGGGGTCATGGAACACCTTATTGTAAGCATCCAGATTGATGCCGGCATCACTCATTGGCAGCAGAATCACGCGGTTTGCAACAACGTAAGCATTATCGGACAAAGACTTTGCCAAAATATGGATGAAAGGCAGGATACAGGTCAAAGATGCTGCACCAACGATCACGAAGCAGAAGATGTCGATGATCAGGTCAATCACGCGGGCCTTGGTCCAAGGCTTTTTGCGCTTTTCAACAGCAGGTGCTGTGGCAGTGGTCATATCTATCTTTCCTCCTTACAGCAGGCCATCCTCGCCAAGTTTTTTGGCGACACGGTCGGATGCGATAACCAGAATCACGCCGATCACGGACTGGAACAGGCCAAGCGCTGTGGATTCGCTGAATTTGTTTCCCTGGAACCATTTGTAAACCAGAACCGGGATGGTGGTAGTGAATTCGGTTGCCTTGGCATTGGACAAAGCAACGATACGTTCGAAGCTGCCGCCCATCAGTTTGCCAAGCTGCATGATCAGCATGACCACGATGGTGGAGCGGATGCAAGGCAACGTAACATGCAGGCATTGCTGCCAGCGATTGGCACCATCGACCTTGGCAGCCTCGTACAATTCAGAATTGACGTTCGTGATGGCGGCTAAGTAAATGATGGTTCCCCAGCCCATGGTCTGCCAAACGCCGATCAGCACATAGCTGAACAGCCACCAGCCATCTTCCTGCAGGAACGGAATGGGGCTTTTGCCCGCATTGGCAATCAGCGCATTGACAACGCCGGACTGCGTTGCAAACATCTGGTAAGCAACAGCGCCAATGACGACCCAGGACAAGAAGTGCGGCAGATAAAGCAGCGTCTGGGTCGTGCGCTTGAACCATTTGACGCGGATCTCATTCAGCAGCAGCGCCAGGATAATGGGCATCGGGAAGCTGAAGATCAGATCCAGCACGTTCAGCAGCAGCGTATTGACAACGGCTTTGGTGAAATCACGGTGCTTAAAAACTTTCTCGAAGATCTTTAAGCCAACAAACTTGCTGCCCGCGTAACCTTTGCCGATCTTATAATCCAGGAACGCTACAGACAAGCCCGTGTAGGCGAAGTACTTGAAAACGATGATGAACACCATTGGCAGCAACATCAGTGCGTACAGCTGCCAGTCCCGCTTTAAGTAGTACAATGGCCCCTTTTTAACGAGCCCCGGTACTTCTGATTGTGCAGTGGACTTTTGCGGTTTTGCCATACTGGGTCGCTCCTCCTTTTTCCATGTGGTTTGATGCAAAAGCCTGAACCGTTTTGCATTTGCACCAGTTTTTTTCCTCTTTCGTTGTTTCTATTATGTACTTTGTCGCAACCATTTTCTCACTACTTTTCTTCAATTACTATGCAAAAACGCTCAAGAATTTCAATTTAGAGCATTCATATTCCCTGTATATTGAGAAAATACGCTTATTTATTTGGATTATTATCGTAATGCTGCACCTTGTTTCCTGTATATCACTTGCTTTTATGGTCGTTTCAGCTATATCATATTTCTAACAAGGCGTTTTTGCACATGATTAGTAGAATAAAACAAAAACCCAAGCAGATTTTTTCATGGTACAATAGAGACAGCATAGAAACCAACAAAGGCAAGGAGGCTTCCGCCATGGGCCGCCACAGCAAAACCGTTATTGAATACCGGAGTTATGAGTTTCCTCCCCACTTCCCTCTCCGGGTCATTGCTGGTGAGGAATGGCGCATTTCCGATGTACCTTCCGGCGTACTGCATTTCCACAACTGCCTGGAAATCGGCATTTGTGAAAGTGACAGTGGAAAAATGAACTTTTCCGGGAAGGTTGTCCCCTTCAAAGCCGGGGATATTACCTTTGTTGCCGGGGATGTTCCGCATACAACCTGGTCTGACCCAGGCTGTGCCAGCAAATGGAGCTATATTTTTACCGATGCAGAGGAGCTGCTGCGCCCCTTTTTTGACCCAGCAGCCTTGCCGAACAGCCGCCTGCTGGCCCAGGTACTGCATGGCTGGAGCGGCATTTTTTCCTCTGCCGACCACCCCGCGCTGGCAAATTATGTCAAAATGATCCTGCAGGAAATGCAAACACGTTCCCTGAACTATGAAATCAGCGTGCGCGGGCTGTTTGTTGCCCTGATTACCGAAGTCATGCGGCTTTCCACCGAGCAAAATGATTCTGCCTCAGCAAACCGCATGGTCATTGCACCTGCATTGACCTATATTGATGAATTCTATATGGAGAATTTCAGCATCCGCGACCTTGCCGATGCGTGCAGCATGAGCGAATCCCATTTTCGCAGGGTGTTCCGGGAGCTTGTCGGCATGGGGCCGCTGGACTACCTGAACCGGACGCGCATTGCAAAAGCTTGCAGCCTTTTGCGCATGACCGATGATTCGATCCTGACCATCAGTGAAAAAGTCGGCTTTGGCTCCATGTCCAGCTTCAACCGCCATTTTTATGAGGTGATGGGCACCGCCCCATCGGACTGGCGGCGGGCCACAGGCACCGGCATTGGTACTTCTATCTTGAAATACAGCGGCTGGCTGCGCCCGCCAACCCCATAACTCCCGAAACAAAAAGGGAAGCCGTTCTCTGCAAACGGCTTCCCTTTCAAATTATCGATTGCGGCTTATTTGCTGATTCTGTCGATCGCTTCCAGTTCCTCTGCCGTAAAGCTCGTGTTCTGAACTGCTTTGATGTTATCCAGGATCTGGCTGGTTTTCGATGCACCGATCAGCACGGTCGTAACCTCATCATGGCTCAGCAGCCAGGCCAGGGCCATTTCAGCCAGCGTCTGTCCGCGGGCCTGGGCAATATTGTTCAGGGCATTGATCTGAGCGATTTTTTCCGGCGTAATATCCTTTTCTTTCAAAAATCGCCCGTCTGTGTGTACCCGGCTGTCAGCCGGAATCCCCTGCAGATATCGGTTGGTCAACAGTCCTTGTGCCAGCGGACTGAAGGTGATAATTCCCTTATGCAACTGAGCAGCCATCGCTTTCAGGCCGTTATTTTCAATCGTGCGGTCAAAAATCGAGTAGCGGTTCTGATTGATGATAAACGGCACATGCAGTTCGTCCAAAATCGCAGTGGCTTTTTCCAGCGTGGGGCCGTCATAGTTGGATAGGCCGACATACAGCGCCTTGCCGCTGCGCACCGCCTGGGCCAGCGCGCCCATTGTTTCTTCCAACGGGGTGTTAGGATCCATGCGGTGGTGGTAAAAAATATCCACATAGTCCAGCCCCATGCGGCGCAGGCTCTGATCCAGGCTGGCCAGCAGGTATTTGCGGCTGCCCCAGTTGCCGTAAGGGCCGTCCCACATTTCATAGCCTGCTTTGGTGGAAATAATCAGCTCATCGCGGTAAACGCCAAGGTCATCGTGTAGGATCCGGCCAAAATTGCGCTCGGCAGCACCCGGTTCTGGGCCATAATTATTGGCAAGGTCAAAGTGGGTAATGCCGTTATCAAACGCCGTACGGCAGAGCGCACGCATGTTCTCATACGGAGAGGTATCGCCAAAATTATGCCACAGCCCCAGCGAAACAGCGGGCAACAGCAGGCCGCTGTTTCCGCAGCGGCGGGTTGGCAGGGTGTTGTAACGGTTTTGTGCAGCCTGGTACATAAATATCTGCCTCCTTACAAGGATTATTGAATTTTTTTAAGGTCAACTGCACTTTCCGTACAGTCCTCCAGTGTTGTAACTTCGCTCGCCCACGCTTCGCTTTTATCCGCATAGCGCACGGTGCTGTCCTGCACGGTCAGCTGTTTCACACTGCGGGCATACAATGCGGGGATCGCATGGGAGTACACATGCCGCACCGATGGCTGTTCATCAAACAAGCCTCCCGGCTGGGTTCCCTGTCGCTTAAAAGTCATGTGCAGGTCCCGGATGCGGATATCCCGCAGGCAGCTTTCCGGCTCACCGGCCAGGAACGCACAGCTTTCGCAGGTAATGGACAGGTTATCGAATGTAACGTTCCGGATGGTTCCTGTCTTTGTCCGGCTGTTTTTCCTGGGGGTCGCACTGATGAAAATCGGTTCGCCCTTTCCCCACCAGCCCGGTGCACCCGGCTCGGCATAGCGGTCTGCATAGCGCAGGGTGGATCCGGTCAGGTGGTGAATATGGATATCCTCCACCGTTCCTCCATCGCGTACCCAGATACCCACCGCACGGGAGCAGCGGTCAATAATGCAGTCGCTTAAAGTTACGTTGCGGATCGTTCCGTGGGTCTCGGTGCCAATTTTCAAGGCGGAATCGCGGGAATGCAGCACGCAGTTCGTGATGGTGATATTCTCACACACACCATACCGGCGCGACATGGGGCCGGTGGATTTTACCACAATGGCGTCATCACCCGTTGAGACAATGCAGTTGGCAATTACCACATTGCGGCAGCAGTCCGGGTCAATGCCGTCGTTATTGGCTCCGCGGTCATCGTTCAGGATTTTTATTCCGTCAATGCGCACATTCTGGCAGCCTGCCATATGCAGTGTCCAAAAAGCGGCATCTTTCAGCGTTACATCGCGCACGGTAAAGTTTTCCACATCTTCAAACAGCATCATGCGCGGGCGGAAGGCTTCGCAGGTTTTGGGGCATTCATGGAAACCGTTATCTTCGTTTTTGTCCAAAAACACCTGGTCGCCCTGGCCGTAAATCGTACCCATACCGCTGATGGTCACATTTTTGGCGTGGGATGCACCCAAAAAGAAGCCGCTCTGCCAGCCATCGGCAGTATCGTCAGGGTTCACGCCGTTTCCCCCTTGGGGGAACGGTTTGATATCTACAGGGTCCAGGCTGCTGATAAGGACCGCGCCGCTTTCCAGGTAAAGTTCCACATTATCTTTCAGCAATACCGACCCACTCAGATACTGCCCGGCCGGGATGATGACACGCCCGCCGCCTGCCGCCGAGGCCGTATCCACAGCGTTTTGGATAGCAGTTGCGCAGTTTGTCCTTCCGTCCGCCACCGCACCGCAGGAAAGAATGTTGTATTCCATTGTTCTGCTCCTTCCGGCAGGAACTCTGCCTAAATTGTGCCCATCATAACACAGTTTTTATTGTCTGTAAACTTCAATTATCACAAAGAATCCGTGCATTATACAAGTTGCATCTTCCCGGCTGGGCGGCTTACAATAAAATAAATAAGTCGTATTGGGGGTAGGCAAATGCCGTCAGAAAGCCTTACATGGCAGCTTTATCCCGTGGTTCGCGCATCATTCCATGCTGTGCTGCACAGTGGAATCGATGCGGTATCTCTTGCTGCTGCCATGCAGGAATTTTCCCAAACCGTTGAGGGGCTGCGCCAAGCACACCAGCTGCTGACAGCTTCGCTGTTTCGGTATCAGGCGCACTTGTTCCTGTACCTTGAATCTGTCGGCACAGCGCTTGCGCCGGATGGGTTGTCGCCCCTGCTGGATGCACTGCTTTGCCCATGGCCCGCTGCCGTGGGCGAAGCCCTGCCCCGCCGCTGGGTAGCAATGCAGCCGTATTTTTACCACGATATCCCCACCACTGCCGGCGATTGGCTGCGTGAGCGCCATTCCGGTGCACAGCATGGGCGCATTGCCGTTTTGAAACCGGATAAATGGTGCAGCTACATGGAGTACCATCTAAAGCTGGTGAGCGAGGGCTTGCTGGAGGGGGATCGCTGGCATCTGATCAGTGTACAGGAAAACCTGCTGTTTTCTTATCTGGAAGAACCGCGTACCCATGTAAATATCCGCCACCAACCCGGTGTACCAAGCGCCGAGCTGCAAGAATGGCTTGCTGCTGACCCAGAAAGTCACTTTGAGCATTTTGCCAAAGAACAGCAGGGGCCGGATGCTCCAAATTTTGTTTATCTCCCCCGCTGTGCAGGTACCCACGAATAGGAGGTTTGCACAATGATCCGTATCGGCTGCCGTGCCCATGACTACGGCAAACATACCCCCGTCCAACTAGCGCACATTCTGCACACTGCCGGGTATACTGGTGCGCAGCTGGCAATGCCGCGGGCGATTGAAGGCATTGAAGATTTTGCATCGGTCACAGATGCACATCTTTCCGCAATTTTTCAGGCATTTGATGCCGAGGATATCGAAATCACCGTATTAAGCTGCTACATGGATTTGAGCGCGCCCGATGAGCCCGCCCGCCTTGCCGGGGTAGAAAATGTGAAGCGCTGCCTGAGGTACGCAAAGCAGGTGGGTGCCAGAATGGTTGGCAGCGAGACTTCCTGGACCGCCTTGTCCGATGAAAAAAAAGCCCTGCGCCGCCCGCTGATGCTGGACAGCTTGCAGCGCATTGCTGAAGGAGCTGTGCGGCTGGACGCAGTTTTTGGCGTGGAGCCGGTGGCGATCCACCCCTTGTGCAGCCCGGAAATTTTGGCCGAGCTATTGCAGGCCGTGGATGCCCCGAATAATATAAAGGTCATTTTTGACCCGGTAAATCTGTTTACCACAAAGGATGCCCAGAATGCAGCCTTCCAGGCAGAGCATTGGAAAAGCTGGCTGGCGGTCATTGGCAAGCAGCTGGGCGCGATGCACTGTAAAGATTGCCGCATTGAACCCGATGGCACCAAAACGCTGGTCGGCCTTGGCAAGGGGCAGATGGACTATGCCCCCATTCTGGACTGGCTGGCCCAATACGCACCCGAAACACCGCTGATCCGGGATGAAGTTATCCTGGAATGCGCCCCCGCAGATATAAAAATTTTGCATCAGATGCAGCAAAGCATTGAAGAGAAACGCATGAAATAAAAGGAGCAACGAAAATGGCAAACCTGATTTTTGATAAGGTGCAGATCGAAGCAACAATTGATAAGATCGTTGACCGCACCATGCGCATGGATATGACCTGGGATTGGCCCTGCGGCGTGGCGTATTACGGCATCTGTGAGGCTTACGAAGTTACGAAAAATGAACGTTATTTGCAGCTGGTCAAGGACCGCGTGGATGAATATATTGAGCTGGGCCTGCCCCGCTGGACGGTCAATACCTGTTCGATGGGACATTGTCTGATCACGCTGTACCAGCACACCGGCGACGAGAAGTATCTGAACATTGCCAAGAGCAAGGTGGAGTATCTGGAAAAAGAAGCCCTGCGCTTTGGCGACCATGTTTTACAGCACACGGTCTCCGTCAACAATGATTTTCCGGAGCAGGCATGGGCCGATACCCTGTTTATGGCAGGCTTTTTCCTTCTGCGCATGGGTGTGCTTCTGAAAGATGAACAGCTGATTGATGACGCGCTGAACCAGTATTACTGGCATATCAAATATTTGCAGGACCCTGAAAGCGGACTGTACTACCACGGCTATAACAATATTACCGGGGACCACATGTCCGGCATCAAGTGGGGCCGCGCCAATGCCTGGGCCGCGTATACCATGTCTCAGGTGGGCATTCGCCTGCCGCAGTGCTACCTGTACCCCAAGTTTTTGGATGTTGTCGGCAGCCTGAACGACCAGCTTGCCGCACTTAAGCTTTACCAGACCGAAAACGGCCTGTGGCGCACCATTGTGGACGATGAAACTTCTTATGAGGAAGTCAGCGCCAGCGCCGGCATCGCTGCCGCCATGATCGCCAAGGGCAACCCGCTGCACATCAAGTACATCAATAAATCTATCCCCGGTATGCTGGCAAACGTCAGCCCGGATGGCCGCGTGCTGAATGTTTCCGGCGGCACCGCGGTTATGAAAGATGCCGACGGTTACCGCAGCATCAGCCGCGACTGGATTCAGGGCTGGGGCCAGGGATTGGCGCTTGCGTTCTTCGCGGGTGTGCTGAACTATGACAATGTCCGTTCTGACGGTGCGCTGTAAAAACTTGTTCCTATAATGAAATCCCGGTATGGTACACAGTTCGTACCATACCGGGATTTCTGCTTATTCAGCTGCGCTGTGGATATTCTGCAAGGTCAGCTCATCATACAAGGCCAGACGGATGCTCGCATCCTGCGGTAAAGTGCAATCCCTCAAGGTCACATCATGAATGGTATGCCCTGGTGTACGGACCCCTTCAATTTCGATGGGATTCACCATGATCGCATCGCCGTTCCAGATACCCTGAGAGTGCAGGACACAATTTCTTTTTTGGTTATCTCCGAGCTTGGCGTAATAGGAATGCTCCGGCTGCAAACCGGCCAGCATCCAGTGGGTTCATCACAGCCATCCGTTCATCATCCACGAAGAGATGATATTCAGCCTCTGCCCCCGCGGTATCGCGCTTATCCCAATACAATTCAGCGGTATCTGCTATTGTCTGCGCCGCAAAATAAAGTTCTTAGGCAATACCGCATAATTCTAAGTGCCGATACGGCGAGCGAGGTGCGGCAGATGCTAAGCCAAAAGCGCAGATAATACTGGATGTCTTATCGAGCATTTTGGCAACGCAGATGCCGTGCCGCAGCCGCCGGAGCGGTGCTTAAGCCGTAAGGCGGGAATTGTGCGGTGTTGCCCTTACATTTGGGCACATCTCATCTGTTTTGCGCGCAAACATTCTCTGCCACCTGCAGTTCGGTACACATCAGCAGGAAAGCACCAACACCGTGCAGGTCATTTGTGACGCAGGGACGGTCACAGTAGAACTGATAGCTGCCAACACCAGTTCCGATGCAGACATGACCGATCTGGATATCCTCACCCTGCCATTCCAGGCTGTTCACAACGCCGTCAAAGGCACGTTTTGCAGCATCAATCGCCTCAGCGCTCATCAGTCCGGTGCGGGCAGCGCGAGCCAGCGCCGCGGCATATAGGCAAGAGCAGGAATTTTCCAGCCAGTTACCGGGCTGATCGCCTTTGTTCACAACCTGATACCAGCGGCCATCCGCACTCTGATAGCGCAAAAGGCTGGTCAGCAGGTCGCGCACATACTGTTCCAAAGCGGCGCGGCGTTCATCATCCGGGTCCATCTGTGCCAGCACATCCTGAATGGCCACCGGCACCCAGCCAATGCTGCGGCCCCAGAATTCCGGTGCAAGCCCGGTTTCGGGGTTGCACCAATCTGCCTTGCGGCTCTCGTCCCAGGCGTGATACCACAGCCCGGTCTTGGCATCGCGGGTGTGCTCCCGCATCAAGCGAATCTCGTTGACAACCAAATCCGTCCATTCCGGACGGTCAAAGCGGCGGGCATACTCCGCAATGAACGGGCAGACCATATACAAGCCGTCCAGCCACATCTGGTTCGACGAGCCGCAGGTGTGCCAGAAACCGCCGCACTGGCAGCGTGGAATATCCTGCACCTGGGCGGCAACGCTTTCGATACAGCGGCGGTAGAATTCATCCCCGGTTGCATCGTACAGGGTGTACAGCAAAATGCCGGCCTGGATATCGTCAAGGTCAGCGCGCTTGTACTGTTTAACTTTTCCGCTTTCGTCAAAAACGGCGTGGACCCAGCTTGCGGCATAGTCCAGGTACTTCTGTTCCCCGGTCAGCTGCCAGGTTTTCAGCACCCCGGAAAGAAAAACGCCTTGGTGATAATAGAAATGGCCTTTCGGCGGCAGGTCGGCAGCAGCAAACTTGCGCATCATTGTATCGCAGGCGGCGCGGGCATAAAACAGTGTTGTTTCCATTTTTTTCTTTTTTGATATACGTACAATTACTCCGTATACCTGAGGCAATACCGCATAATTCTAAGTGCCGATACGGCGAGCGAGGTGCGGCAGATGC
>ERZ833963.1295-NODE-1295-length-30667-cov-9.806808_pt1 | contig 30667 bp, 28 predicted proteins | sample MGYA00519693_ERZ833963 | MGnify/ENA primary metagenome ERZ833963 (study PRJEB31850, sample SAMEA3708748) | human gut metagenome | biome: human gut; feature: human-associated habitat; material: faeces | place: China | collected 2014 ... | reverse complement strand
ACTGAGCCAATTTTCTTTGCTATTCCGGACTAGATAGTAGTTTTATATTTTTATGACCAAACAAATAAACCTCAATTCAGATAGATAATTAAATCGACTATCTTTGAATTGAGGCTTTTTGATTTACTTGAGATAAATAATAAATGTCGTTATTCGATAGTGGCAGCTTTGTGGATGCCCAATACGTCCCAGTATCCACAAAACAGAACAGACGGCGACATATAATAGTAACCTAACTTAAGAAAGAATCTTCTTAATTGGATTCCTTCTTTTATTTTGCGGTTATTTGCATTCGACCATTATCCTTTGAATGGTACAGATTAGCGTCGACTCGCTTGTAGAAGTCATTAGGATCGTTGTCTTTCTTAGATACTTCAGAAACACCTATCGAGACGGAAATATTAATGTGTTGGCCATTGAAATCAATTCCTAAATGATTCAAGGCACTAAAAATCTGAGGAACAACTTTTTGAGTTTCATCCAAATCATAACTAGGGAATAAGACGTTGAATTCCTCCCCACCGGTCCGATACAATTTGATTCTCGAATCGTTTTCATCTATTACAGTTTGAACGACATCCACCACATGTTGCAAGACTTTATCCCCCGCTAAATGCCCATAAGTATCATTGATTCGCTTAAAATGATCAATATCGAACATCATCATTGATAGATGCAATTTATTATTATGACTATTTTGGAACAAATCACTGACTTCTGTCATATAAGCCGCATAATTTTTGGCTTGAGTCAACGCATCATGATGAGCAGACCGTGCCAAATTATTTTCCAAACGTTGATTTTTATTCAACATTCTAATGTAACTGTATAATAACGCTTGAAATACTAAGAAATAGCTAATTTCTTGAAGATAAATATACCATGATAATGAGAATTTGACTTTAACCAAAAACCACAATATCATTCCAAAAAAGGTTCCTGTAATAAAATAAATTGCAAAGATATAATTGTGCTTCTGCGACCACTTATAAACATAATTCATACACCAATAGAACAAAATAATTATCACGGAATAAGTCCACGACTCCCAATAAGTAAGTGACGAATTAATCAACATAAACAACACTACAATTGGCAAAAAAGCCTTCAATGGAATATGAATAGCCAAAAAGTAAGCACAAAAGATAACCGCAATCAATTGAAAATTCATAAATAACCAAGAATTATCTTGCCCAGCGATTCCTAATTGCAAACTATAAATAAAAATCAAAATATAGATTACGCCGAACCACGATTCAATCGTATGCTCTCGGACTTTTGGATATTTTAAACGTATTTTTGATTTCAACCAATCAACTAAAACTACGTATAATGTAAAAACACCCAAAATGAAAAAGACACTCGTTACTACTGGCGTCACTCGCCAAACAGACCAAGTCATTAATCATCCCTCCCATCTCAGGTATTAACTCACTAGCCTTATTCTACTACAATTTTATATTTATTTTATTATAAAAGGACTTATTTTTAATATCTTTTTTATATTAAAAAAAGAGAACATCATTTATAGGATGCTCTCTTTAAATTGTCGTAATTTGCATACGGCCGTGCTTTTTAGAGTAATAAAGATTGTTATCAACTCGCTTATAAAAATCATTTGGTGTAACATCTTTATTCGAAATTTGAGAAACCCCCATTGAAACAGAAATTTCAATTTCTTTCTTGTCAGTTTCAACTTTTAAATGATTTAAAGCGGTAAATATTTCTTCAACAATTGCTTGCGTTCCTTCAAGATCATAATTAGGAAATAAAACATTGAATTCTTCTCCGCCAGTTCGATATAGCTTCACCGACGAATCATTGGCATTCAAAACTGTTTGCACAACGTCAACTGTATGTTGTAAAACCCGATCACCAGCTAAATGTCCGTAGGTATCATTTACACGTTTAAAATGATCGATATCGAACATGACCATAGAAAAACTCAAATTGTTATCTTTACTGTTTTTAAATAAATATTTAATTTCTGTTTCATAGGCTGAATAGTTCAAAGCCTTTGTCAACGCATCGTGACTAGCAACTTCAGCTAATCGTGCTTTGAGACGGTCATCTCTGAAGAGCATTCTGACATAAGAATACAATAGCAATTCAAAAATTACTAAATATGATAATTCCTGAACATAAGTAGTCCAAGAGAAATCAAATTTCAATTTCATGAAATACCACAGTAATGCTCCAAAGAATGTACCTGTACCTAAATAAAAGAATAAAGGTGATTTTAGTTTTTGTGACCATAGATAGCCTTTATTCATCGTTACATAAAATATTATTAACGTAATTGCGTGACACCATGATTCCCAGTACCCGACTGAGGAATTGTAGATCATAAACAGTAAAACAATCGGTAAAAGAAAATAATATGGAATGCGAATATTCAAAAAATACGCACAAAATACGATTGCTATCAACTGAAAATTCATAAATTCCCAAGAATACGATTGCCCCAAAACAGAATACTGCAAGCCAAAGGAAAAAATCAGCATGTAAATTATTCCTACAACAGATTCAACCGTATGATCTTTGATATTAATGTCTTTTGAATGAAGCTTTACTTTAATCCAATCAACTAATACTTCAAAGAGTGTAAAAACACCCAAAATAAAGAAAATACTAGTGATAAATGGTGAAACTCGCCATACAAGCCAAGTCAACTATACTTGTACCTCCCATTTGTATGTAGTAAACCATTGATCAAATCCATAAAAAGACTAGTACTTTCTAATATTACTACAAAAAATGGCATTTGCGATAAATATTTTTATATTTTGATAATCATTTAGAAGTAATCAATTAATTGAGGTTTTTCTTGTACAAAGAGACTCGACAAGTCAGCAATCTTCTCTGTATCACCTTTAATTAATCCAAATTTAAGTAGTGAATTAAGACTACGATAGCCAAACATTGCTTTAGTTAAGCTTTGAATAGTTAGCACAAAATCTGGCTTCAGTTCATCATTTACTTTCAAATCAACAATTCCATCATTAATTGCCAATGACCAGACGTGATTATTCCAAGTCAATGAGTCTTCTACTTTAAAATTGACTCGTGCTAAATTCATTTTTTGGATTGGATAACGTTTCAAAAAATCTTCTAAATTAACTATTCGAGCCATCATATATGGAACAACTTCTAGCTTAGCTGAATTGGGGTTTTCCAATAGATCAGCTTTGAAATCAGCGTTTGGAGATTCATATATGAATTTTTCAAAAATAGACTGATGCTTAGTAACAAATTTCAATAATAATTGAATACTCAAAGGATTACTGTTGACCCATTCATGAATAACAAAATTAGTACCTTCAGTGTAATAAACTAGATAACCTATTAACTCATCATCTTGATAAGCCAAGGCTAATTGATATTCTGGATGTTTATCAATCATATGATCCCACCACCAATCAGCACGAGACATCCCACCAAGATGATTTTTCTCTTGATACAAATGTTTAAGTGCTGTAGGCAGTTCAGTGATTTGAGCACGCTTGACTAGTCCTTTTTTGGCATTTTTCAATCTTGGTAAATCAGAATTCTTAATAGTTATCTTAGTGTGATCAAAAACTTGTTCAAAACCAAATTGCCGATAATAGCCATACGAAAATGGCGCCAAATATGAAAGCGTTACGCCATCGTTATACATATCTGAAAGTGCTGATTCCATGAGTGAACTAGCTCCTCCACGGCCACCGAATTCTGGGGCACTCATAACGTCACCGATACCGTTCATCTTAAAATCAACATCATGGAAATTAACATTGAATGGAATACTGAATAAACCACTGCCTAATTTATCTTCATTCATAATTCCATATACTTTTGCATGATCAAAACGCTCTTTTAAGACTGATCTTCTATGTGGTGAATCGGGCCGGTTAAAAGAATATAAGTATAGTTCATAAAATTGATTGAATTTATCTTTATCGAGTAAATATTTATTCATATTTTTCTCCCTATAAAAAAATACTATTCAATTGAGAATAGTATTTCTTTGTTTTTATTCTGCTAATTTAAAACTACTCCAAGGCTTGATATAACTCAATAAGAAAGCCTCATTCGAATTCAAGTGTCCAACAACGTTACGACGCCCATCGTTCTTAATATCACGAAGTGCAATCTGCGTTTCACCTTTGTATTGTCCGTAGTCCTCATTAACTATAATGATGTCGCCGCGTTTAATGTCTTGAGTATCATGGGCAGGGAAATTCCCATCTTTATAAACTACTCGAGTCATTGTACTACGTAACAAATAGTCAGATGCATCACCACGATAAACGTGAGTAGATTTCAAAATAACTTCTTTTTCTAAATCTGTAATGTCAGAAGATAAATCGACTTTCAATACTGGGAATGGTGCATAGAAAGCATCTGCAGCTTCTTTTAATTCTTCATCCGATGCGTACGTGTTACCAATGATGACATCATCAACTACCCCGCTCAACAATAGATGTTTGACTTGAGTAGAAATTGGTAAATCACGATCATCTTCAAGTGTTGGCAAACCATCTTGAACTGGCCATGGGCCAAAAGTAGCATTATGGGAACTGACAAAGGCAGCTGAATGAATGTTACGTTCTTTAAAGAAGTTTGACCATTTAATGAAGAACTCTTCACCTAAACCGGTATATCTTTGAGGATAAAAGTTATGACAACCGAGTAGATTATCCTTTTTAGGATGGTAGGAAAGAATATTATCTAAGTAGTGTGTACCAGAACTCATATTGATTTCAATTTTTAACCCATAAGGATTACGCGTCATCTTAGCTTCTTCCATTCCAGAGAATCCTTCATCCAAACGGATACCAAAGGCTCCTAATTCATGGAAAAATGATAAGTCATCGTAACTAATACCTAATGCTTTAAATAGTCTAGGATTCATATCAACGATCGTTACAAAACCAAGTTTATTTCCATAAGCAATAGTTTCTTTAAAACGACTGATCGTCTTATCCTTGTCATCACCTAACTCAAGTAATGAAGCAAAGATTCTTGAATAGCCTAACTTACTAGCAGTATCGAGATATTTCTTATCCTCTTCTAAAGTTGAATGTTCAGGATATAGTGACAATCCTAGTCTTCTCAAAACATGACCTCCAAAAAGTTATTATTTAGCAGCTTCTTTTGTTTGACCTAATTCTTCAGCCAACTTGTCTTTATCCATTGACTTGAAGAAGTACCAGTACATCAAAGTATCAAGAATAATATTGATAATTTGCATTACAGCACCAGAAATGTGACCAGTTGAAATAAATCCTGATAGAATTGGTGGAGTTGTCCATGGGATATAAACACCCATTGGTCTTGCAACTAAGTTTGTAGCCATACCAATATATGTTGTTGTTACGTTAATAAGTGGTGTTAGGATAAATGGAACTAACATCTTATAGTTCATAACAATAGGTAGACCGAATAGAATAGGTTCATTAATATTGAATATTGCAGGCCCGGCAACCAATTTACCTAAGGTCTTTAATTCTTTACTCTTTGCAGCAAAGGCTAACAAGAATGCCAAACCAATTGTGGCACCTGAACCACCCATGTGAACAAAGTTATCGAAGAATGATGTTGTAACAATGTTTGGTAAAGCTTTACCAGCAGTAAAGGCTGCGTGGTTTTGGTTCAAAGCTGTCAACCAGATAGGCATCATAACACCAGAAACAACGTTAGCACCGTGAATACCGAAAATCCATAGGAAGGAAATCAAGAATTCAGCTACTAAAGCACCTGGCAATGTGTTACTCAAGTGACCTAGTGGATCAGCCAAGAAGAAGGAAATGATATTTGGAATACTTTGCATTGGTGTTGCTTCGACACCCATACGAATTAACCATACAAGAAGTAAAACAATCAGACCTGGGAACAAAGCAGCAAATGAGTTACTTACTGCTGGTGGAACTGTATCAGGCATCTTAATTGTCCAGTTCTTGTGGACCATCCAAACATAAAAGTCGGTAATAAACAAACCAACAATAATAGCTGTAAATAAACCAGCTGAATCAAATTGTGTCAATGGAATCCACAATGCTCCAGCCTTGTCTGTCTTCAATGGAATTGTTAGGACGAAAGCACCTAATGAAACAATTGAAGCAGAGATAGGATCGACCTTATAACTCTTAGCCAAGTTATAAGAAATACCAATAACAGCAATCAGCCCCATGATGTGGAACGATGCGTTTGTTGGATATTGTAATACTGTTGCCCAGTTCTTACCGAAGATACTAGCCATGAAGTCTAGATAGGCTTGAATTGGGAATTGCGCGATAATCATGAAGATAGAACCAATGATGATCATTGGAACGGCTAATGTCATACCATCACGCAATGCAATCAAATGACGAGAAGAAGCAAGCTTACCAGCAAGAGGAATCAATTTCTCTTGGACGAAGCTGCCGGATTTCTTTTCAGCCATGTGCAAAACCCCCTCAAATAAAATTTGTTACCAAGCAGAAACACTGTTATCCGCTTACAAGAACTATTGTAACCCTTTACATTAAAATATGTGTGTTTTTATAAGCAAAATAATAAGTTAACGTAGAAAAAACGTGTTACTTTTCTGTGACATGTTCCGTAAAGCGATTATCAATGTGGTCTACCATCTTATGATATGAACAGTTAGCAATCTGTTCCAAAGTATAGACGATTGGCACTTGAGTTGTGACATTGATGTGTCCCTTACGGTTTTGTGGCGTATCATAAGAGATCGAAAAATCAGTAATTTGATTCAATACTGAATATGAATTGGCAGTCAAAGCAATCGTCTCAGCACCGTTTTTTTTGTAGTAACGAGCTTGCTCCAAAACTTGATCCGTCTCACCAGAAATCGACACTAAGATCAATAAAGTTTTCGAAAAATCACGATCTGAGAACGGTTCTGGTTGGAAAGGATCAAGGATTGGCAAAGAGTAGACTCCGTAACTCGATAAGATGCTAGCACCGTATTGGGCGATTCTACCACTGTTACCTACCCCAAAAAACAACACTAAGTCTGATGCATTAATCATATCGGCTGCCTGATTGATCTTGTCATCAAATGGTTCTTCATCAGCCACTAATTGGAAAAAGTTCTTGATAGGCTCCATACTAGGGTCTTGTTGGGCTTTAGCAGGTTGTTTAAGACTTTGTTTTAGAGCAAACTTGAATTCTGAGAAACCACTGTAATCCATTTTCTTCAGGAAACGTAAAATAGTCGTCGTTGAAACATGTGCCGCATCCGCCATCTCACGAATCGTCATATTTTGAACTTCTTTGGTGTGGCCAATAATGTACTTATAAACTATAAGTTCCAAGCGATTGAGCTCATGTACTTTTTGATATGGAAACATAAATCTCCCTCCTCTTTTAATTGGTCTATATCACTTTCAGTAAAGACATTTTAATTATAAATGTAACAAGTTACATATTCCAGAAAACAAATAAGCTGAGACAAACAATTTGGCTTTGTCTCAGCTTATTTTAATAGATTCAGTCTAAGTCTGATCCGTTTGAACGGATAACTTTTTGATACCAGTAGAATGAATCTTTCTTCGAACGTTCAAGTGTTCCGTTACCTTCATCATCTTTATCAACATAAATGAAACCGTAACGTTTGGACATTTGACCTGTTCCAGCAGAAACCAAATCAATACATCCCCAAGGTGTGTAACCTAGAAGATCTACACCATCTTCATTAACCGCCGTTATCATTTGTTTAACGTGTGCTCTCAAATAGTCAACACGGTAATCATCATGAATTGAACCGTCTTTTTCAACTTTGTCATAAGCACCAAAACCATTTTCAACAATCATCAAAGGCTTGTGATAATGTTCAGTAAGCCAGTTCATTGAATAACGAAGTCCAACTGGATCAACTGGCCAACCCCAATCGTTGTATTTCATATTAGGATTCTTAACAGTTTCACGATCTCCAACGAACTTGAATTCTGGATTGTCATCACTGTATTTAACGGTCATAGAATTGTAATAACTGAAACCAACATAATCGACTGTTCCTTCACGTAAAACAACTCGATCTTCGGCCGTAATATCTGGTCTTAAATCGTGATTCTTGAAGTAAGCTTCCATACCGACTGGATATTCACCCAATGTTTGAACATCTGACCACCAGTAACGTCTTTGCATAGCCTTTTCAGCTAATAAGATATCCTTAGGATCAGATGATGCTGGATAAACGGGTGTGAAATTGACCATATTACCAATCTTGAAATTAGGATTGATCTTGTGACCAATTTTAACAGCCAAAGCACTAGCAACAACTTCATAGTGAGATGCTTGATACATCAAAGCTTCACGTTCTTGTTCTGATTCATTGTCCCAGAAAATCAAACCGGAATCAGTTGCAATTGAAAAGTCATTAGTATAAGTAGTTTGGTTGTTAATTTCGTTGAAAGTCATCCAATACTTAACTTTATTCTTGTAACGTTTGAAACATACTGTAGCAAATTTAACGAAGAAGTCGATTACACGACGATCTCTCCAGCCACCATATTTTTCAACTAAGTGATATGGCATTTCAAAGTGTGACAATGTAATCACAGGTTCAATACCATACTTCAAACATTCATCAAATAAGTCGTCATAAAATTTCAATCCTGCTTCATTAGGTTCATCTTCATCGCCGTTTGGAAAAATTCTTGTCCAAGCGATAGAAGTTCTAAAGCACTTGAAGCCCATTTCGGCAAATAATTTAATATCACCCTTGTATTGGTGGTAAAAATCGATTGCTTCGTGGTTTGGATAGTTCTTGCCAGGGATAATTCCCTTAGTGATTTCACGTGGCTTTTGGTAAGCACCAGCTGTCATAATGTCTGAAACGCTGACACCTTTGCCATCGACATTCCATGCACCCTCAAGTTGGTTGGCAGCTACAGCACCACCCCAAAGAAAGTCTTTTCTTAATCCACTTTTTGTCGTTTCAGTCATTTATTAACCCTCAATTCCTTTTTATTACTCTGTTAAATCTTCACCGTTAGAAGCGATAACCTTCTTGTACCAAGCAAATGAGTCCTTCTTGTAACGCTTGAGACTTCCGTTACCTTCATCGTCTTGGTCAACATAAATCATGCCGTAACGTTTCTTCATTTCTCCAGTACTTGCTGAAATCAAATCGATGTGACCCCATGGAGTATATCCAATCAAATCAACACCATCTTCATGAACAGCCTTTTCCATTTGTAAAATGTGATCGTGGAAATATGAAATACGATATGGATCATGAATGCTATTATCGTCTTCTAATTTATCGTAAGCGCCAAAACCATTTTCAACGATGAACAATGGTTTGTGCCAACGAGTCGTCATCCAATTCATTGCGTAACGAAGTCCGACTGGATCGATTTGCCAACCCCAATCAGATTTTTCTACGTATGGATTCGAAACTAAATCATTGTGTTCGTCATAGTCAAAGTGAGTTTCCCCATCTTTAGCTTTAGTTGTAAATGACATGTAATAGCTAAAGCCAACGTAATCAACTGTGCCAGCCTTGATATCTGCCAAATCGGCAGCAGTAATATCTAGGTTATAGCCTTTGCGAGCCCAATACTTAGTGATCCATTCAGGATAGAAGCCAAGTGCTTGAACATCGCCAAAGTAATAACGATATTGCATTGCGCGTTCAGCTTTCATAACATCAGTTGGCTTAGAAGTCAATGGATAAACTGGACACATGGCAATCATTGAACCAACTTTTAGACTTGGGTCGATCTTGTGAGCAATTTGAACTGCATGTGCACTTGCCACAAATTCATAGTGAGCAGCTTGGAACATTGCTTCTTCCCAATTATCATCCTTGCCTAGTTGTAGACCCGAGTCTTGAAGCAATGGATGTGGATCACGCCAGTCCGTTTGGTTATTGATTTCGTTAAAAGTCATCCAATACTTAACTTTATCTTTATAGCGTCTGAAACAAACTTCGGCAAAGCGGTCAAAGAATTCAATCACTTTACGATTGCTGAAGCCACCGTATTCCTTTACTAAGTGATATGGCATTTCAAAATGTGACAATGTGATTACTGGTTGAATACCATACTTGAGACATTCATCAAACATATCATCGTAAAATTTCAAACCAGCTTCATTAGGCTCAGTTTCATCACCATTGGGAAAAATTCTTGTCCAGGCAATTGAAGTTCTGAAACACTTCAAACCTAACTCAGCAAACAATTTAATATCTTCAGGATATTTATGATAAAAATCATTACCCCAATGGTTAGGATAGATTTGACCTTCCTCAACACCATCAGTAACTTTTCTAGCAACGCCTTTGGCACCGGCAGTCATGACATCAGCAATGCTGACACCCTTACCGCCTTCGTTCCAACCACCTTCTAGTTGGTGTGCAGCTACAGCGCCACCCCAAAGAAATCCTTTGGGCATTTTGATTCCTTCACTCATAGAAATTATTCTCCTTCTTTGGCTAATTTCTTATACAAATCAACAATTTCTCCTGCTAAATCTCTAAATGTAATAGCATTCATAATGTGATCTTGTGAGTGAACCATCAACAAAGTAACTTTAGCATGTTCACCGTTAGCTTCTTTAGTAAGCATATCGGTTTGCGAATTGTGAGCATCTACTAAGAAATCATCAGATTCCTTTAATTTTTGATCTGCTACTGTAAAGTGACCTTTTTTAGCAGCATTGATTGCCTCAAAAGCAGAACTCTTAGCGTTTCCACCATTAATAATTAATCCCATTACTGTTTGTAGTTGTTCGTCGTGTTTTTCTTCAGCCATTTTTATTTCTCCCTCAATAATTAAGCGCTTACTTTATTTTTAAATAACGAAAGGGGTGCAATTTGCGCCCCTTTTGTTTGGTTTTTATTGATGATTAGTCGATTAGCTTTACGGCTTCACGTAGAACTTTTTCACCATTCATCATTCCGTAGTCTTGCATATTAATAACTTCAACAGGAATACTCAACTTGTCTTTGAATTGACCTTCCATGTATCTTACTTGAGGTCCAAGCATTAATACATCTGGATGTTTTTCTTCCAATTTTGCGTCTGCATCGGCAGCAGCGGCAGCAAAGATTTCAGCATCGATGCCGTCACTTTCAGCAGCCTTTTGCATCTTTGATACTAGTAAACTTGTTGACATACCTGCGGCACAACATAACATAATTGTTTTTTCAGCCATAATGAAATACCCCTCTTGGTTATAAAATTTATTTGTTTGTTTTTTATCTAAAACGTTTACTAAAAACGCTTTCATAGAACACTTAGAGTATATAACTCATCAAAAATTTTATCAAGTTGTTTTTATTGAAAAACAAATATTCTTTAAAATAATTATTCAAAAACTATACAAGAACAAATAAAAACATCCATTCAGATCCGTCTCATGACTAAGAATCTGAATAGATGCTTCTATATCTCTTTTTTTAACACGCGTTGAATCATTTTAGCTACGCCATCGTGATTGTTATTGTCCGTCACCTTCCAAGCAACTTTCTTAACACTCTCAATGGCATTATCCATCGCCACTCCATAACCAACTTCTTTGATCATATCTAAATCATTGCCATAATCGCCAAAGCACATAAAATCCGCCATAGGAATTTCAGAGTATTCGGAAATCCGTTGTAAAGCTGATAATTTCGTAACATCTTGACCATTTATTTCAAAATAATAACTCCCCGAACGACTGATAGTTATTGGCATGGAAGTAAACGACTCTAATTTTTTTTGTAAGAATGATAATTGTTTTGGCACGCAACTAAAACAAACTTTATAAATATCGATTTGTTGATTTTGATTAATTTTCATCAAATCAGCGATTGAATGAGCCTTTTTGTGGTGGCGGTCCATCCCTTCAAAATAAGTCGTCCAACTGTGGTTAGGATCATAGACGTAAATATCATTGAGTCCATCTAAAACAACTTTAAAATTGCTAAATTCTGCTCTTTTTAAAATTTCAGCAATAACAGCTGGATCCATTGGCTGGTCGATTATTTTTTGTCCCTTTGGTCCTACTACGACGGCACCGTTTAAAACGACTCGATAGCCGTCAATTTTTAAGTCCTTTTCAAAAAACTTATTAACTGAATGTAACGTTCTCCCCGAGCAAATCGCAAAATCAATTCCAGAATTGACCGCATCACGGATGGATTGAGCATTTTGTGTTGATATTCTACTGTAACTATTTAACAACGTCCCATCTAGGTCAGTCCCTATAAATTTGATCATTAATTAAGTAACCCCTTACATAAAATCAATTTACATTAATCATACGACACCACCTGTAAAAAACAAACACCAAATTATTTGTTAACGAGAACTTTATTCATATCGGCAATAAAACTTGGATAAGAAACGTCGATTGATTCAATGTTTTTAATTTGAAACGGACTATCAGTTAAAATTGAAGCGATACAGAGCATCATAGCAATACGATGGTCATTGTGACTATCAACATCATCCTTGACCTTAATTTCTTGATCACCATCGATTATGATCGTATCATCGTTAACTTGCATAACAATGCCTAATTTGGCCAACTCTACACGCATATTTCTAATACGGTCACCTAATTGCAAATGAACGTCATGAATACCTTCAATCACTGTTTGTCCACTAGCCTGTGAAGCCATCAAAGCAATTAAGGGTATTTCATCAATAATAAATGGCACTTGTTTATTTGTAATCTTAGTACCATGTAATTTTTGATGTTTAATAATCAAGTCGCCATAAGGTTCGATACTATTGATTGAACGATGATCAACATAAATGTTAGCTCCCATTTGTTTAGCAACATTCAAAAGCCCAATTCTTGTAGAATTCAAGCTGACTCGTGGCAAGGTTATTTGACTTCCCTCAGACAATAAAGCCCCAGCAATATATAAAGCAGCTGAAGAAAAATCTCCTGGAATCGTAATACTTTGTCCCTTTAAATGGGCTCCTGGATGAACAACGATTGTATCAGGATCAACCGAAACATTACCACCGAAATAATTTAACAGCACTTCCGTATGATTACGTGTCGCCTGTTTACGAATTATTGTCGTATCGCTTTTGGCATAGATACCAGCTAACATCAAACTACTCTTGATTTGAGCACTTGAAATATCTTGATGATAAATTATTCCCTTCAAGTTCTCACTACCTGTTATTTTAGCTGGTAACGAGTTTTCCCCCAAAGCTTGGTAACTAGCACCCATTTCCTGAAGAAGTTCTACTAAGCGGTCATTAGGCCGTTTTGAAAGGTAATCTCCTCCCATTACTTCATACTGATTGGGACTACTTGCCAAAACACCAAATAACAAACTCTCCAGTGTTCCAACATTTTCGATGTTCAATGGTTTATCTAAAGGTTTTAGATGATGATCTAATCCCTTAATAACCATTGCTTTAGTACTAACTTCTGTGTGTATCTTAGCTCCTAATTGTTGAAAGGTTTTAGCAGTAACAGCTAAATCATCAGCATAATTAAAATTGCCGATTTGAGTAACGCCACTAGCCAGAGATCCCAAAGTAATAGCTAAGTGGGCAATACTTTTATCGCCTGGAACCGTCACTTCACCCTGAAATTTGAACTTGTGTGCTTTCGTATTATAGTTAAACATTTAAATACACCTCATTAATAAGCTGTTCATTATCTTACTTCTCTCTTTGTTTTCTTACTGTTACGCTACCTAATTTTGGGATATAAAACAAACTTTTAGTCTTGAAGACAAAAAAATAGGGCTTTCGCCCTATTAAATTTTCATTCTAGAAGCATAGTCTATAAATTGCTTCGGCAAATATTTCCATAGCTTTTCTCATATCTGCTTTGCTCCAATTTTCATTAGCTTGGTGCATGAAATCAGGAGTTGTTGGCAACATTCCACCAAAGGCCACACAATTGTGCATCGTTCTAGCAAAGGTTGCCCCACCAGAAATAGCAGGTTGTGATTTAGTATCACCAGTCAAATCTTGATAAGTTTGCATCAAAGTCTTAACTAATGTGCTATCAGTTGGCACATAAAGTGGTGCAACGTAGTCGAAGTTTTCATATCTCATATCGTACTTAGCAACTGCATCGGAAACCTTTTGAATCAATTCATCGTGATCGATCTTAACAGGAATTCTCATATCGATTTGCATTTTAGATTCTTCTGGCGTGATTTTCAAACTAGAAATATTGAAAGTCAATTTACCAGAAACATCATCGGATACATCACCTAATAGATTAGTAGCATTAGCATCTTCACCAAAGTCTTTCAAGAATTGCAATACTTTGATATCAGGATAAACGTCAGCTAAAGCAATTCCTAATCTAACTACAGCATTAGTTCCTTCTGGAGCATTCATAGCGTGAACTGAATGACCATGAACTTCGATACCATCAGCTGTCTGGTCAGCTTCAAAATTATGAGCTTTCAAAGCTTTCATTACTTCATCTTGTTTTGGACCATTGTAAATTGCCTTACCGGGTACGGCATTGAAGGCATTTTCCAAATCAATATTTAATTCCGTTGAACCAGGTCCAAATAAGTGTGATTGTTGCAAGCCTTTTTCAGCATAGATCAATGGAAATTCAGCATCCGGTGCGATACCTAAATCGATTGGATCTTCTTTCTTGTTATATTCAGCTAAGCATCTCCAAAGGATTTCTTCGTCAGTACCAAAAATTACACGAATCTTTTTATTTAATTTGTAGCCTTTATCGAGGATAGATTTAACGGCATAAATAGCAGCGATTGTAGGTCCCTTGTCATCTTGAGTTCCACGACCATACAATTTGCCATCTTTTTCAGTCAATTGATAAGGCTCTACATCCCAAGCTTCTAAGTTGCCAGCTGGTACTTCATCAACGTGACCAACAATACCAAAGGTTTCATCGCCTTCACCAATATCAGCATAGCCGTAATAGCCATCTGGATCTTCATAAGTCTTAAAACCTAGATTACCGATAATTTCCAAAACTTTATCCAAAGCAGCTTTAGGTCCTTTACCAAAAGGTGCATTAGGCTCAGCTGGTTCGTTGTATGAGGCAACACCAACTAATTTACCTAAATCCTTAATCGCTGCATCTTGAATTTCATCTGTAATAAATTTTTCCATTATTCTTTCCCCCATTATTTAAACAAAATTACTTAAACATCGAGCAAATAACTAAGAAGACTGCAATTACCACGAATAAAATGGCAACCAACTTCCACATGTACTTCCACCATTTAACGATACTTACATGTCCAATAGCCAAAGCACCCATAACGATACCTGAAGTTGGTGTAATCAAGTTAACTAATCCTGAAGCTGATTGATAAGCTGTGATAACTAATGATCCGTCAACACCAGAGAACTTACCTAATGGTCCCATAATTCCCATTGTAGCGGCAGCTAGTCCAGAAGTTGAAGGAATCAAGAATGACATTGGAATGTAGAAAATATATGTTAATACAATGAAGACACCGGCAGAAAGATTTTGTAGTCCTGTTTCACCAGCGTGTAGAACTGTAGCAGTAATGTAACCATTGTTCATGATAACTTGAATACCACGAGCAACCGCAACGATAATCGCAACACTCAAGAATTCATTCATACCATTCAAGAAAGCATCAATATATTCTGATTCTTTCATACCAAAGATGAACATAATGATAACTGACATCATGAAGAATAGCGTTGTGATTTCTGTAAAGTACCATGTACCAAGTGGAGCAATATCTTTACCAATCAAAGCACCTAAGAATGGTACGTTTGTTAACCATTTTGTAAAGCTGTCAAAGAATGTCCAATTTGGATTCAAACTTGACCAAGGAATCAAACTAGTGATCATAACTACAAAAGTAAGTGCAAATAGCCAGAGAACACTCTTTTGCTTCTTAGTTAATTTTTCACCAATTGTTCTGTCAGCCATAGAGAATTCTTCCAAATCCTTTTGACGACGTTCAAAAACGTATGATTGTGATGGATCTTTTTTGATTTTATCTGCATAGTGCATAACGTAAAAAATACTAATTCCAGTTACCAAAATCAAAAGAATGAAACGTGGAATCAACCCGTCACCAGGTGAAATGTTGATTGTTTGTGAAGCAACACCAGTCGCAAATGGGTTAACTGTTGAAGCCAAACATCCAACTTGTGAACCAATTAAAGCTAGAGAAATCGCTGTGATCGAGTCGTAACCAACACTGATCATAACTGGGATCAAGATTGGGTAGAAAGCAATTGTTTCTTCACCCATACCATAAGTAGAACCACCGATGGCAAATAATGTCATTAAAATAGGAATAAGTGCCTTTTCTTTACCCTTATACTTTTGAACGGTAGAACTGATACCATCATCCAAGGCCTTAGTCTTATTGACGACACCTAAAAATCCACCGATAACTAGGATAAATAGCGAGACTGAAATTGACCCTTCAGTAACATCGGTACCAACCATTCCGTTGATCGGTGCTAAAAATACGTCCCAAATACCTTGAGGACTGCTTGCGCGGGCTTTGTACGTACCTGCAATAATGTTTCCTGCTTTAGTGGTTGCGTACTCACCTGCTGGTATAATCCAAGTCAAAATGGCAACTAAAATAATTAAGAAGAATAAAATTGTATATGCCGACGGCATTTGCCATTTTTTAGCTTTTTTTCCCATGAATCAACCCTCCTATATATATTTATAATATAGTTTCAGGATATACGATAAAATAAACTATTACAATGGTTTCCATGGAAATATTTGTAAATAAATTTTCCTTTAATGCCAGTTGTGTAAACGATTACAAAATATTACAATATTATTAGATTTAAGAGGGAGACATTAGAATGACTGATACGATCGAATTCGGAAAAAGAATCAATCATCGTCCATTAATTGTCAGTTTCATTGGAAGTTTTTTCGTTGGTGGTTTGGGGTTAATCGCTAACATTAAAGTAGCAATAATATCATTTTTGGCAGTTTTATTTTTGTTACTTTGCATCTATTTTCCAGTCAATTTACCAAAAATATTTGGTCATTGGCAATTAGAAAATCATGGAATTTCGTACTACAAAATGAACTCATACTGGGATAAATTGAAAATGATCCTTTTTCCTAATCGGACTGAATTTCAATTTATCAGTTATTCACAGATCAAAGGGTTCGAAGTAATTGAACGTGAAAATCAATATGATTTAAATAATCTTTTGACCATTAAACCTGCAAAGCAGTCATTCTTACCTTTTTTGCGTAAGCCATTTTTACTGCGACTCGAAATCAATCAAGATAAAATTGATCTGGACTTGAGTTATAATCAGTTTCACGATTCCAAAAATACTTTGTTTCGTTTGAGCAATGTCTTAAAAAAGTTAGCTGAGAAAATAGATTAATTCAAAAATAGCCTCACTAGAACGTTGTAATAGATTCTAGTGAGGCTTTTAATTTTCATCTCAGTTTCCTTTAATTTAGGCTCAAATGTCCTAAGAATTCGCTTTTTTGTAAGTATTCAGCTTTTCTTTGCTTTAAACGATTTTCAAAACCTTGGCAAAGATATTTTTCTTCAGCAGTTTCGGGAATAATTTCAGGAATTTCCATTTTGTCATTGGATTTTAAGACTATTAACGTGCAAAAACTGGTAAAAGCAATTTCTGGTTTATCAGTTTTTATGTCACGACTAATAATTTTCGTAAAGACTTCTACTTGCCGATTATGCACGCCCGTCACAAAAGATTCCATCTTGACATACTTGTCGGTTGTAATCGGACTCCAAAAATTGACATGGTCATACCCAGCTGTGGCAATCTTGCCTTTAACGAACTTAAAACTGGCTAAACCAGCATTCTCATCCAATAAACTCAAAGTTTTGCCACCAAAGAGTGTCTTCTTATCATTTAAATCCTTATCAAAAATAATCCGTTCACTAATAGTTTTAGTCTGTTGACATGTTTTTTGACTCATAATCTACCTCTCTAAAGATATTCTAATGGTAGCTACTAATTGGAACAATCTTTTTTAACAAAAAGTTAACCGCTACCAAATAAATTATATTATGATAGTAGTAACACAACTATCGGAGGAAATTATGGCGTTTTTATTGTGGTATACCAACTATTTTGTAGACATTAGTTCTGATAATTTAACCGATCCTAAGAAAATCGCTGCTTTTGAAAAACTTGGCGACATTTTTACTAATGGTGATTTTTCATCCTGGCACGTTAAATCACAACTAGATGAGGAAGACTTTAACAGACATTTGAATAAACTATTAACTGAGAACACTGAGATCAATCCCAATGATGTAACCGTTACCAAGGGTATTGATGGTGGTCCTCTTAAAATGCTATAAACGAACCTAGATTATTTTAGGTTCGTTTTTTGATTAAAATTTTTTCAAAATCTGTTCCCATACATAAGTAAAAAGTTATATAATATATAAAATTAATTTAAAGAGGGAGTTATTTATGATTTTAATCGCACTTTCAGCTGTTATTTTGCCGCTTATTCTTTTGGGCATTCTCAACATGCCGGCTACCAAGGGTATGTCGATCAGTGCAGCAATTGTTTTACTAGAAGGTTATTTCTTTTGGAAAATGCCTAGTAAAGTTCTTTTGGCGTCAATTTTCCAATCCATCCACAAAGCTTTACCCATTCTTTGGATATTATTTGGTGCCTTGATGATGTTGAATATTTTGCAACATACCGGAGCAATTGATCGTATCAACTCTGGTTTCCATCAAATTTCTGGTGATATGCGACTCCAATTGATTTTAGTAGCTTTCTTATTTGGTGGTTTGATCGAAGGTGTTTCCGGATTCGGTACGCCAGCAATGGTTACAGCACCTTTGATGATTGCCCTAGGATACTCACCCATGGCTGCAGTCACTTTGTCACTAGTTGCTGATTCAACACCTGCTTCCTTTGGTGCTGTGGGGACTCCTTTAACAGTCGGTTTGAGTAACGTCAGCGACAAGAGTGATTTTTTAAATACCATTGGTCAACGCATCACACAGTTAGACCTATTTTCAGGAACGTTCATGCCACTTTTACTCGTTTTTATGTTGATTTTTATTTTTGGCAAAAACGACGAACATAAAAAGAAAGACTTTCTGACATTAGTACCTTGGACATTATTCATCGGTCTAGTTTACAGTTTATCCGCTTTAGTAGTTTCATTCTTAATCAGTTACGAATTCGTAGCAATCTTAGCACCATTTTTCACGATAATTATTGCTATTATTTCTATCAAATTTAATTTTCTATTGCCTAAAAAGCTTCTCAAAGAACCTTGGACAACTTCAAAAAAAGAAATCAAATCCGACCATTCTATGTCTCTATTGACAGCTTGGTCACCATACATCGTAGTTATTTTATTACTTTTAGCGACAAGAACTATTATGCCTTTAAAGAATTTTTTGACTCAAAATATCAATCTATCTTGGAATAATATTCTCGGTTTCAAACAGATCAATTCGGACTGGGAGTTCCTCTATTCACCTGGTACTTTGTTGACGATTGCCGCTATCATTGGTTTATTGCTTCAAGTTAAATCTCTCAAAGCATTCTTACCTACAGCTAAAAAAGTTGTTTTTTCAATGAAATCTACAGCAATTGCTTTGATTGTAACTTTAATCATGGTACAAATTTTCACTAACTCAGAATTAAATCAAAGTAACATCCCTAGCATGCCAATGTATATCGCCCAAATTATTTCTAAGTACTTATCTTCAGTTTGGATAGTTATCGCTCCATTCCTTGGTCAATTAGGATCATTCGTAACCGGCAGTACGACTGTCTCAACTTTGACTTTCGGACAAATTCAAGCCGACATCGCTACTAAAGCCGGCGTTGGAACTGACTTAGTTTTAGCTGCTCAATTGATTGGTGCAGCTGCTGGTAATATGATCTGTGTTCACAACATTGTTTCAGTCAGTTCAGTCGTTGGACTTACTGGTCAAGAAGGAAATATTTTAAGAAAAACCGCCGTACCGGCTTTGATCTACGGTTTAGTCGTTGGTATCGTTGGCTTTATCTTTACACTGGTTATCTAGCAAAAATCAACAAAATAAGAGCCAAGATTGTGGAAAAACGCAATCTTGGCTCTTATTTGTTATTCATGAAATGATGCACCAGAATTGGCATCCAATTCCACTTTCTTATCTTCGTTAATTGGTGTTACAGCTAAATCTTCAGAATCTCTAATTGGAGCTTCACAAACGTTTTGATAATCATCTGAATTAATAATTTTATTTTCTGATAAATATTGATTAATTTGTTTCATTAAAGTAGGTCCATTATAAATAAAGCCGGTATAAACTTGAACCAAACTTGCGCCTGCAATTAAAGCTGCTTTAGCATCTTCAGGTGTGAATACCCCACCAGAGAACATAATTGGCAAATCAGGAAAAGCTGAATGGATTGCTCTAGTTAAACTCAATGATTTCTTGAAGATTGGCTTACCACTGAGACCACCACCTTCATTTTTATGAGCTGACTTGAGGTTGTCATGAATTGGACTAGGATTTGAAGCTGTATTAGTCAAAATAATTCCATCCATCAAACCATCAGTTTCTTTAATCAATTCAATCAGTTGTTCAGCAGTAATGTCATTACCAAATTTACAAAATACTGGCTCCTTAATGTGCAAATTGTGAATCTTTTGTAACAAATTCTTAGCCACCGGAATCTCTTGTAAAGTTGTGACACCTTTTTGATTAGGACAACTTTGATTCAAAGCGATGTAGTCACCAAAAGAATGAATTTCTTTGATATCTTCAACCATTTCTTCGACCATTTCTTCACTACTCAAACCATGTCCTGGAGCCACACTGATACCAACTTTGACGTGTTTAGGAGTGTTAGCTAAATGACGTCTTGTTTCTTCAACGCCTAAGTTATTTAAGCCCATACGATTGATAATAGCGTTGTCTTCTGGCAAACGAAAGATCCGTTTTTTCTTATTGCCGGGTTGATCATTTTTAGTGATACTTCCGATTTCAACAAATCCTGCACCTAAGGCACCCAAACTATTATAAAATTCAGCTTTTTTATCGAAACCTGCGGCAATACCAATTGGCGAATCAAAAGTAATTCCTTTGACGGTTACTTTAATATTGTCTGGTTTTTTAGCTTGAAACATTGTTTCCAAGACTTCTGGTGTCTTATTAAACAATTTCAAGCCACTAGCTACTAAATGATGATCAACTTCAGGATCACCTTTAAAAATCACTGGACGAACTAACTTATATAGACTCATTATTTACCCCAACTTTCTGGATTTTGATACCATTGTTGCAATAATTCCATATCGCTTTCTTCAACGTAGTCTAATTTTTGAGCTACTTGAATCATGGTTGGATAATCCGTCAACGTAAATAATTTAGTATGCGCATCAGCAAAGTTCTTAGTACTTTCTGGCAAATCATAAGAGAAAATTGCGACAGTTCCAATTACATCTCCGCCCTCTTCTTCAACTGCTTTGACGGCTTTTAAAATACTGCCACCAGTTGAAATCAAGTCATCGATCAAAACAACTTTGTCGCCTTTTTGACAGCGACCCTCGATTTGACTCTTCTTGCCGTGATCCTTTTTTTGCGGACGGACATAGTTCAATGGCAAGTTTAAAATATTAGAAACACCAGTAGCATGGGGAATTCCTGCTGTGGCAACTCCTCCGATAACTTCAGCTTCAGGATATTTTTCTTTGATCAATTCAGCCAAATCATGTGCAATTGTTTGGCGAAAATCTGGATAAGCAATGGTCAAACGATTGTCTGTATAAATCGGAGCCTTAATGCCACTGGCCCAAACGAAGGGTTCTTTAGGATTCAAGGTCACCGCCTTGATCTTTAATAATTGACTGGCAATATTGTTTGCGACTGAGATTTTATCCATTATTTATTCCACTCCTTACAAATATTCATGTATGCTTGATAACCATTTTCAGCTAAAGTAATCGGACGACCAACCACAATGGCATCACTGCCTAAAGTCTTAGCTTTGGCTGGTGTAGCGACACGCTTTTGATCTTCCACTTGTGATGCTTTGGGACGAATACCTGGGGTAACGCATAAAAATTCTTCACTAGTAGCTTGTTTGATCATTGGCACTTCCAAAGCTGATGAAATAACGCCATCGGCTTTGTTATCAAATGCTAATTTTGCTAGATGTGTAACATAATCTTGAGATTGTAGTGGTACTTGTAATTCATTCTTTAATTCAGTTTGTCCTAACGAAGTTAACTGTGTAACGGCAAGTAATTTCGTATCAGAACCTGCTAAACCTTTTTTGGCAGCGGCAATCATTTCAGCACCACCACTGGCATGGACAGTTAGCATTTGAACATCCCATTTAGCAATCATTTCACAAGTTCTCTTAACTGTATTGGGAATATCATGTAACTTCAAATCAAGAAAAATATTGTAACCACGTTCTCTCAAATTTCTAACAAACGGATAACCGAATTGACAAAACATTTCCAAACCAATCTTCAAAAATAATTTTTGTTCCTTAGGAAATTGATTCAAAAAGTTAATACATTCAAAATCATCTGCAAAATCTAACGCTACTATTACTGGCTTATTCATTTTTACCCCTCATTCTCTATTTCGAATAGACTAGTTGTCCATCACAATAAGTTTGTTGCACTGAACCAAAGACCTTTTGTCCGATGAATGGACTGTTGAAACCTTTGGAAATAAAATCAGCTTTATTAATTTCAAATTCATCATCTAGATTGATGATTGAAAAATCAGCTTTTTGTCCAAGCTTAATTTCTCCGGCTTCATTTAAGTCAAAAATCCTACTTGGATTAGTCGACATCAGATTCAATAATTTTTCTAAACTAATGATGCCTGTTTTGACTAAGCGGCTGTACATCAATGGAAAACTCGTTTCGATACCAGTGATTCCAAAGGCGCTCTTTTTAAAACCTTGATTCTTCTCATTTTCAGCGTGTGGCGCATGATCAGTTGCAATCATGTCGATCGTGCCATCTTGCAAACCGCTGATTAAAGCTTGACGATCATTTTCACTACGCAATGGTGGATTCATTTTGAAATTAGCATCGTTTGTCAAAATATCATCTTCACTCAACAACAAGTGGTGTGGCGATACTTCACAAGTAACATTGATTCCAGCATCCTTAGCCACTCTGACCAAATCCACGCCATCTTTAGTTGAAATGTGACAAACATGGTAGTGAACGCCGGTTTCTTTAGCCAACATCAAATCTCTAGCTAATTGTGATGTTTCTGCTACTTGTTGAATGCCTGGCAAACCTAAACGTATAGCTGCAGGTCCAAAATTAATAACACCCTTATTGAAGAGGTTCTTATCTTCCACGTGAGCTGCTAAATGACTGTTGATAGCGGCAATTCTTTCCATGGCATCAAACATCGACTTAGCATTCATGATTCCGTGACCATCGTTTGAAAAGGCGAAGGCTCCTAGCTTGCTTAACTTTTCAATATCAACTAATTCATCACTAGTTTCATCTTTAGTAACTGGTGCGTATTGCAAAGTATGAATAACTGAATTCTTTTTGTTCAATTCAATCTGCTTCGTAAATTTTTCGGCATCATCAGGTACTGGGATAACATTAGGCATCGCACCAACGGTCGTAAAACCACCATGAGCTGAAGCTTTCGTTCCCGTCTCAATCGTTTCCTTATGAACTTGTCCTGGTTCTCTGAAATGGACGTGGACGTCAACTAAGCCTGGCGTAACTAGATTGAACTTAGCATCGATTATTTTACTGCCTTGAGGATGAATATTTTCGGCAATTTTTGAAAACTTGCCATTTTCAATCAAAAGATCACAATTGATTAATTTATTTGTGTAGAACAATTTTGCATTTTTGACCAATAAGTTCATCTTCTGCATTATCTCCTTCTAAAACTGCTTCAATCATTGCCATTCTCATAAAGACACCGTTAGCCATTTGAGGGAAAATATATGACTTGTCACATTCCACAACGTCATCAGCAATTTCTGCTCCTCGGTTAACTGGAGCTGGGTGCATGATCATTGCATCAGGTTTCATCATATTGACACGATTCATATCCAAACCGTATTTTTCAAAATAGTCAGCTTTGGAGAAATTTTTGTTTTCTTCAGCAGAAAGACGTTCATGTTGAACTCTAAGTAACATCACAACGTCCATTTCTTGGCAAAGTTCATCGACACTCATATGTGGTCCAATTTCTGCAAATTCTGGTGTGTACCATGAATCCAAACCGCCAAAGCAAACTGAAGCTCCTAGTCTTGTTAAGATTTCAGCATTTGAATGGGCTACTCGTGAGTGACTCAAGTCCCCGATAATACCAACCTTTAAACCATCGAAACTGCCGAAATGTTCATAAATTGTCATTAAGTCCAAAAGTGATTGTGAAGGATGTTGACCAGTACCATCACCACCGTTGATGATGTGAATTTTTAGATTATGATTATTTACTAAATCTTCATAATACTTGTCTTGGCTGTGACGGATAACTGCTACACTAGCACCGATACTCTCTTCAGTCTTGACAGTGTCATAAAGTGTTTCACCTTTAGAAGTTGAAGATGTTGAAGCCTCGAATTCGATTTCTTTCATCCCTAGCTTCATTTCAGCTACTTGGAAACTAGATTTTGTTCTTGTACTGTTTTCAAAAAATAAATTGATGGCAAATTTATCTTGACCGATTTCTGATTTCTTACCGGCCTTGAAATCAATTGCGGAATCAATTAAGTTCAGTACCTCTTCGTTTGATAATTGTGACATAGAAAGTATATTTTTCATTGTTTTCCTCCAAATTAAAAGGGATAGCTTTTATCCAGCTACCCCTAAAAGTTTGGTGTTCAACCGACCTTTCAGACCTCACTGGATCTATTTAAAAGTTCCCTGACGATTTATTTTTTAGTAAACAAAAAACTTCCTATCCCACAAGGAAAGGAAGTTTACACTTTTTCTGTCTAATGTGTAAGTAACCTTCCAAGCCTCACAGGACTCGATTAAAAGTTTTCGTTGCAAATAATATAAACGATTTCACATTCTCAGTCAATAGTATTAGTTAATTTTTGCTAAGAAATATTTCTTCTTACCACGACGAATTACGATGTACTTGCCGTCAAATGAATCTTTTGGATCGATTTCAGTTGTTGTATCAGTTAATCTCTCACCATTGATTCTGATGGCACCATTTTGAATATCTTCACGAGCTTGACGTTTTGACTTGTCGACGTTAACAGCAATCAAGAGGTCAACTAAATTGATAGGGGCGCTTGAGATTTCTTCACTAGGAACACCGTGGAAGGCTTCAGCAACTTCTTCTGTCGTCAATTCTTGGATTTCACCAGAGAACAATACGTCAGTGATTTTTTCAGCAGTCTTTAGAGCTTCTTCACCGTGAACAAACTTAGTAACTTCTTCTGCCAAAGTCTTTTGTGCTAAACGTTTTTCAGGAGCTGTCTTAACTGCTTCAGCTAATTTATTTATTTCTTCTTTTGACAAGAAAGTAAATTTCTTCAATAAGTTAATAACGTCCTTGTCATCTTGATTGAACCAGAATTGATAGAATTCGTAAGGTGAAGTCTTCTTAGGATCAAGCCATACAGCACCACCAGCAGTTTTACCGAACTTTGTACCATCAGCTTTAAGAAGCAATGGAATTGTCAAAGCATAAACTTTAGCATCTTGACCTTCAGTTTTGTGAATCAAGTCCAAACCAGCAGTCAAATTACCCCATTGGTCACCACCACCAACTTGCAATTGTACGTTGTGTTGACGGTAAAGTGTTAAGAAATCAAGTGATTGTAAGATTTGATAAGTAAATTCAGTAAAGGAAATTCCTACTTCCAAACGGCTGGAAATAATTTCCTTATTCAACATTGTATTAACGTTGAACAATTTACCGTAGTCACGCAAGAAGTCCAAAATACCGATTTGATGAGTCCAATCATAGTTATTAACCATAGTGAAGTTACTGAAGATCTTATTAGCTTGATTACTCAAAGCCTCTACATTGTGGTTAACTTGGTCCATTGTTTGCATAGGACGTTCAGCTTTTTTACCACTTGGATCACCGATTGAACCAGTAGCACCACCGATAACGATATAAGGATGGTGACCAGCTTTAGCGAATCTTTCCAAAGTCATAAATGGCAACAAGTGACCGATGTGCATTGAATCCCCTGTTGGATCCATACCACAGTAAAGTGAGATGGCCTTTTCGTCAACTAATTTTCTCAATCCCTCTTCATCGGATTGTTGATTGATCAGGCCACGCCATGATAATTCATCAATAATGTTCATAAATCTTCCTCCTGTAATTGTCCAAGTCCAAGAAATAAAAAAAGCGCCTCTGCAGTAATTGCAGGGACGCTTTATGCGCGGTACCACCCAAATTCAAGTAATCATACTTGCACTTTATTCCATCAACTGGACGTGAATTTTGATTTCGTATTTCGTGATTTATCCTGCTTGACTCGCACCGACCGTCAATTCTCTGAACTCTGAAATAAATCATTAATTATTTTAAAAATCAAAATCTTATTATAAGTATGATGATACACAGAGCCTTAATTTTTTTCAAGGACTTTTTACAAGTTATTGTATAATGTAAGTGTTTTCTACGAGGGGGAAATGCAAATGAAAAAGACACTTTATATCATGCGACACGGTGAAACTTTATTTAATGCTCAAAAAAAGATTCAAGGTTGGTGCGATTCACCATTGACTCAAAGAGGTATTGAACAAGCAAAAACCGCTGGCCAATACTTCAAAGATAATAAAATCCAATTTGACGCTGCTTATTGCTCGACTGCTGAACGCGCTAGCGATACGTTAGAACTTGTAACTGACATGCCATATACGCGTTTAAAGGGCTTAAAAGAGCTTTCTTTTGGTGTCTTTGAAGGTGAACATGAATATTTACATCCCAAAATGGACCCTAAAAAGCATTTTGGCGACTATTACGTCCAATTTGGTGGCGAAGATAACCAAGCTGCGCAAAAGCGAATCGCTACTACTTTGCAAAAAATTATGAATCAAGACAATCAGACAGTCCTAGTAGTTAGTCACGGTGGAGCTATGATGATGTTTTCCGATCTTTGGACTGACATTCAAAAAATTATTCAAAGTGGTTTCACAAATTGCAGCATCCTTAAATTTACTTTTGAAAACAATAAGTTTTATTTTCAAAAAATTATAAATTTTTCAAAATAAAAAATCGACTTTTACAGTCGATTTTTTTATTACATATGATTTTCGATCCAATTCCAAACTTCATCTTTGCCTGATTTAGTTTCAGAACTGAATAATTGTAAGTCATCGGTTTGATTGATATTCATGGTTTTTTTAACTTGACTGACGGTCTTATTCCATTGATTACGTTTAACTTTATCCATCTTCGTAGCCACGATCAATGTTGGAATGTGATAGTAACTAACGAATTGGTACATTGAAACGTCATCATCGCTAGGACTGCGACGACCATCAACTAAAATAACTACCCCTTTTAAAACCTTACGAGTAGTCAAATACTCTTCAATCATCACACCGAATTCTTCACGTTGCTTCTTTGATACTTTTGCAAAGCCATATCCTGGCACATCAACTAGGTATAATTGATCTTCAATTTTGTAGAAATTAAGTGTTTGTGTTTTACCAGGCGTACTGGACGTTCTCGCAAAGCTTTTACGATTGATCAACGTATTAATCAAAGAAGATTTACCGACGTTAGAACGGCCTAGAAGAGCAATCTCAGGGTATCCTTCATCAGGATACTGCTTGGAACTAACTGCACTCAAATTCATCGAAACATTATTTACTTGCATAATTCACCTCAATCTCATAATTTTACCATATTTAATATAAAAAAAGGCTGCCCACTAGGCAACCTCTCCATTTTTCAAAATAACTTCTGGTTCTTTAATCTTTCTAACAGCATCTTTTGTAACTTTAACTGTTTCAATGTCATCACGACCAGGAATATCGAACATCGTATCAAGCATCGTTTCTTCAAGAATCGATCTCAAACCACGAGCTCCGGTATTTCTTTCAATTGACATCTTCGCAATTTCTTTAAGAGCATCGTCAGTGAAAACTAAGTCAACACCATCAAGTCCAAGAAGTTCCTTATATTGCTTTACAAGAGCATTCTTAGGCTTAGTTAGAATTTCGACCAAATCATCTTCCGTCAATTTATCCAATGCAGTTACGATTGGAATACGACCGATAAATTCAGGAATAATACCGAATTTCATCAAGTCTTCTGGAATAATTTGTTTCATCAAATTCTTTTCTTCGGCAACACTAGCTTTTTGTTCAGCACCAAAACCAATCGTCTTATCGCCTAAACGATTCTTAACGATTTGTTCAATACCGTCAAAGGCACCACCAACGATAAAGAGAATATTAGTTGTATCAATTTGAATAAGTTCTTGTTGAGGATGCTTTCTTCCACCTTGTGGTGGCACACTAGCAATTGTTCCTTCAAGAATCTTCAAAAGAGCTTGTTGGACACCCTCACCAGAAACATCACGTGTAATTGAGACATTTTCACTCTTCTTAGCGATCTTGTCAATTTCATCAATATATACGATTCCGTGTTCTGCTTTGTCCACATCAAAATCAGCATTTTGAAGTAACTTAAGCAAAATATTTTCGACATCTTCACCAACGTAACCAGCTTCAGTAAGCGTAGTAGCATCAGCAATAGCAAATGGGACCTTCAAAATACGAGCCAACGTTTGAGCTAAGAAAGTCTTACCTGAACCAGTAGGTCCAATTAAGGCAATATTACTCTTTTGAAGCTCTGTCTCACCGTCTTTAAGGTGTTCCATTTTATTAATTCTCTTATAGTGATTATAAACAGCAACTGACAAAGCACGTTTGGCAGACTTTTGTCCAATCACATATTCGTCCAAGATTTTTTTAATTTCTACAGGTGTAGGAATGTTATCTAAATCAAGTGGTGTAGCTTCATTTAATTCTTCATCGATAATCTCTTTGCATAAATCAATACATTCATTACAAATATAGACACCGGGACCAGCAACGATTTTCTTTACTTGATCTTGTGTTTTACCACAAAATGAACAGCTAATCGTGCCAGTATTTTCTGTACTATCAAACATAGTTATTCTCCTTCAATAGTTCCAATGCTTTGAAAGTCTAGCATTGTAATAATTAAGAGTAAAGTAATTAGTTTCTAGGTTGTTCGTGATAAAAAAAGAAAGCCTTACGGCTTCCTTAAGTTTAACAGCTTTTAGCTTTATTTTTCAACAGCTGAGTCAACGATCAATTCAATTGCCTTCTTAGCAGCAATATCATGAGCTAACATATCATCTGAAAGTGCATTTCTAACTGCTTTTTCTTCCATCTTGTATTCGTCAGCCAATGACTTGATTTCAGCTTTGATTTCATCTTCTGAAGGTTTGATATCTTCTTTAGCAACGATTGCTTCGATAACTAAGTCAGTCTTAACACGTTCTTCAGCATCTTTAGCAAATTGCTTCTTCAAATCGTCTTCTGATGTACCTGTCATTTGGTAGTACAACTTAGGATCGATACCTTGACGACGTAAGTTAGCTAGGTATTGGTTCAATTGATTTTCAACTTCTGTGTCGATCATTGCTTGAGGAATGTCATCGATCTTGGCGTTCTTTACAGCACCTGAGATGGCTTCTTCTTGAATGTTTTCTTCAGCAGTTTCTTTCTTTTGATCCTTGATTTCGTCATGAACCTTAGTCTTTAGTTCTTCAAGTGTGTCAACATTTTCGTCAACATCCTTAGCAAAGTCATCGTCTAATTCTGGCAATTCCTTTGTCTTAACTTCGTGAAGTTTTGTCTTGAAGATAGCTTTCTTACCAGCTAAGTCTTTTGCTTGATAATCTTCTGGGAATGTAACGTTAACGTCAACATCTTCACCAGCTGAGTGACCAATCAATTCGTCTTCGAATCCAGGAATGAATGTACCTGAACCAAGTTCTAGTGAGTAGTTTTGAGCACTGCCACCGTCGAATTCTTTACCATCAACAGTACCAACGTAGTCAATGATTACTGTGTCGCCTTTTTCAGCTTTACCATCTTTAAGAACTAATTCAGCTTGTTGCTTTTGTAGTTCTTCTAAACGAGCTTCAACGTCAGCTTTCATAACATTACGTTTTTGCTTCTTAACTTGAATACCCTTGTAGTCACCAAGTTCAACGTCAGGTTTAACTGTAATTACAGCAGTAATAGCCCAAGGCTTGCCCTTTTCCATTGATTCAACGTTGATTTGTGGTTGATCAACTGGTTCTACTTTAGTTTCATCAACAGCACTTTGATATGCAGCAGGTAAAACAGCGTTTAAAGCGTCTTCGTACAATGCTTCTTCTCCGTACATACGGTTGAAGATTTGACGAGGTACTCTACCTTTTCTGAAACCAGGTACATTTAAGCTCTTCTTAACACGGTTAAATGCAGTATCCAAACCTTGTTTGATTGTGTCTTGGTCAATTTCAAATTTCAATTCACCAGTATTGTTTTCTTTTTTTGTAAATTTAGCCTTAGCAGACATTTATATTATCCCTCCGGTATTTCAACGATCTCATACTTTGTAATATTACCCTAAATTAGCAATATTGTAAACATTCGTCGTCATTTCTAGGTAATTTTAGACATCATTGTTACATTATAAAATACTTTGCAGCATTTTTGAATATTTAAGCATAAAAAAAAGAGGTTCTAAACTTTCTGGTATTGATGAACAATCAATACCAGTTTTTTTTATACTCT
>ERZ833963.1292-NODE-1292-length-30697-cov-44.651426_pt1 | contig 30697 bp, 33 predicted proteins | sample MGYA00519693_ERZ833963 | MGnify/ENA primary metagenome ERZ833963 (study PRJEB31850, sample SAMEA3708748) | human gut metagenome | biome: human gut; feature: human-associated habitat; material: faeces | place: China | collected 2014 ... | reverse complement strand
GAAGATCTGTCAGGATCTGCTCCAGCATCCATTTTGTCCATCCGTATGGATTTGTACATGTTCCCTTCGGGCACTCTTCTGTGATCGGGATAAATGCCGGGTCACCATATACTGTTGCAGAAGAACTGAAGATGATATTCTTCACGCCGTGATTTCTCATTACATCACAGAGAACTAAAGTTCCTGCAATGTTATTCTCGTAGTATTCGAGTGGTTTAACAACTGATTCACCTACTGCCTTGAGTCCTGCGAAATGAATCACCGACTCAATCTCTTCTTTCTCAAAGATCTCGTTCATTGCTTCTTTGTCGCGGATATCTGCTTTATAGAACTTCAGATCTTTTCCTGTGATCTGTTTTACCCTGTCTACAGCTTTCTCTGATGCGTTGTAAAGGTTATCTGCGATTACAACATCATATCCTGCATTCAAAAGTTCTACACATGTGTGGCTTCCGATAAATCCGGCGCCTCCTGTTACTAAAATTGCCATTTTAAAATTCCTCCTCTGAGCTTTATTGCTCAAATTGCTGCCACTCACAGTAACTGCGTTCAGCAGCTTGCTTATCTTTGCTTTGTTATCTCTGATTATAACACATCCACCACAAAAATCTTTATACGAATAGTTCCTCTTATGGTAAAAATGTTGCATGATCATTATTATTCACAAATTCTGTAACTGACAACACATAATCTAATCCCACAATTTCTGTGGATAAAGACCTTCATCTTTCAAAGCCTGTACCGCTGCGACTACAACCGGCTTGTCCTCTTTGTATGTAACTCCATACCATTTATCTTCGGATTCAAGCACTCTTACGGTTGCTCTGCCCTCTGCCAGAAGGTCACTGACTACGGATGGCAGGAAGTACTCACATTTCATCGGATTCTCCTTAATACCTTTCTCAAGGAATGCCGGAAATCCTGCTTTGATCTCATCTAAAATACTTCTTGTGAATCCCCACATATTCATGGATACAAGAGTATCTCCGTCGATGGTTGTCCATGTCTCTCCGTCGTCTTCTGAGAAAGCGATTCCACCGTCACGCTTCTCGATCTTTGTACGCTCTGTGATTCCAACCAGCTCTTTCGCCTCATTGAGTTCACATACGCCACGAGCAACATGTCCGTTATCTGTAACTGTATTCTTCAGACGATAACCTACCATTGTATAACGGTACTTATCATCATCTTCATGTGTTGTAAGGAATTCATAGATTGTCTCAAATGCATGGCGTCCGTAATAATCGTCCGCGTTGATTACTGCAAATGGTCCATCCACCTCATCGATCGCACTTAAAACAGCATGTGCTGTTCCCCAAGGCTTTACACGTCCTTCCGGAACTTCGTAACCTTCTGGGAGATTGTTCAGATCCTGGAATACATATGCTACATCCATGATCTTCTCAATTCTCTTTCCAACAGCTTCTTTAAAATCTGCTTCATTTTCTTTCTTAATAATAAATACGACTTTCTCAAATCCTGCGCGTTTTGCATCAAAGATCGAGAAATCCATAATAATATGTCCTTCCTGATCTACCGGGTCAATCTGCTTCAGCCCGCCATATCTGCTTCCCATTCCTGCTGCCATAATGACCAGAACCGGTTTCTTCATAATGAAATCCTCCAAATATTTTTAAATATTATGTTGCCTGACGGCAAGTACATTTCTATTGTATGACATATAGATAAAAAAATCTAGATGAAAATCAAAGAAATATATACACAAAAATCCATGCATTTCATCCCACTGGGATTATAAAATGCATGGATTTTACTGGCTGTCAGATTATTTTACTGATGTTATCTCACATTAAATGCGTCATTCCCCGGATATACTGCGCTTGTTCCAAGTTCTTCCTCGATGCGGAGTAACTGATTATATTTCGCTACACGCTCCGAACGGCTCGGCGCTCCGGTCTTGATCTGGCAGGTATTCAATGCTACCGCAAGATCTGCAATCGTTGTGTCCTCTGTCTCACCGGAACGGTGGGAAGAAATTGCTGTGTAACCTGCTTTGTGTGCCATCTTGATTGCTTCAAGAGCCTCAGATACAGATCCGATCTGATTCAGTTTGATCAGAATAGAATTTCCGCATCCGAGTGTGATTCCTTTCGCCAGTCTCTCTGTGTTTGTGACAAAAAGATCATCTCCAACCAGCTGGACTTTATCTCCCAGCTCCGCTGTCAGTTTTTTCCATCCTTCCCAGTCTTCCTCGTCAAGCGCATCTTCGATTGAGATGATTGGATATTTCTCTACCAGTTTTTTCCAGTGGTCAATGAGCTGTTCTGATGTATAGACTGTTCCTGCCTTTGGAAGTTTATACTCTCCAACCATCCCTGTCTTCCATTCTGAGGATGCCGCATCCATTGCGATCTTGAAGTCTTTTCCCGGCTCATATCCGGCCATCTTCACAGCCTCAAGAATTGTCTCGATTGCTTCTTCGTCTGATTTCAGCGCCGGGGCAAATCCACCCTCATCACCTACAGATGTTGCAAGTCCTCTGTCTTTCAAGATTCCTGCAAGTGCATGGAATACTTCTGTACACCAGCGGATGCATTCTTTAAAAGACGGCGCCCCCACCGGCATGATCATGAACTCCTGCACATCCAGTCCAGAAGAAAGTGCATGACACCCGCCATTTACAATGTTCATCATTGGAACAGGAAGTCTGTTTCCATTCACTCCACCAAGAAAACGGTACAACGGAATCTCAAGTGCATCTGCTGCCGCTCTTGCACATGCGATTGAAACCGCAAGAATTGCATTTGCGCCAAGATTCGATTTATCTTTTGTTCCATCTGCCTGGATCATAGCCTGATCAATTGCATAAGTGTCGCCTGCATCCATTCCAACTAATGCACTGTTGATTGTTGTATTAATATTTTCTACCGCACGGGAAACACCTTTTCCACCGAATCTTGACTTGTCTCCATCACGAAGTTCAAGTGCCTCAAATTCTCCGGTAGAAGCACCACTTGGAGCCGCACCTCTTGCTACAGTTCCATCTACAAGATGCACTTCTGCCTCAACCGTTGGATTTCCGCGTGAGTCGATAATTTCTCTTCCAATTACTTTTTCAATTTCCAGATAATTCATAGTTGTCCATCCTTTCTGAGGACTCCCTCGCCTGTGTTCAGGTATTACAGACAAAGGAGTATACATGATTTATTCACACAGTTAGTTTTCTCTAACTATATGTATTCTATCAAGTTTCTTTACAAAACGCAATATTTCTATTTGATAATGATTCTCATTTTATAGGATTCTATATATTATCTGCACTTACTATTATTTATATTCTTACTTTTTTATAAATACTCCCTCAGCTTCTCAACCTTCCCCATATCTGTCGCCCAGCTCGTGGCCAATCTCACCACCGTATGCTTCTCATCCGTCTTCTCCCAGAAACTGACTCTGACATTCTTCTCAAGTTCTTTCAGCTTCTCATCTTCCATCTCAACAAAGATCTGGTTCGTCGGAGAATCAATATAGAAGTCATATCCTTTTTCTTTCAGGATTTTTTTTAGTCTCGCAGCTGTTATGATTGCATTCTTACTGATTTTCATATACAGATCATCTGTAAATAACGTATCAAACTGAACACCAAGGAACCATCCTTTGGCAAGCAGTGCTCCGTGCTGTTTGATCAGTGTCACAAAATGTCTCGGTGCATTTTCTTTTGTAAATACAACTGCCTCTCCGCAGAAGGCACCTACCTTTGTTCCACCAATATAGAAAATGTCACAGTATTCTGCAATATCTTCCATTGTCACATCTGTATCTTCTACTGCAAGACCGTATCCAAGACGTGCTCCATCAAGATACAGCGGAATATGATACTGCTGGCAGATATCAGAAAGTTCTGCAAGTTCACCACGTGTATACAGTGTGCCATACTCTGTTGGGTGAGAGATGTAGACCATCCCCGGGAAAACCATATGTTCATGATTCCCATCACTATAAAACTGATTCAAACAATCAGCCACGTCTTTTGGCTGGATCTTCCCTTCCTGCTGTGGAAGTGTAAGTACTTTATGGCCGGAAGCTTCAATCGCACCTGCCTCGTGTGATGCAACATGACCTGTCTCAGCCGCGATAACACCTTCATAGCTCTGGAGCACGGAATCAATTACTGTCTGATTTGTCTGTGTTCCTCCCACAAGGAAGTAAATGTCTGCCTCCGGGCATTTACATGCCTGACGGATCTTTTCCTTTGCGGATTCACAATATGAATCATTTCCGTATCCTGTAATTCCTTCTTTATTTACTTCTGCCAGTCTGCGCAGGATTTCCTCATGTGCGCCTTCTGAATAGTCATTTTCAAATGAAATCATTTCTTAGCTTTTCCTTTCTTTCTGAATGTTGTATTTTTATTTACATTTCTTTTCTCTGGAGATTTCTTGCTCCTTGATTCATTTTTTGTTGTGATCTTCTTAGCAGTTCGTTTGTCAACGGTCTTCTTTTTTCTCACGCTGTACCCAAACGTTCCTATCTTTTTGCCAAGTCCAAGATATTCTCCATGGGAATATGCCAGAAGACCTGTCTTATTGAGTTCGAATTTGCCCTTCTCATCCATATAGGACTCATCCACCTGAACTGCCTTCACTTCTGCAAGAAACATGTGATGGCTTCCGAGTTTCTCAACTTTTGTTACAACACATTCAATATTGACCGGTGCTTCTTCAATGACCGGTGCGTAAGTAAGCTTCTCTGCCTTTTTCGCAGTCAGATGACACTCTTTCCATTTATCCACATCCCGGCCGGAGCGCACACCGCAGTAATCTGTCGCATGGGCGAGCTGTTCGGTTGTCAGATTGATCACAAACTCTCCACTCTCTTCAATCATATGATACGAATATCTTTCCGGTCTTACGGAAATGTATACCATCGCCGGGTTTGTGCATACAGTCCCTGTCCATGCAACGGTAAAAATGTTCGTATTTCCTTCTTTATCTGCCGTACTTACCATAACTGCCGGAAGTGGGTAGACCATATTACCGGCTTTCCATACCTGTTTCGCCATTTCTCTTTCCTCCTGAAAACCGTCCCCTGTTACGGAGACGGTTCTGACTTTCTATTTAAAAATGTCTTGGGCTTTCTTACTGCTGCAGTGCTGATACAAGTGCCGGAACGAGCTGTTTCTTACGTGATACGACACCTTTGAGCATCAGTTTCTGTGCATTATCTTCCAGATCATAAGCTCCGATGATCTTTTCTCTTGCTTCATTACCACTGCAGATCAGTTCAGAGGATTCTGCAATAATATTTGTCAGCATAAAGAAAATCATATCCAGACTGTGGTTCTGTCTTGTCTTTTCCATCTCCGGAAGTACTGTTGCCTTAATCTCTTCAAGCTCTTCTTCGCTCATTGAATTCACCTGACCAACACCAAATACCGTATCATTCACTGTAAACTGTTTGAAATCAAGGAAGAGAATCTCCTCGGCTGTCTTTCCTTTGAGGTTGCTTCCTGCCTTGAACATCGCCTGCGCAAGTTTCTTTATATTGATCCCGGCAATCTCTGCAAGCTTTTTCGCTGTGCTTTCATCAAGTGGTGTACAAGTTGGGGAACGGAACATCAATGTATCGGAAATAATTGCGGAACAAAGAAGTCCTGCATTCACCGGATCTATTTCGACACCATTTTCCTCATACATCTGAGATACAATTGTTGCCGTACATCCAACCGGCTGATTTCTGAAAAATACAGGTCCGATCGTCTCGATACTGCTCAATCTGTGGTGATCAATAATCTCCTGGACATCTGCCTCTTCCACTCCGTCGACTGCCTGATTCTTCTCATTATGATCGACAAGGATAACCTGTTTCTTGCTGACATTAAGAAGTCTTCGTCTGGAAACAAGACCTAAGAATTTTCCATCTTCATCTACGACCGGGAAATCACGGAAACGCTTACGTGCCATAACTTCTTTCACATCATCTACATAATCATTCTTACGGAATGTTACGAGGTGATCCTTCGTCATGAAAGATCTTACCGGAATACTCTGGCTGATATGCTGTGCTGCTGTAAATGTATCATGCTGTGTCCAGATAACAACAATTTCTTTCTCCTCTGCCTGATGAAGAATATCTTCTGAGATCGGATCATTCTGGCAGACTACCATACAGCTTGCATCCAGATCGACTGCGCACTGCTGTGCATCAATTCGATCCCCAATGATAACAAGATCATCTTTCTCGATAAAGCTTGTCATCAACTCTTTGCTTGATGCTGCAACAGTTACTTTTCCTTTATAAAAATAACCATGTTCATTTCCTGTTACAATTTCACCTTCTACTGCCGCTGCAATATTACGGTACTGTGTTCTTGCCTTCGCAAGCATTGTGTTATCATAGACTTCCATATAGGATTTCGCAATATCACCTTTTGTGATCACACCTTCCAGCACACCATTACGTGTGATTGGAATCGTATGAGTATTCATCTCTGACATCTTTTCCCATGCTGTACGGATTGAGAGGCTTCCCTGAATTTCCTGACTTTCTTTCAATTCCACATTTTTAATCTGTTCTCTAAGATCAGAAAGCAATGACGGAACTTTTACGCCAAAGTGTTCCAGTACATATTGTGTCTCTTCGTTAAGCTGACCTGCACGACGAGGCTCATACGTTTCTCCGGTGATCTTTGTCTTGAGATTTGCATAAGCAATTGCTGTACAAATAGAATCTGTATCCGGATTCTTATGACCTACAACATACACCTTTTTATTCTCAGTCATTTTCTATCTCTCCTTCTCAAATTTATCTCTTATTTACTTTTATACTCACATCAATTTATCTCTGTATTCTGTCATCTTACATGAATAGCTGCTTCATTAAGTAGAGTAACATTTTTTTTCTGTTAATCCAACCGCATTTTTCATTTTCTTCACGGATTTTGGCGCTTTTGTTGTATTTTTTCTCATACATATGTTATACTTTTGATTAACGAGAAAAAGAAAATGAGGTGCTTTTAATGAGCGAAGAAATGAAAGAATTACAGACAAATGAAGTAACAGAAACAATGGCAGACTATGAAGATCATTTCGATGATGCGAATCCATGGAACAGAGTCCAGGATTATATGGATAAAAAAACTGTTCTTCCTGTTAAAATTGAAGGTGTTGTTAACGGCGGTGTAATCGTTATAGTAGAAGGACTTCGCGGATTCGTTCCTGCTTCCAAGCTATCCCTTTCCTATATCGAGAATCTGGAAGATTATCTTCTCAAAGATATCGAAGTACAGGTGATTGATGTTGATCAGGCAAACAATCGTCTTGTCCTTTCTGCACGTGAGCTTCTGAAAGAAAAAGAGAAAGCCGCACGTGATGCACAGGTTGCAAGTCTGAAAGTTGGAACTGTTCTGAAAGGAACTGTAGAGACACTTCAGAACTATGGAGCATTTGTTAAATTAGAAAACGGACTTTCCGGTTTGGTTCATGTTTCCCAGATTTCCCAAAAGCGTGTAAAAATGCCTTCTGATGTTCTCACAGTTGGTGACGAAGTTGAAGTAAAGGTGATCGGTATCAAAGATGGTAAGATCAGCCTGAGCATGAAAGCTCTCGAAGAAGACAAAGAAAAAGCGGAAGAGAAAGCGGAAAAGGTAGTGATCCCGAAAGCGGAAGATATCGGAACAAACCTTGGAGATCTCTTTAAAAATATCCAGTTATAAAAATTAGTGCTGTGATCCTGTTCAGATTGATAATCTACGTAATTGGCAGCATGATACAGAAAAATCCCTTTCAGGAGTTTATTTCTCCTGAAGGGATTTTTCTATTTTTAACGCAATAATTCAGATATATTTATTATGCACAAACATTCTCCAAAATTTCTTCCAAAGCATTCTTGCTGCTGGTGTGGCATCGAATCACATCCGCATTACATCTGCCGGCCTCTTCTACCGCACAGCGAACCATTTTATGGGATACTGTGTTTGTGAAAAGAACGATCAGATCAGGACTTCCGATCTGTTTACTCAGACTTGCTGACATCTGGGTGAAGATCTTCGCCTTACAATTAAACTGTTTACAGACTTTCTTATACTGACATACCATTCTGTCATGTCCTCCAATGATTACTACACTCATACTGAACCTCCTGAAATTAAGATCTGATTATCTATTATTTTACTTATTACTTTTCCTGTATGGTTTATGAATTCATTTCCACATGCCTTTGTTGTTCGTGTTAGTTAAGTCTAACCTATGTATTTACTATACTATATCAAAAACGTAATATCAACATTATTAACTGATAATCTTTCTCATTACACCAAAGAACTGCCGGGTTCAACCTTTACAAAAGCTGATCCCGGCAGTTCCTGCCTTACTCATGTTCTGTTCTTTTATTTTCATCCAGCAGATTCTTCATACTTCCAAGGCTTATCATTAATGTAGACGCATTGTGCAAAAGTGCAGATACTGTCGGCTGGACAATTCCTGTCACGCCAAGCAAAATCAATCCTGAATTAATCCCGACAATATTTCTGTAATTCATATGTATCCGCTTCATCATGGCATTTGCCAGAAGTTTCAGCGTCACAACTTCACGCAGATCATCCGCTGCAATCGTGATATCCGCAATCTCTCTTGCAATCTCAGCGCCATCACTGATCGCAATTCCTGCATCCGCCGCCGAAAGAGCCGGTGAATCGTTGATTCCATCACCGATCATGATCACTTTTCTTCCTTCTGATTTCTCTTTCTCAACAAAATTAGCTTTGTCTTCCGGAAGAACTTCTGCATAATATTCGTCAACACCAACACGTTTCGCAATTGCCGCCGCTGTACGTTCACTGTCACCTGTCATCATAACAACTTTACGAATACCGGCTTTCTTCAAATCACGAACCATTTCTGTTGCCTCTTCACGAAGCGGATCTTCTATACAGATAACTGCAACAAGTTGTTTCTCGATTGCCAAATACAGATGAGAGTATTCTGGTTTTAATGAATCGTATCTATCCTGATATTCGGATGGAATCGTACATCCTTCATCTTCGAAAATGAAATGACTGCTTCCGATCAGAACCTTTTTATCATCAATAGAGGAAGAGATTCCATGTGCCACAACATATTCTACTTTTGAGTGCATCTCTTCATGAGATAAATGTCTTTCTTTCGCTGCATCTACAACGGCCTTTGCCATAGAATGAGGGAAATGTTCTTCCAGGCATGCTGCAATACGAAGCAGATCATTTTCTGAATAATCACTGAAAGGAACAATCTCTTTCACTGTAGGGGTTGCCTTTGTCAATGTTCCTGTCTTATCGAAGACGATTGTATCTGCATCTGCTACTGCCTCTAAGAACTTACCACCCTTTACTGTGATATTGTTCTCGCCTGCCTCGCGGATTGCCGAAAGTACAGTGATCGGCATCGCAAGCTTCAATGCACAGGAGAAATCTACCATCAGAACAGACAGTGTCTTCGTAATATTTCTTGTCAGGAGCCAAACTGCACCTGTCCCCAGTAATGTATATGGAACAAGTCTATCTGCAAGATGTTCTGCCTTACCTTCTACAGAAGACTTCAGTTTTTCAGAATCCTCGATCATGGTTACAATCTTCTCAAATCTCGTAGAGCCTGATACCGCTTTGACAAGAACTTCAATCTCACCTTCTTCGAGAACTGTTCCGGCGAAAACAGACTGTCCTACACTTCTTCTTACAGGAAGTGACTCACCTGTAAGAGATGCCTGATTGACCATTCCTTCACCAGTAACTACTTCCCCATCAAACGGGATCACATTTCCCATACGAATCACAACATGGTCTCCCGGCTCAATATCTGATGATTTTACAAGAATCTCCTGTTCATTTCTCTTCAGCCACACTTTATTGACATTAAGTGACATACTGCGCGCAAGATCTCCGACAGACTTTTTATGCGTCCATTCTTCTATGATCTCACCAATTCCAAGCAGGAACATGACAGATCCAGCTGTAGCATAATCTCTACGGAATACGGAAACGCTGATTGCTGTAGCATCCAGGACAGGAACCTCTATCTTACCATGCATCAGGCAACGGATTCCGTGCCAGATATATTTCACTGATTTTACAGATGTAATCACTGCACGGACCGGCATTGGAAGGAATAATTTACTTCCATAATGAAGAACCGTCTTCATAACCAGCTTTTCCTGATAAACAGCATTCAATTCTCTTCCTGAACCTGCTGCGACATGCTCCGGCAGTTTTGTATTTTCATAAGAAAATTCCTTTAATAAATTCAATACCTCTTCCCGGGTTCCAACATAACAGATCACAGCATCTGCGGTGCGTTCATATACTTTTACGTCTGTTACATTCTTCTGATTGGAGAGAAACCAGGATAGAGTATCCGCCTCCGTATATGTCATCCTTTTCTGGACAACATGGATACGAAGGCGGCCATTGATCTCATGCTTTACAATGAATTTCATAGAGAATTAAACTTCTTCCTCTTTGAAATCCTGCGCACCTGTATTCTCTTCCTGAGTTTCTGTCTCTTCTGCTTCTTCTGCTTCGTAGACAGCCTCAGCCTCTTTTGCTGCACGTGACTCATTGATCTGCTGAGCCTCTGCAAGGATATCCTCTGCATTCTCCTGAACAGTTGTTGCTGTCTTCATCACACAGTCTTTTGCTCTTAAAACTGCTGCTGTACAGTTTGTGTAAACTTTCTTTGCATCATCACTCGCAAGAATTTTCACTCCCGCTGTTCCGAAAAGAACACCTCCTGCAAAGATTCCTGCTTTTTTCAATTTAAATATATCCCACATTATATAAAACCTCCTAAATTTTTTATACATCATATCAACCCAGTATACAGATAGTCAATTCTAACTGCATTTATCGATAAATTTTATCGTTTATTCTCCGGTAATTTAATCGATGTTACTTTTTGGTCTTTTACATAACCGCAATGTTTTAATCCTTCGCGAACCACCTTATTCCATCCTGTTTCTGTGAGTTTAAAAATCGTATCATCATCCAACATGATAATACAGCCTCCCTCTTCTGGGCAATCCTGCGCACAATCAACTTTATACATATTTTTTCTGTTGATTGCTCCGATTTCTTCTAATGCATTGATCATTCTGTAGACCGTTGCCACGCCAATATTTTCATCTTCCTGAGATGCCTTATAAAAGATTTCTTTACAGCTTGAGCATTCATTTTCCAGAATGATATCGATCAGCATCTTACGCTGTTTTGTGATTCGGCATCCGTTTTCTTTTAGTTTTTCAATAATCTGCTCTTTTTTACTCACGGCACTCCTGCTTTCTGGTCTTCGCTGCATCAGTTGCTTCGCTATCTCACAGAGTTTTGCTCTTATGAGACAGATGTGACCTCATATCCTGCATTTTTTACTGCATTTTTTAAATCTGTCAGATCAATTTCTCTATCATAGGAAACTTCTGCACTATTGTCCTTCAAACTCACCTTTGCAGTAACGCCGTCCAATCCATTTAATGCATTCGTTACGGTATTTGCACAATGCTCACAATGCATTCCTGAAATCTTCAACATCTTTCTGCCAATCACCGGTCCGTCTAAAAATTTTGTTTTCGGTTTCTTACTATTTCCAGAACCTCCTCCGCAACAAGGACCTTCTCCTTTAAAATGTTTGATTGATCCTTTCAGAGCCAGTCCGAGCAATATAATTACAATCAGTACAATAATAATATCTGCCATTTTGAGCTTCCTCTTTTAGTCTTCTTTCTCTTCTCTGTTTTCTCTCCATCTCTTAATCCACAGATAAATCTGATAAATGGATACACCTACAAGGTAAATCAAAAGAAATGCGCCAAACGCATAAAACATAGAACCAGTCGAATTTCCCATTCTAATCACCTTCTACTTTTTCTTCGTATATTGGGATTTTCCCACTGCCGTGCTGCATCCACCGCAACTGCCACAATTGCCACTACATCCGGCGCATCCGACATGTTTTCCTTCTTTATGATTTTTATATGCTTTATAAATGAGAAAAATACAATATCCGATTATCAAAATTATTATTACAATATTTGCTATCATTGTCTTCAACACCTCGCTTTTTCTCTAATTATAACAGAGAGCCGGATACATTTCCTGCACCCAGCTCCATTTTATTCAAGAACACTTCCGCATTCTTGCTTTTTTCATATTACGCTGCCTGCACGGAACGTTTAGAATATACTTTCTGATCTTTATACGGATCTGGTCTGAAGAGCATGAACAGAAGGAAGATCAGTAAGATAAATCCTACTGCTGTACCTACACCAAATGCTCCGCCTGTTACAAAAGATCCCACCTGGTATACAATCAGGCAAACAACATAAGCAAATACATTCTGGAACAGGATTGCAAACCAGAACCATTTTCTGGACTGCATCTGCTGTGCCATTGTCGCGATTGCTGCAAGACAAGGTGAGTCAAGCAGGTTGAACAGAAGGAATGTGAATGCTGCAATTGTTGACGGGAACCAGGAAGCAACTCCCTGCGCTACTGTCACTGCGTCTTCTGTATCTCCGGACACATTTGCAAGAACTCCCATTGTAGAAACGATTGCTTCTTTCGCTGTAAATCCTGAGATAGATGCTGCTACAGGCTGCCACTCTCCAAATCCAAGTGGTGCGAACAGAGGGGCGATCACTCCACCGATTGCTGCCATCAAGCTGTCTGCGCTGTCTTCTACAAGTCCAAATCCGTCTGCTGTAAATCCGAATCCTCCAAGGAACCACATTACTACGCATGCAAGGAACAGGATTGTTCCGGCTTTGATGATGAATCCTTTCAGTCTCTCCCAAACATGAAGGAGAACTGTCTTAGCCTGTGGAATATGGTACTGTGGAAGCTCCATTACGAACGGAGCCGGTTTTCCTGAGAAAGGTTTTGTCTTCTTCAGGATGATTGCAGAAACAAGTACTGCAACGATTCCTACAAAGTACATCAGTGGTGCAATGAAGGAGCTCTCCTGATATCCTGCTACTTCACCGGCAATAACTCCACCCATCATAGCGATAACCGGAAGTTTTGCTCCACATGGAATAAATGTTGCTGTCATGATTGTAAGACGTCTGTCGTTGTCCTGCTCAATTGTCTTGGAAGCCATGATTCCAGGGATTCCACATCCTGAAGAAATCAGAAGAGGAATAAAGCTCTTGCCTGAAAGTCCGAAATGTCTGAACACACGGTCCATGACGAATGCAATACGTACCATGTATCCACAGTCTTCAAGAATAGACAGGAAAAGGAACAGAATCGCCATCTGTGGAACGAATCCAAGTACTGCTCCAAGTCCGCCGATGATACCATCCACTACAAGTCCGTTAATCAGATCACTTGCGCCGACATTTGTGAGGAATCCTCCAACTGCCTCCTGAATAGCTCCAACGAATGTATCATTTGTCCAGTCTGTTACAAATGTACCTACTGTTGTGACAGATATGTAATATACAAGCCACATAACTGCAATGAAAATCGGAATACCGAGGATACGGTTTGTAACGATACGGTCAATCTTATCCGATGTTGTCAGTTTTTCTTTTGCTTTTTTAACAGTAGTTCCGACAATCTTCTGGATAAACTGATAACGTCCGTCAGTTACAATACTTTCCATATCGTCATCATGTTTCTTTTCCAGTTTTGCTCTTTCATCTTCAACAACTGCTTTTGCTGCACCTGAGAGCTTTATCTGATCTACAACTTTGCTGTCATTTTCAAGGAACTTTACAGCGTACCATCTTTTCTTATCTTCTGTAATTGTGTCAGGAAGGATTTCTTTTACACTCTCTACTGAAGCTTCAATGTCTTTTGCGAAAATTTCTCCCGGAAGTTTTACTTCTTTCTGCTTCGCAACTTTGATTGCTTCGTCGATCAGTTCATTCAGACCTTTCTGCTTTAATGCTGAAATCTCAACGATTGGGCAGCCGATCAGCATGGAAAGACGTTTGACATCAATCTTAATACCTCTCTTAGCAAGAAGATCGCACATATTCAATGCGATTACAACCGGTACTCCTGTCTCAACAAGCTGTGTTGTAAGATACAGGTTACGTTCAATGTTTGTTGCATCAACAAGGTCAACGATTACATCCGGATTCTCATTCAGAACATAATCACGGCTGACAACCTCCTCAAGTGTATATGGAGAAAGGGAATAGATTCCCGGAAGGTCAGTTACTGTAACATCTTCCTTTTTATACTTCTTATTCTTGATCTTACCTTCTTTTTTCTCTACCGTTACTCCCGGCCAGTTTCCAACATACTGGTTTGCTCCTGTAAGAGCATTAAACAGTGTTGTCTTACCGCAGTTCGGGTTTCCTGCAAGTGCAATTGTGATTGCCATTACTCTCTTTACCTCCTTAAATTCTAGAATCTCTCATCAGGTTTTTTGTATCTGTAAGCTTATTTAACCTCTACACACTGTGCATCTGCCTTTCTGACAGTAAGCTCGTATCCACGAACTGTAATTTCAACCGGATCGCCAAGTGGTGCAACTTTTCTGATAAAAAGTTCACTTCCTTTTGTTATTCCCATATCCATAATACGGCGTTTGTAAGCACTGTCTCCTTCGATTTTTGTAACTACAACAGTAGTTCCTACTTTTGCATCACCTAAAGTCATAACACATACTCCTTCCTTTCTTTACTTTACTCATCACTTTTTCGGCGTCTCAATCAGATCATAATATGGCGCGCCATATCAGCATTTACTGCTACTCTCGAATCTTTAATATTAACAATAACGTTACCGCCAATTGCAGATAGCACGATTACTTCTGCTCCCGGTACAAATCCAAGATTCGCAAGAAAACGCTTTGTCTCATCATTTCCGCTTACTCTTCTAATTGTATTGGCTTCGCCAATGTTGGCCATTGTAAGTGGCATAATCTCACGCTTCTTTCTTAAATGATATTAGAATCCATTCTCATTTGATATAGATTATTAAAAACAGTTGAGATTGATAATTTTTTTCATTTTCTCTTCTGTTCGTAAGTTAGTATATGCTAATCTCTATTAGTTGTCAATGACTAATTTGCAGTTTTTCTAATTTTTTCTGTTCAACGCCAATGTTGAATTTGTCTGGCAAATTGTTTGCTGTCAGGAATAAATTATGATATACTAAGAAAAGACATGAAAATTCACTGTGAATAGTGATACGAATAAATTCTAATTTATATAGAGGAGGCCATTACCTATGCATGTAAATGAATCATCTGAAAATTATCTGGAGACAATCCTCATGTTAAGCAAGAAGCTTCCTGTCGTACGTGCCGTCGACATTGCAACAGAGCTTAACTTTAAGAAATCAAGTGTCAGTGTAGCAATGAAAAAACTCAGAGAAAGCGAACATATTATTGTATCTCGTGAGGGCTATATTACATTGACAGAATCCGGACAGGCAATTGCTGACATGATATATGAGCGTCACACTCTTCTCTCTTCCTGGCTTGAAAGACTCGGCGTTGATCCACAGGTTGCAGCTGATGATGCATGCCGTATGGAGCATGTGATCAGTGAGGAAAGTTTCAATGCGATCAAGAAGCATATTGTTTCTCATTCTTAAAACGAAAAAGCACCTTCAGAAGAGTGATATCTCTTCTGTTAGTGCTTTTTTCTTACTTTTACTTATCGTTATAATGATACCTACACGCTAAACATACAAACGGAGTTGGTGGGATTCGAACCCACGTGCCCCGGAGGGCTAACGCATTTCGAGTGCGCCCCGTTATGACCACTTCGATACAACTCCATATGATATTTTCTGCCTTAACAGACATCTTTTTAATTATAGCATTTCTTCTTGAAAAATCAAGTGATAATTCTCCTTAAAAATTTGTTAAGTCACTCACAAATTTTGTCGTTACAAATTTAATAAATACGTATATAATAGATATGATATCAAAAACAGGCTCTTCCTTCTTATCTACATTACTTTTTAAGGGGGACTCTCATGAACCACAATACACTCGTAATTGAAATCAAATCTACACTTGATAAACTTATTGCTGCCAGAACTAGTCTTGGTTATGATTACATTGTGTATGGATTACTCTTGATAAACGAGGATCAGACTCGTGTATCCAATATTACCAAAGCTTTGTACATCGATATTGCTGCCCATTATGAGACAAGCTGGTCTTGTGTAGAAAAAAACATCCGCAATACGGTCAATGCAATCTGGACTGCGGAAAATAAAACTATTCTTGAAATGATTTTCAACAGAACCCATATGGACAGAAAACCAACGAATAAAGAATTTTTTGAATATTTATACGATTTTATTTTCTTATCACAAGAAACCGCCCCGACCCAATCAGAAGAAAATGTATCTTGCATCCTCTGCCCTGTCTGCAACAATAAATGTCAGGTACTCGAAAGTATGCTTTCCTTTGTGACAAAACGACTTCAGCCTGAACCTGACTGCACGCATGTATGATATATAAATAATCAATCCGTTTTTCAAAAAGGACCTCCCTTCAATTACCGGGAAGCCCTTTTTATATCTGAAATAATTATAGCTTTTCTCTTTCTTCCATAATCCAGTCCATCACTCTCTCAATTCCTTCTCCCGTCTTCGCGCTGACCGGAAGAACAACTGCATTTGGATTTAATTTCAGAATCCGTTCTTTCGCAACTTCGAAGTCAAAATCAAAATACTCCAGAGTATCTATTTTATTGATCAATACCAGATCACTTACTTGAAACATCAACGGATATTTCAGTGGTTTGTCATCTCCCTCCGGCACACTTAGGAGCATCACATTCTTATGTGCACCGGTATCGAACTCGGCCGGACAGACCAGATTCCCGATATTTTCAAGAATTAACAGATCAAGGTTCTCTGTATCATATTCAAGTAATGCACGGGATACCATATCTGCATCAATATGGCACAATCCGCAATTATGGATCTGAATGGATTCTACTCCTGTCAGATCTGCAACTCTCTGTGCATCTAAACTTGTCTCAATATCTACATCCATCTCGCCAATTTTCATTTGATCTTTCAATCTATTGATCAATGTAGTTAGAAATGTTGTCTTTCCACTTCCCGGTCCGGACATAACATTTAAAAATAGTGTTCTCTGCGCACTCATTTTCTCGCGGATTGCCTTTGAAGTAGCATCATTATCCGCAAACACACTTTCTTTAATCTCAATTACTCTGACATTTCCCATGTTTTTCCCCTTCTTCAACATCTTATGCATTCACTTCCTGTATCTTTTCCAACAGATAATCTGCCAGTTCTTTTACACCCTCTCCTGTTTTTGCAGAGATGTAAAAGATCTTAATCTGTGGATTCAATCTTTTTGCGCATGCTTCAACATAATCTTTTCTGAAATCAAAAACAGGTAATGCATCTATTTTGTTTATCACCAACACATCTGATACTTCATACATCAACGGATATTTGGCCGGCTTGTCATCTCCTTCCGGAACCGAAAGAATCGTCAGATTTAGATTTGCTCCGGTATCAAACTCGGCCGGACAAACAAGATTCCCTATATTCTCAAGTACAACAAAGTCCAGATCATCTCTTTCAAACGCTCTGATTCCCTGTCGTGTCATATCTGCATCCAGATGACACATCCCACCGGTATGCAGCTGAATCGATGGAACTCCCGCTTCGATCAATGTATTCGCATCCACGTCGGAATCAATATCTGCTTCCATCACGCCCCATTTGATTTTTCCTTCAAAATGAGGTTTCAATGCCAGAAGTGTACTCGTCTTTCCACTTCCCGGACTGGACATCAGATTCATCAGACATGTCTTCTGTGCCTTTAATTCCTGTCGCAGTACCTGTGCATCTGCATTGTTGTCTTCAAGAATTGTCTCTTTTAATTCTATTACTTTTGCTTTTTCCATGCGTTCTCCCCCTGGTGTCAGACACCGTTTTGTTTTTTTGCTTTTATCTCCAACTACAATACCTGCGGATTGTTTCATGCAACATCATTATATCAAATAGACACAATTTTGTATATTTTTTATAATGCCTTTCTTACATCTCTGTGATATAATTTTGTTAGATATAACTAACAATAACTATTCTTTTCTAATATGTGTGAGCTTTATCTATCTCGCTTGAAGTCAGAGTATTCCTAGCTAAGATAAACTCAATTCTCACACGGAACAGGGGGCGAACTATGTTTTTATCCTTAACAAACATCAAAAAATCTTTTGGGCAGGGTGACAGCCGTGTGGAAGTCTTAAAAGGCATTGATCTATCGATTGAAAAAGGAGAATTCTGTGTTCTTCTTGGGCCTTCCGGCTCGGGAAAATCAACTTTATTGAATATCATCGGTGGCATTGACCGTGCGGACAGTGGTCAGATCATAATTGAAGACGAGCTGATGGAAAAAATGACTGCAAAACGTCTTAGTCAATACCGAAGAAAACATCTTGGATATGTTTTCCAGATGTATAATCTGATTCCCAATCTTACTGTGCGCGAAAATATTGAAGTCGGTGCTTACTTAAGTGACCACGCGTTAGATGTAGATGAACTTCTTGATACCCTTGGTCTTTCTGCACATCAGAAGAAGCTGCCGAATCAGCTCTCCGGTGGCCAGCAACAGCGTACTGCCATTGGCAGGGCGATTGTTAAAAATCCTGATATTCTGCTCTGTGATGAGCCAACCGGTGCGCTTGATTATAAAACATCAAAAGAGATACTGAAGCTGATTGAAACAGTCAATCAAAAGTACGGTAATACAGTTGTAATGGTAACGCACAACGATGCGATCAAAGATATGGCAGACCATGTTGTCCGAATCCGTGACGGTATGATACGAAAAAATTATCTGAACGATCATAAGGTCAGTGCGCAGGAACTCGACTGGTAAAGGAGGCTGCAGACAATGAAAAATCCATTAAACAAACGTCTCCCCAGAGAATTCCGGAAAGACTTTGGTAAGTATCTTGTTATCTTCCTTCTTCTTGTAATAACCATTGGTTTTGTCTCCGGATTCCTTGTTGCCGATGGCAGCATGATCAAAGCTTATAATGAAGGAATCAACAAATATAATACAGAGAACGGGCATTTCCGCACTTCTGAAAAAATGAATGATGCGCAGATTCAGTCTGTGGAAGAAAATGCTATCCGGATCTATAACAATTTCTATCTGGAACAGGATTTAACAAATGGCAGCACAATGCGTATCTTTGCAAACAGGGAGCAGGTGAATCTTGCCTGCCTCATGGAAGGAGAATTTCCAAAAGCGGCAAATGAAATCGCAATCGACCGTATGTATGCTGACAACAATAAGATTTCCATCGGAGACACACTGAAAAGTGATACACAGAGCTGGAAAGTAACCGGATTCATTGCTCTTCCGGATTACAGCTGTCTTTTCCAGAACAACAACGATTCCATGTTTGATTCTGTTAAATTCGGAATTGGAGTTGTAACGTCCGAAGCATTTGAATCATTAGATTCTCCACTTGTAAAATACTGCTATGCGTGGAAATACAACGATGAACCTACGACAGAGAAAGAAGAAAAAGAAGTATCTGATGATCTGATGAAAGCAATCAACAAGGAGGTTTCTCTGGAAGAATTCGTTCCGCGTTATCTCAATCAGGCAATCATATTTACCCGGGATGATATGGGAAGCGACCGCGCAATGATGATCGTATTTCTTTATATTGTAATTGCGATCATGGCGTTTGTCTTTGGCATTACGATCAGCAACACCATTGCAAAAGAGGCAAATGTCATCGGAACTCTTCTTGCCAGCGGTTACACCAGAAATGAACTGATCCGACATTATATGGCCATGCCGATCCTTGTCACGCTAATTGGTGCTTTCATTGGAAATATTCTCGGCTATACGATCATGAAAGATGTCTGCGCCGGTATGTATTACGGAAGCTACAGCCTTCCGACATATGTAACCGTCTGGAACGCAGAAGCATTTCTGCTTACTACGATCATTCCGATCTTGCTAATGCTTCTCGTCAATTACACGGTACTTCACAGAAAATTATCACTTTCTCCTTTGAAGTTCCTCCGCAGAGACTTAAAAAGAAGACAACAGAAGCATACATTATCACTGAGCAAAAGAATTCCATTTTTCAGTCGCTTCCGACTACGTGTGATTTTCCAGAATATCAGCAATTACCTTCTGCTGTTCCTCGGAATCTTATTTGCAAACCTTCTGTTGATGTTCGGTCTGCTCTTCCCGGCTGTACTCGATCATTATCAGACTGTTCTGGAAGATAACCTGCTTTGTAACTACCAGTACATTTTGCAGATACCGATCAACGCCATGGACGAAGATTATAAGCTGGAGAGCCTTGTGAATATGCTCTATTTTCAGCATGAGGTGGAAACCGATAATCCTGATGCCGAGAAATTCAGTGCTTATTCACTGAAAACAACAGATAAGGAATATAAGGAAGAGGAAATCCTGCTCTATGGACTTGCAGATAACAACCGCTATCTTCCGATTGATTTTCAGGAAACTGCAACTAATAAGGACGGATCGACCCGGACAGATTCTTCGACTGTAACTCCTGTATATATTTCTTCCGCATACGCAGATAAATATCTTTTGGATATCGGTGATGAAATCACTTTAAAAGAAGCTTATGAAGATGATACCTACACATTTTATATTGAAGGAATCTACGATTATGAAGGGGGGCTGACAGTCTTCCTTCCACAAGAACAGCTTAATAAACTGTTTGATCTTGGTTCCGATTATTTCAGTGGTTTTCTCTCAGACAGCGAGATCACAGATATTGATCCAAAATACATCGGTTCTGTGATTGACCTCGACAGTTTGTCCAAGATTTCCAGACAGCTAAATGTTTCGATGGGAAGCATGATGTATCTGCTAGACGGATTTTCAATCGTGCTTTTTATGATTCTGATCTATCTTTTGTCAAAGATCATTATCGAAAAGAATGCACAGTCGATCTCTATGACAAAAATACTTGGATACTCTGACCGGGAGATCAGCAGTCTGTATCTGCTGTCTACAACCATTATGGTCGTGGTCTTCCTGCTTCTGAGTTTTCCGATCGAAACAGTTCTCATGAACGCTCTCTTCCGCGGAATTATGGTCAGCAGTATTTCCGGTTGGATCCCGTTGTATATTGATCCGGTCCTGTATGTAAAAATGTTCCTGCTAGGATTCGGAACTTACTTGCTTGTTGCGTTGATTGAATACCGCCGGATCAAGAAAGTACCTATGGATCAGGCATTAAAAAATATTGAATAATCGTGATTGTACCTGTATCTGCTGCCTAAGGACTTCTAAGTTAGGCATAACAGTGCAGGTACCATTTGAAAGGAGGATTTCTCGTGAAAAGAAAAATGTTGCAAAAATTAGTTCCCGGTCTGTGTGCCAGTCTTGTCCTGATTTCTGCCACAAGTCTGACAGGATGCTCAACTGACACCAAGATAGCTACTACTGCTTCAGATGCTGATAAATCAGAAACCGTATATGTAAAGGCTGATGCAAGCGGAACGATACATGAGATCAAAGTCCAGACAGACTTAAAAAATACCGGAACATCAAAGGAAATCAAAGACTTCTCAACTCTGAAAGACATAAAAAATACGAAAGGTAATGAGTCCTTCACCCAATCCTCTGACGGGACGATTACCTGGGAAAACAAAGGGGCGGACATTCATTATGAAGGTACTTCTACGGAAGGACTTCCTATAAATGTAAAAATCAGTTACACACTGGATGGAAAGTCTATACAGCCGGAAGATCTCTCCGGAAAAAGTGGAAAACTTGGAATTCGTTTTGATTATGAAAATACTACCGAAGAAAATGTAACTGTAAATGGTGAAGAGATGACTTCTCCGGTTCCATTTGCTGTGATCTCTGCCATGATCCTTCCGGAAGACACTGCTTCTAATATCCAGGTGACGAATGGTAAAATATTTACAATAAATGACCAGAGCGTTATTGTCGGTTATGCCTGCCCGGGACTCACAGACAGTCTGAAACTCACTGATTACGAACCTACGGAAGATATCTCTATCCCAGAGTCAGTGGAAGTAACTGCAGATGTAACAGATTTTGAGATGGACTTTACTGCGACCGTAATTTCCTCCGGTCTGTTTGAAGATCTCGAAGAGGATTCCTTTGACGATATGGAGGATGCAGCTGACAGCCTGCAGGAGCTCGGAGATGTATCCGGCAAACTAGCTGACGGAGCAGCGCAGCTGCTGAGTGGTGCTTCTACTTATCAAAATTATCTTGGACAATATGTAGATGGTATCTCACAACTTGCCGAGGGAACAGACACTTTAGATGACGGTGTAACTGCACTTAATGAAAATTCTGGAAAGCTGGTTTCAGGTGCTTCTTCTCTTCAAAATGGACTTGAACAGCTGAATTCTGCTCTCTCTAGTCATATTAACACGGATTCCAGTTCTATTCCGTCTGCTGAAACAGTTTCATCACTTCAGGAACAGATCAAATCACTTAGACAACAGCTGGATTATGTTGATTCCTCCCTTGCAGAGGCAAAATCCTCCTTCGCATCCGTCAACTGGGATACTCTGAAATCTTCTATCACAGAAGATGCAAAAAAACAGTCCAAAACCGCTGCGACAGATGCTGTCCAGTCTGCGATCGATCAGATTGTTTCTGAAACTGCATCCGATTCTGAATTATCAGAAGAATCTAAAAATGCTGTCAACGATAAGATGTCACAATTAAAGAATGAAATAAATGATACGATTGCATCTGCAATTGATCAGAACCTTGATTTTTCTTCTTCCTCCACAGATATCGATCTGCTGAAATCTGCCACGAAAGGAACCTTAAACAGCCTGACAGAGCTGATTGCTTCCTGTCATACTACGCTTGACCAGATGTCTTCCGGTGCCGGTTCCTTTGCTCAGGCAGCACAGAGTCTTTCTTCTCTCAGTGAGACATTAAAGACTTTACAGAACTCACTTTCTGCTTTATCTGCCGGCAGTTTACAACTCACTCAGGGACTTACTTCTTTCCAACAGGGAATCGAGCAACTGTCCGAAGGTAGTTCAACACTCTCTCAAGGAGCCACGAAACTGGGCACAGCCGGGAAAGAGCTAAAAGAAGGATACAAAACCCTTGCCGAAGGAATCTCTTCTCTCTCTGAAGGACTTACTCTTTTTGATAAAGAAGGAATCCAGGAACTTAAAAAACTAGGCGGGGATGATCTGAAGAATCTCTCCAAAAGAATGAAAGCGGTCAAAGAAGCGGACGCCGAATACGATAATTATGGTGGTAAGTTAGAAGAACAGACCGGAGAAGTACGGTTTATTATTGAGACAGATGGGATTGATAAATAAACTTAGAGCAATGAGAAAAGACGGTGGAATTCACCGTCTTTTCTTAAATAATGTGTATTTTAAGAAATCCTTCCGTTCTCCATTTCATATACCACATCTGCCACGGCCATTGTGGATACTCTGTGGAATACCAGAACAACCGTTTTCTTTCTGGCGGATTCTTTTAATGATTTCAAAATGCTTCATCTACGATCAATGCCCGATAGTCTTTTAGTAACGGGCGGTAATCCTGCAGTCTGTGATAGCCATCTGCCAGCAGATAATTATGGTTGCAGATCTAGATGAACATTTCATCCTCTCTGGAATGTTCCAGATACTGCTGATACCGGCAGGAACCTTTTTTCGGGCATTCCCTGCTCACTGGCAGTTCCTATGTATCATTATCCCCTCGTAAGTGATCTTCGCAAAAGACCGCCACGGTCCTTGTTTCAGTTAAAGATGATTCGCTCGAAACAAAAACGCCATAATTATTCAATTTTTGACAAATTTTTTAATTTTTTTCTCAAACGGTTTCTTTTGGTATAAATCGTCTGTTCTGCCATTCCCAATTCACGCAGTTTCTTTTCTTCCTGTTCTTTCCAATAATTCCACTTTCGTTCTTCACTTGTCTTGCTGGCAGTCCACTTCTTCGATATTCAGTTATTCTGTTGGAAACATCGCTGTCTCCAGCTTGTTTCTTTCATTCCGTGTGTAATCTTTTCCTTGCTAACTTCTGCGGAGCTCTGCTGCAATGTCTGAAACACATCGGACGGTTCAACTTTTACACTGACCGTGTAATTTTCATCCTCATCCTTTTTCTCATCCTGCACCTTGTACTTCGCCAGTTTTTTAACCTCTGCCATCTTCTCTGTGTAAGCTGCAATCTCCTCTTCTGTGATGTTGTCGAAAGAGGTAAATTACTGGCGGATGCTTTCATTATTATTTCAGAATCGTGTTACCACAATAAAATCTGAATCCTCCTTATTCCATTTATCACTCCAATCACGAAAATGCGAATGACATAAATCCGTTTTTTTTACCACCTTAGTATGCTCTTCTTGGACATTTTTCAAAAAATTAATTAAATCCTCTAATTCTTCTAAAGTTCCATCAAATGTTACTTCACTTAATTTCATTAATCTTTCATTATCTTTTTCATATCCATAAAATTTCATTTTTTAATTTCCTTTCCACCCATTTTCTTGTACCATTTGTTAAATTAGGTTTTCCTTTATGTGCATCATGTACTGTACCATCTTGATTTAAAGCTGTTCCATCTTTAAAATGTACATGTGGCTTCTCTGTATAAGTTGCAATCTCCTCTTCTAAGATTTCCATCAGAAGAGCATAATCTGCGTATGTTCCATGATACACTGCCTCAAGAGAAGATTGGACATAGGATTTGGCATCGAAATCTGGTTGTTTAGAGCAAACACTAAATCCAGCACATAACATTGCTGTTCCGAAAATCACTATATTTTTGTAATCTCTTCATCCTGTCATCCTCGTGCCTTTTCACCTTATCTCAAATCATTTCTGTCCAAAATGGGATTTGTTTTATCTCTGAATATTTAATTGATTCTTGTTTTTTTTCTCCAAATTCAATTTGAAAATATTCATCAATTCTTGTCCCATAACATATCACATCTACTCCATGAATAGAAAAAATCGGATTATTTTTTTCATCAATCATAGGCATATAACGATGAGTATAAATTGGAATAAGTTTAGGAGCATGAGACAATTTATTTCTTACTATTTTTTCTATTTCTTCATTATTTTTTGGTTCTTTTCCCCAATCATCATTCCAATAAATATCAGCCGCATCTCTAAAAAAATCTATATTCGGTCTTTCAATGGTCTGAATAATATATTGAATATTTTCTTTCGAAAAATCTCTCCAATTATAGAATCCTTTTTCAACAGGAAGGACTTGTTCTAGTACTTCTTTTAATTCCGTCGGGAAAAAAATATCATATATCTCTTCAATGTGCGAAATTTCTTTTTCGTTTAGTCCTTCTTGATATTCAATATTTCTCTTTTCAAAAAATTTTTTATAATCCATATTCTTTTCCCTTCTTATTCGATTTTCGTAAATGAATAATAATGATCATTTGTATACCATACCGATCCATCATCTCCAATAACAATTCTTTCAGCTTTAGGATTTGATTTCTCGCTTAATTTATAGTTTTGTTAGATAATACTCTCAACGTTTTAAAACTACTACTAGGGTTGATTTTTGCAGCATACAGTAAAGGGGGTTCTTCCTTGTCCATAGTATATATCTCTTCTGTATACGGCGATTCCATGTAACTTGCCAGCACATTTTTTATCGATTCAATTTTTTCATTCTTTAATACATTTTTTTCAAATACCGCCGTTATATACTTCTCCTTGTAATTTATAGAAATATATATAGTATAGTCGAATGCTGCTGTTACAAAATCTTCCGGTAAGGGAAAAAAACTTATTCTTTCTAAATTATCATTTTTTAGACTATTATATAAGATTTTATCCCTTTTATACTTTTTCACTTTACCGCCATTTTTACCTGTTATACTATCTCCCCAATGAGTAATTTTCTGATCACACATAGTATATATCATTTCTATTGTATCAACTAGTTTTTCATATTCTGTTAATTTATGTACTATACCTCTATATGTAATTGAAATTGTTTCCATCTCATTTATCATCTACCTTTCCTATGGAAGAGACTTTAAAAAAAAGCTAGCCCATCTTTTTAAAGCCTCATTCCCAAATTTGGTTCTTCAAATTTATTATATATCTAAATCTTACTTTTTAATATATACTAAATTAATATCACCCAATTGCTTATTAACTTCTTTCATTCGCTCTACTAATTTATCTGGATCATCTGATTTACTCGGTACTTCAAACAAATCAATTTTATCGTCTCTTTTTACTGCCGTTATATCAGCTCTTCTATTCGGAGTCACGTCCTTCACTTCATTGCGGATACCTTTATTTACATAGATTTTTTTATATTCGCCTGATTCTGCTAATTCATTTGTTTTATCAACAATTGTTTCCCGATGTCCCTCTGTTTTATTAGTATGAGGTTTGCTTGGCCAACTGATTTCTGTATCTGTTAAGTGATTACTATCTGAATCTAATGTTCCGCTATTTTTGCTAAGTCCTGAAGAAATCATGCCTTTTGCGAAATCAAGAGCGACATCTTGTGCAGTCACATCTCTACCATGCGCTAAATCATCAACTGTTCCGACTGCCGTATCTGCCGCATTTTCAATTGCACTCTTTGCTAATGGATTTTTCAGTGCTGATGAGGCAGTACTACTTGCCAAAGATCCTGTCGCAGCTCCAACACCGCCTGACACTGCACCGCCAATCGTTCCCCATAAGAATCCATCGGCTGCACCACTTATAAATCCTTCTCCGCTAGCTGCACCTGAAATACCACCAAGAACTGCTCCGGTTCCTCCACCGATTAAGGCACCACTTAATGCACCTCCGGCAATCACCGCTGCTGCTCCACCTGTAAGAACAGTTGCTGCCGCAAGACCTCCAAGGATTACTCCGCCTGCAACAACCTTTTTCACTGCATTCCAATCTACTTTTCCCAAAAGAGAGGAAATACGGTTATTGGTTGTACACATTTCTTTATGAATTGTTGCACGAATCTCGCTGGTTCGTTTGGCTGCATAGGATTTAAACGAGCTATAGACTTTCTTCGCTCCATTTCCCACATAACTGAAACCGCCTCGTATTCCGCCACTGCTTACCGCTTTCACAAATCCAGATCCAGCGGATGCTACTTTCTGATAAGTCTGTTTTGCTTTTTCATTCCTGAATCAGATTGCCATCTTTATCATAGCTGTAGGTTGTTCCCGGATCGCCCCAGATTTTTGCATTGGTACGTTTGATGAGCTGGTTGGAATCGTTGTACTTATAGTTATATTTTGCCTTGCTGACACCATCTTCAATCTTCTCATAAGAAGTCCGGTTTCCGATCTTCTCATACGTATAATTATGGACTGTCTTTTTACCGCCCTCTGCTTTTTCTGTACAGCGTGTCAGTTCCCAGTTCGGTCGCTGTCTCGCTGACTACATATCCCTGATCATTGTACTTGTACGCATAAGTGCTGATTACTTTGCCGCAGAAACCACAGGTATTCACAATCTTTGTGATATGATCTTCTGCATCGTAAGATACTTCCGTCTTTGTTCCGTTGCTTCTAACGACTTCTGTCACACGATTCAGCGCATCATGCATACAGAGAACCTGCCACTGGCAGTTTCTCTTGCATACTTTGATAAAAAAACTGCCAGGATTTTACCCCCGGCAGTCCACTTTTTCCATATTCAGTTATTCTGTTGGAAACATCGCTGTCTCCAGCTTGCTTCTTTCAGTTTCAGACAGCTCATACGTCCCGGAATGATTCTTTTCCACTTTTACAGTTACCGTCACCGGAGCTCCATAGCTGTTCTTGTCAATGCTCTTCTGCACGCTTTCCGTTAAAACAGATGCAAATACACCCGGATCTGTTTCTTTCATTCCCTGTGCAATCTTTTCCTTGCTGACTTCTGCGGAGCTCTGCTGCAATGTCTGAAATACATCGGACGGTTCAACTTTTACACTGACCGTGTAATTTCCATCCTCATCCTTTTTCTCATCCTGCACCTTGTACTTCGCCACTTTTTTAACCTCTGCCATCTTCTCTGTGTAAGCTGCTATCTCTTCTTCTGTGATGTTATCGGAAGAAACATCTTCTGAGATTTCCATCAGATTCGCATAATCTGTATACTCTCTATGATACTCTGCATCAAGAGAAGATTTGACATAGGATTTGGCATCGAAATCGGATTGCTTGGAACAAGCACTAAAACCAACGCATAACATTGCTGTTCCGAAAATCACTATATATTTTTGTAATCTCTTCATCCTGTCATCCTCGCGCTTTTACATTACAAAAAAATCCACAAATTTTTCAGCTTTTGCTGGCAGTTTAAATTTATATTCTTTTCCGTCATAATTAAAAGAAAACTTTCCACCAAAAATTCCAGCCTTTCCTTGGATATTTTTCATATTTGGAATATAAATTTTCGCTAATCGCTCATCATAAGAATTATCAATATTAGCACGATGAATATATAATATATTTTCATCTATACTTAACAATACTAAGCCTTTGATACTTCCTATAGCACCTCCTATTATATTTTTTAATGATGCATATACATATATCTCGTTTTCGTCAATAAAATTTTTATCTTTCAAATCTTCTATAACATTTTTAACTTTCATCAAATTTATACCTATCTACTTATAAACTCTATAGATTTCTTCAGGTAATACTTAACCAATGAGATACTACATCAAGTGTAATATCCCACTGTTTTTTCTTATCTTATCTCAAATAGTCCTAACATGCCTATTTTCTCAGCTATTATATTTGCTTTTGAACTTGTAATGTTTGATAATAATTTTGTTGGCAAATTTTTAGATTTTTGCAATAACTCTCCCGTACTCATTTCCAAATTGAAAGCCCTTTTTATTGTTACCAACCCTTTTACTCCTTCTTTTGGCATTTTTATTAAATATAGATCACCATAGTCAACTCCTCTTATATCTTCTCCATCTGTATCTTCGATTTCACATCCTTTTTCCATCCATTCATTAAAATCTTGGATAATTTGATATGGTGTTTCTAAATCATAATCACTTGCATCTACTAGATAAACAGTTTTCGTTTCTTTTTCCTGTTTCATCAAAAAAACTAAATCACCGCCATCATTTCCAATAGCAACAGTATCTGGCTGGTATATATTTACTTGCAATTCCTTATTAACATCATCCAATTCTTCAAGAGAATAAAACATACAACCATTATCCAAACTAAGGCCATCATATTTACACAAAAAATCTTTATATACTAATGGAAACTCATATTTATATTCTCTTTCAAATATATTTATTTTTTCTACTTTCATTTTTTAAATGCTCCTATACCATCAAAATATTTATATGATTTTTTTATTGCTTTTTGTGCCGTTTTGGAATCAACACCAGAATTTATTAAATCTTTATAGCTTTCTCTAAATTCTGTATTTATATCTGTATCATACCCAACTTCCTTTCGTCTTTGACGTTGTGAATTAGTGACGCTTGTATGTGCTTTTCCCGTTCCTGTTTCCAAAAGAATGGATGGAGCTTCCTTTCTTTTATACTTTGTATTATCAAGATTTTCTTTTGCCCATTTATCTTGAATAATATGATGTGCCTGGACTCTATTATCTTCGGCAATATTACGATTTCCTTCGGCCCTAGTAATACCCGGACTTAAGTGTTTGTAATCATCAACATCTCCAACTTTATATCCTTCTGGATTTTTACTAGTACTGTGACCGGAAGATTTCAATGCATTATTTTCCGAATACGAATTCTGCTTTATTCCATCAGAAATCATGCCTTTTGCGAAATCAAGAGCAACATCTTGTGCAGTCACATCTCTACCATGTGCCAAGTCATCAATCGTACCAACTGCAGTATCCGCCGCATTCTCAATGGCACTCTTTGCTAATGGATTCTTCAGTGCTGATGAAGCAGTACTACTTGCCAAAGAACCTGTCGCAGCTCCAACACCGCCTGACACTGCGCCGCCAATCGTTCCCCATAAGAACCCATCGGCTGCACCACTTATAAATCCTTCTCCGCTAGCTGCACTTGAAATACCACCAAGAACTGCTCCGGTTCCTCCACCGATTAAGGCACCACTTAATGCACCTCCGGCAATCACCGCTGCTGCTCCACCTGTAAGAACAGTTGCTGCCGCAAGACCTCCAAGGATTACTCCGCCTGCAACAACCTTTTTCACTGCATTCCAATCTACTTTTCCCAAAAGAGAGGAAATACGGTTATTGGTTGTACACATTTCTTTATGAATTGTTGCACGAATCTCGCTGGTTCGTTTGGCTGCATAGGATTTAAACGAGCTATAGACTTTCTTCGCTCCATTTCCTACATAACTGAAACCGCCTCGTATTCCGCCATTGCTTACCGCTTTCACAAATCCAGATCCGGCAGATGCTACTTTCTGATAAGTCTGTTTTGCTTTTTTCTTGACGGTGTTTTTTGCCTGTTGTATTACCTGCTTTGGATGGGACACTGCATTCTGCACCCATTTAGCAGCCGCTTTTACTCCACTGACGACTGTTTTTACAGCTTTCTTCGCTGTATTAACAACCGTTTTTACAACTTTCTTTGCTACTTTTGCAACTGTTTTTACAGCTTTCTTTGCTGTACTCTTAATCCTGCTCCACAGGGAATGTCCTGTCGGATCACTGTAATTCAGCGGATTATTGGTCGCATAATCGTAGCGATTTCTGGTCAGTGGATTTTTTGTCGTTCCAAGGTCACTATCTTCAGTTGTAAAGGTTCCGTTCTCTGCGTTATAG
>ERZ833963.1290-NODE-1290-length-30788-cov-3.327238_pt1 | contig 30788 bp, 29 predicted proteins | sample MGYA00519693_ERZ833963 | MGnify/ENA primary metagenome ERZ833963 (study PRJEB31850, sample SAMEA3708748) | human gut metagenome | biome: human gut; feature: human-associated habitat; material: faeces | place: China | collected 2014 ... | reverse complement strand
CGTTGGTGCTGGACGTGGGAGTAAATATCGCTCGGCAGGAACGGGGGATGTCGCTGGAATTGAGTAACCGGGAGGAAACGTTGGAAATCGAGTTACGACAGGTGGCTGCCACGGAAGAGTATGAATACGTGTTGCCCGTGATCTTTCACGTGCTTTATCGTGTCCCGGAGGATGATATTCCGGTTGGTTATTTATCGTCTTGTCTCGAACGGGTAAACGAGTTGTACAGGGACGGCCCGGTGGATATGAATCTGAAATTCGTGTTGGCAACTCACGATCCTAACGGGCAATTATTGGAGGAGCCGGGAGTTCGTCGTGAGTTTCGGGAAGGGTTACCGATGGATATGTTTGATTTTGTTGGTAATAAGTTCGGGGATTGTGCTTGGATATGGGATCCGAAGGAGTATATTAATGTTGTGATATTCGATTCAAAAAGTATTCCTTCAGGCTGTGCGCATTTTCCTTACTTACCGGAGAGTGTGGTTTTACCGGGTGTCTTATTTTCTGATTGGTATGCCGACCATCTACCCGATGCCCACGTTCATTGTGTGGCATGGAATCGTTCCCATATGTTTTCAAGGTACGAGCTGCTGGGTGTGATTTTCGATTATGACGTGTTTACTTTGGCTCACGAGATGGGGCATTACTTGGGACTGTTACATCCCTTCGTGGATGGTAAAGGGAATTTTGGGGATTATTGTGATGACACGCCGGATTATTGTGTGAATGGGTATGAAACGTTTTTGAGTGAACTGGATGAAACCTTCCCTTACAGTGATGATAATTACCGGAAAGTTATTCAACGGGTGGCGTTGAACGGAAGGGTATTCATAGCCGATAATATTATGGACTACGAGTTTGGTTATTTGGATCGTTTTACACTTGAGCAGAGGAAGAGAGTTCGGACCGTGCTGGAAAACGCTTGGTTATTGCCGGGCCCGAAGATCGAGGTGGAACCATGGGCCCGAAGTGGGAAGAAGGCCGTGAAACCGTCGGTACCGAAACCGGTAAGTTAGCGGTTGGACAGCCCCTTTATGACTAATACGTAACCACCGACGTTTGTTTCTTCCCGTCCATCCACACGGTCAGTGGAGCCTTGAATCGCACATGGCGGGAGTATTTAAACTCCTCGATGACATCTTGTTGTCGGAGGATGTCAAAGTTGATGAAGGCATCTGCGGACTGGAAGGGGATAGCGAAGTAACCCACTTTCATGGAGGTGACGTTATGGAAGAAGTGCGAGCCTAGGGAGGCATCCAGCGGGAAATCGGGAAGTCCTTGCTCCACGATGACTTTGGCATTGGCTATGTCGGACCATTGTACGGGTATCCCGGTGAGCGGATCGCGTGTACCCCAGCGTCCCGGTCCGATGAGCAGGTACTTGTCGCCTTCCCGGGCGATCTGCGAGTTGTGGCGTTTGATCTCCTCGGCGATTTCCTCGGTACGTAATCGGTCAAATTTGTCGGGATCGACGTACACGACATCCCGGATGTATTGCAATTTTCCGTTCCCCATTCCTTTATCAGCCTTTAACAGCACGTGGGTCGGGTCGATGGACAGGTCGTCGATGTCGATGTTATACTCGTTTTTGATCAGCGGTTTGATCTGCAAGAGGTAGAAGATGGGCGTGCCGTTTTCGAAATTAACAGAAAACTCGATCTCGACGGGAGATCCCATGGCCTGTGAGAAGATGTTCAGCAGGATTTGCAGGGTAGGTGCCAGTGGGAAATAGTCGTACTGGAGTATTTTGGAAAAGTCCACGATACGGGGTCCCTTGACGGAAAAGTCGTAGGTAATCTGGTCGTTCATGAAGTCATAGACGGAGGCGGTGTATTCTAGCGTACCGTCACGTTCGGCCTCCGAGATGTCATACGCTTTGATAGCGGCATTTTCCCCGTCCCGGTAGAGGTCGTAATCCTGTGCGAGCATATTCACGCCGTAGAAGTAGCGTTGCGATGCCTTGATTTTGTCCTGCGTGGAGGCCAGTTGCAACTTGGGATAGGCGGGACTAAAACGATGCGTCTTTTCACCGCCCACAACGTAAGCACCCAACCCGATGGCAGTGACGGCGAACCCGTCTTCCGGTTGGATATAGGAGAAGGGGTAAAAGTTGTAGGATTGGGCCACGCCGCTGATTTCGGGGTAATATCGTCCGTTATGCTCGTTACCGATGACTTCCTGTATGATTACGGCCATTTTCTCTTCCTCGATCATGTAGTCGATGGCGTTGAAGTATGCCCGGGATTCCGGCGAGTAGATGGAGGCGAATACGAGCTTGATGGCGTTCTCGACATCCTCCAGCCGACGCTCGAAGTCCGGGTGGTTGTTGGGGAGCAGGTAGGTGGAATAGACCCCGGCAAACGGTTGATTGAGCGAGTCCTCGAAAAGCCCGGAGGAACGCACGGCTAGCGGTTTAGTCATGACCTGAAGGTACTTCCGCAGGTTGTCACGCAACTTTTCGGAGAGGCGTGCGGTGCGGAAGACCTCTAAGACGTGATCGTATTCTTTGTCCTCGAAGATAACGTCGTAGAGGTTGTTGGTCTCTAGGAAGTTGTCGAATTCATCCACGCCGATAACGGCTGTTTTGGGGATAGCCACGCGTAGGTCGGGGATGAGTTTCTTGAGGTAAACATTCTCGATGAAGTTGGAGAGGAATGCCAATCCTCGCCCCTTGCCACCGAGCGATCCGTCACCGAGCAGGGTGATGTAGCGGTTGGAGTTCACGAGTTTCGGGTTGAACTTGATGATGCGTCCCCGTAGTTTCTTGAGTTTCGATGCCTCGAAAACGTTCGCTATGAAACGGCGTATTTCGTCCGGGCTTTTGAAGTAACTGAAACTGTAGCGGCGTAGTTTTTTCGCCAGGTTGATTTCGGCTCGTGCCATGAGCCATGTGGAGATTCCGTTGCGAATAGCGTGGTATTCCAGTGATTCATCGGGGATGGTCATGAGTTTCTGGCGGAATTCCTCGATATTGTGTGCCCGGTCGATGACCTTTCCATTGTGGTCCCGGAAGATGAAATCTCCAAAACCGAGTTGGTTTTTGATGAAGTCCTGTATTTCCCGTGCTAGCGTGAGAGAGTTCTTGTTGATGAAATGGGCGTTCACTTCCCGTGCCCGGCGCTCGTTGTCGGCTTCGTGACTTTGGAGTAGGCAAGGAATCTTGTTGTCAAGTTGCTGCACGTATTTTATGAGACTGACCCCGGCGTCCTCGTCTTCCACGCCGTTGTGGGCGTAGCGGACGTCGGAGATGACACCGATAATGTTGTTGCGATATTTGTTGATGATGCCCACGGCATCCTCGAAGTTACTGACAAGGATCAGTTTCGGGCGCACCCGCATCCGGAGGATCACGCCCATCTCGTCGTTGGAGGGTTCCTCGGCGATGATGGCCTGCGTCTGGCTCATGATCTCGGTGTAGAGTAGGGGCAAATAGCGGGAATAATACTTTACAGAGTCCTCGACGACGAGGATAACCCGCACGTCGCCCAGCTTGGTATCGGCTTCTAGGTTAATCTTGTCCTCGAGGTATTTGGCCATGGCGAGGAACACTTTCGTGGAACCGTTCCACACGAATACCCGCTCGATGGATTCGCTGATCTCTTTTTCAGAACTCAGCAGGTAAGAGAGGTCCGCGTTATTGTTGACCAGCATGAGCTGGCAGATGTCGGGGTAGAGTTCTTTGATGTGACGGCTGGTGAGGATGGGGGTTTCTTTGTCCAATCCTGCCATGATGATGATCAAGTCGAAATGGCGTTTTTTCAACTCGTGCAAGGCTCCTTCCTCGTTTGCCACGGAGGTGAAACGGGGAGCGGCGAAAAGGTTCAGTTGGAGATATTCACCGAATATCTTTCCGGAGAATTGTCCTTCCCGTTCGATGGTGTAGGAGTCGTAGTAGTTGGCGATGAGCAGGATTTCTTTAACCTTGAAGGGCATGAGTTCCTGGAAAATGTCGCGGTCACTCTTTTTCCGCTTGTATATTTTATTCAAGTCTATTTTTTCCATGATGTTTTGTTTTGTACAAAGCTAAAGATTTGTTGGCGGAATGGCAAGAGAAAATAAGATAGGATTTACGATTTATGTTTCATAGCCACGATCGTTTAAATTGACATTCGGTTGAAAATAATAAACAAAAATGCAGCCGTATAGCTATATTTTGTAAAAATATTTGTATATTTGACAAATCGTTATATGAAAATCTATCGTCGAGATGACGAAAGCGAAAAACGGGACCCCCGGGATTTCATATTCTCCCGGGGGATTTACAAGAGGAAAGATAATTATAATATACTTAACCTGAACTTAAGTTTCGCGCTACATATTTTTATGACGAAAAGATGGATTTTTATATATTGATGCGCAATTTCCCGGGTGGCATTGGTCACCCGGTCTTTTTATATTTTTATTAGGAGTAGTTTGTCATGATCCTGCTCATGCGTGGAGTCGGAGTACATGGAATTATCCGCGGGAGAAATACACGAATTTATTCCTCCAATTAACAAAGATTTTTATTAACTTGCGACGTTTTATTGTAATGGAAACATTTTGATATGAATAAACGTGCCATACGATCCGGTTTGATGTTGTGTTTTTCCCGTTGGAACAGGAAAGGATACGCTATTTTCGCCTCACTGGGACGGAATGTTCGGATCGGGCGACTGGCTATTCATATTTGCGAAATGTCATTACAGAAATCGTCGAGGAAGGGCGTGATCGTGATGCTGGCGGAAGTGTTCGAGCGGTTGGAGAGGTCGTTCGAAGGGTACGTGGAGAAGGTGAAACGAGCGGGGTTCAAGCTATTGCCGACTCGTACGGGTATGGAGGATGTCTTCATTAATTCTTATCATAATTTGAAATTTGAAGGTATTCCTGTCCTTGGACAGGGTACCTTTTTTATTTTTTAACAGGAAACAGGAAATGAAAGAAGAAAATATTATAGAGGAATTAAAGCGAAAGGTGGAAGAGGGGGGACAGGTTACCCGGGAAGAGGCGTTGGCCTTGTCACGGGTGGAAGATAAGAAGGCTTTGTACGAGGCGGCCGGGGCTATCCGGGATCGTTTTGCCGGGCGGTATTTTGACACTTGCTCGATCGTGAACGCCCGTTCGGGACGTTGTTCCGAGAATTGTAAGTGGTGTGCGCAGTCGGCCGTGTTCAAAACGCACGTGCAGGAGTACGAGCTGATTGACGAGGAGAGCTGCATGGAGCTGGCTCGGCTGAATGCCAAGTACGGGGTGAATAAGTTTTCGTTCGTCACGAGCGGGCGTTCCTTGTCGGATAAGAATATTGACAAGTTGTGCGAGTATGCCGTGAAGATCAAGCAGGAGATGAAGATTAACCTTTGCGCTTCCATGGGGTTACTGACGAGAGAGCAATTGAAAAGACTGAAAGATGCGGGTATAACCCGCTATCATTGTAACTTGGAAACGTCCCGCCGCTATTTCTCTACTCTTTGCACGTCCCACTCGACGGATGAGAAGATCGAGACGATCCGCCATGCGCTTGAGCTGGGGATGGAAGTGTGTTCCGGGGGGATCATCGGCATGGGCGAGACGATAGAAGATCGCGTGGACTTGGCGCTGACGGTACGGGAGTTGGGCGTGAAATCTATCCCGATGAACGTGCTGAACCCGATTCCGGGTACCCCGCTGGAAGGAGCGGCACCACTCGCGGACGAGGAGGTGCTGACGACGGTGGCTGTTTTCCGTTTCATCCATCCTGATGCCTTCCTGCGCTTTGCCGGGGGACGGGCGCTGATCGCTCATATCGAGGAAGATGCTATCCGGGCTGGGATTAACTCGGCTATCGTGGGTGATCTTCTGACCACGATCGGCTCGAAGGTGATAGAGGATATGGAGAAGGTGAAAAGACTAGGTTTTACGACAGAAGATAATCTTTAACTTTTAGTTTTTAACTTATAACTTTTAACTTTATAAAGTGGACACGGCAGAATTATTGAAGTTTGACAGGGAGCATTTGTGGCATCCCTACACGTCAACGGTTAACCCACTTCCGGTTTACCCGGTGAAGAGGGCAGAAGGTGTGTATATTGAACTGGAGGACGGGACGCGTCTGATTGACGGAATGTCCTCGTGGTGGTGCGTGGTACACGGGTATAATCACCCGGCTATTAACGCTGCTATTGAAGAGCAATTAAAGAGTATGTCACACGTCATGTTCGGAGGGCTGACACATCGTCCTGCGGTGGAACTGGCGGAGAAACTGGTGGAATTGGCCCCCGATGGGATTGACAAGGTATTCTATTGTGATTCCGGCTCGGTGGCCGTGGAAGTGGCGATGAAGATGGCCCTACAATATTGGTACGCTGCCGGGAGAGACGATAAACGCCATTTTCTGACGATCACGAAGGGATACCACGGGGATACGTGGAATGCCATGTCCGTGTGTGACCCCGTGACGGGGATGCATAATATATTCCGGGGATCATTGCCCATGCAGTATTTTATTCACCGACCGGAAGCCCGTTACGGGGAGCCTTGCCTACCGGAGCATATTGAAGAACTGAAACAAAGCCTGCGGAATAACCACAACCGTATTGCTGCCGTGATACTGGAACCTATTGTGCAGGGAGCCGGGGGTATGTGGTTTTACTCGGCGGATTATTTGCGGCAGGTGCGGGAGTTGTGTAACGATTACGACGTGTTGCTGGTTTGTGACGAGATCGCCACCGGTTTCGGGCGCACAGGTAAGATGTGGGGAGTGGATCATGCGGGTATCGTGCCGGACATCATGTGTGTAGGGAAAGCGATTACGGGCGGGTACATGAGTTTTGCTGCCACGATAGCGACGGAGAAAGTAGCTACCCAGATTTGCGCGAAAGATCCCGGTGTGTTCATGCACGGTCCTACCTTCATGGGTAATCCGCTGGCTTGTGCTGCGGCAAACGCCTCGTTGGATCTGATCAGGAGTTACGATTTGACAACCATGATCGGGCATATTCAAGACCAGTTGGAAAGAGAGCTTGCCCCGGCTCGGGAATTCCCGAACGTGGCGGACGTGCGGGTGTTGGGCGCTATCGGCGTGGTGGAGATGAAGGAACCCGTGAACATGGGACTGATTCAAGCCGCTTTCGTGAAAGAGGGCGTGTGGGTGCGTCCGTTCGGTAAGCTGGTGTATGTCATGCCGCCTTTCATCATCCGTGATTGGGAACTGCAAAGGCTGACATCCGCCTTGTTGCACGTGATTTCGTACTTGAAGTAATTGAAAATGCAAGGACTTGTAACCTGTAACTTGTAACTTGTAATTTGTAACTTTGCCGAAGGCAAAACACTATGAATAAAGAACGATATATTAATAAACTGAACAAGATAAAGGAATCAGGGAATTACCGGGTGCTGCGAGACGTGCAGCATAACGGTTTCCTGATACATTATAACGGACGGGAGATGCTGAATCTCTCGTCGAACGATTACTTGGGGTTGGCGTCGAACCCGGCGTTATACGAGGATTTTCGTAAGGAGACGGACGTGAAATTGTTGTCGTATAGTGCCGTGTCATCCCGCTTGCTATCGGGGAATCACGAGTATTATAACCTGTTAGAGAATGATTTGAGCGATTTGTACGGGAAGGAGGCCGCCTTGGTGTTAAATTCCGGTTATCATGCAAATATCGGAATATTACCCGCATTAGCAGGGAAACGGGACTTGATCGTGGCAGATAAGCTGGTACACGCCAGTATTATCGACGGCTTGCGGTTGAGCGAGGCCGAGATGTTGCGTTACCGTCATTTAGATTACGAGCATTTACGGGAAATCCTGTTTAATCATCGGGAGGAGTACGAGAACGTGTTTATCGTGACGGAGTCAATCTTCAGCATGGATGGCGACGTGGCAGACTTGCAGGAGTTGTGTGATCTGAAGAGGGAATACGATACGTTCCTGTACGTGGATGAGGCGCACGCTGTCGGGGTTCGAGGTACGAACGGGCTGGGATGTTGCGAGGAGCAGGGCTGCATGGATGATATTGATTTTATCGTAGGTACTTTCGGGAAGGCATTTGCATCTTACGGGGCTTTCGTGGTTTGTGACGAGATGTTTCGGGATTTCTTGGTGAACACACAGCGCAGTTTGATTTTCACCACAGCATTGCCTCCGGTAAACGTGGCATGGACACGTTTTATCCTTAACCGGATGCCGGATTTTTACTCTTATCGCATGAAACTGACAGGCATCGCCGAACGACTGCGAGCGACACTGGCAAACCGGGGATTCGAGACCCGGGGAGATTCTCATATCGTGCCTTTCTTGTGTGGAAGTAACGAGAATAGTGTTTATATGTCCGAGTTGTTCCAAGATAACGGTTTTTTCGTGTTGCCTGTGAGATACCCGACCGTGCCGAAGAACGAGGCTCGTATCCGGTTCTCGTTGAATGCAGCGATTCCGGAGGAGGATTATGATTGTTTGATGGAGTTTATAGAGGTTAGTTTATGAGTTCATAAAGTTTATAAGGTTTATAAAGTAGTGGACCCCTGCGGGGCGCTTTGTTGACGGCAGCTGGGGCTGCCGGTAAATATTGTCCGAAGGACACCCGTCACTTTATGAACTTTATAAACCTTACGAACTTTATGAACCCAATTAAGTATTATGAAAAGGAAATGGATTACTAAAGAGGGAAACCGGGTGCTCACGTTATTTTTTTGCGGTTGGGGTATGGATGAACGTACCGTGCAACACGTGGGAGGGATAGGTGATTTGCTTTTGTTCTACGATTACCGGGATATTTCCGGGGAGGATGCACCGGAGGTTGAGGGGTACGAGAGTGTCCGGGTCGTGGCTTGGTCGATGGGTGTGTGGGCAGCATCGGTGTTATTGAGCCGTTGGAATATTCCGGTTTCCTGCCGGGTGGCTATCAACGGGACAGAACGCCCGGTGGATGAGTATTACGGGATTCATCCCAAGATATATTTGCTGACCGAACGGGGCATGACCGAACAAGGAAGAGACAAGTTCTTTGCCCGTATGCTTTCCGGGAAGGAAGAAATGGAACGTTTCGAGGAAAACAGGCCTTGCAGGGCTATTGATGAGCAAAGGGACGAATTGCGACTTATCCGGGAGCAGTCGGCACGGGAAATGCCCGAAATGCACTGGGACCGGGTTTATGTTTCCGAGGAGGATGTTATCTTCCCGGTGGAAAATCAACGGAATTGGTGGGGGAATCGTGTCGAGATTATTACGCTACCGGGGGGACATTACCCGTTTTACGTGTTAGATAATTGGGAAAAGATATGGAAATAAATAAAGAAGAGGTAGAACAGCGTTTTAGGCGGAGTCGGGTCAGTTACAATGACAATGCGCGAGTGCAGAAAATGGTCGTTGATCGGATGGTTCCCATGATTTTGTCATCCGTGGAGCGTGTGCCGGAGAAGATATTGGAGATCGGTTGCGGTACGGGTTTGTTGACCTCGCAACTGCAACGAACTTTTCCGAGTGACGGGTTGTACTTGAACGATCTGGTGGAGGAGTTGTGTTATCATGCGGCGACGGTTAATCATGTGCCGCTGAAGCATTGTTTCCCGGGGGATGTGGAGAAGTTGTTTTTGCCCCTTAGTTTTGATCTGATTGCTTCTGCGTCCACTTTTCAGTGGTTTACGACTCCGGAAGAAACGTTCAAGAAATTATCCAAGCGATTGGAGCAAAGGGGAGTGTTGGTGTTCAGTACCTTTGGGAAATTTAACTTGCGTGAAATTCGACTGACCACGGGGGGCGGGCTTGATTATCGGAATAAGGAAGAACTGGAAAAGATGCTGAAACCTTACTTCGAAATCGAATTGATAGAGGAAGAATTTCATATGCTTGAATTTGATACCCCGTTAGCGGTACTCCAACATCTGAAAAAGACGGGGGTGAATGTTTCAGGTGATTCGACAATCTGGACGAAAGGACGGGTGGATGCCTTTATCAAGGACTATAACGCCCGCTTTGCCATTGACGGAAAGGTTGCCCTAACTTACCATCCGCTTTATTTTGTGTGCAGGAGGAAATGAAGCTAAAAGTTAAAAGCTAAAAACTAAAAGTGGAGAGTGGAAAGATTCAGTGATTGCCGATTCAATGATTAGGTGATTAAAAAGAGCGTCGCGTAGAGGGTGGGAATCACTAAATCGGAAATCACTAAATCAAGAAATTAGTAGGATCTAAAATTATTAAATCTAAAATCAATAAGGTGGTATATTTTGTAAGTGGAATAGATACAGATGCCGGAAAGTCGGTGGTGACCGGGTTACTGGCTCGCTCTTTGAGAAAGAGAGGGGTAAACGTGATTACCCAGAAGTTTATACAGACGGGATGGGTCGGTATATCAGAGGATATTCTGAAACACCGGGAGATTATGGGAATCGAACCGCAACCTGTGGATAAGGACGGGACGACGTGTCCTTACGTGATGACGTATCCGGCCTCGCCTCATTTGGCGGCGGAGATTGATAAGGTGACGCTGGATATGGAGCGGATTACGGTTTCAACCCGTAAACTGGATGCTTTGTACGATATGGTGTTGCTGGAGGGAGCCGGGGGACTGTACGTGCCTGTTACTAGGGATTATTTCACGATAGATTATATTCAGGAGCATGATTATCCTTTGATTCTCGTGGCGTCTTCCAAACTGGGAAGTATTAACCACACGCTGATGAGCCTAGAGCTTTGCCGTATGCGGGGAATTAAGGTGGTGTGTCTCGTGTACAATCGTTTCCCGAATGATAGTGAGTGGATCACGAATGATTCGATTACGATATTCAAACATTACTTGAAACAATATTTCCCGTCGACAGCGTTGATTGAGGTTCCTGTGGTACACGGAACCGATTATCCGGACGTGGATGTCAGTGCGTTGGAGGGTAGAAGATGAGAAGAGTGGAACTACTTTCCCCGGCAAAGAATGTTGATGTGGCGATTGCCGCTATCAATAACGGTGCGGATGCTGTGTATATCGGCGGTCCGGCTTTCGGTGCCCGGAAAGCGGTAGGGAACAGTCTGGAGGACATTGAGAAGGCAGTGTGCTATGCACATCGGTTTTATTGCCGGGTATTTGTCACGCTGAACACGATTCTTTATGACGAGGAGTTGCCGGAGGTAGAACGATTGATTCACAGCCTGTACCGGATCGGTGTGGATGCTATTATCGTGCAGGACCCGGCCATACTGAAGTTGGATTTGCCACCGATAGCGTTGCACGCCAGCACACAGATGCATAATTATGATCTGGAGCGTATCAAGTTTCTCGATCGGTTAGGGTTCCAACGTATCGTGTTGGCGCGGGAATTGTCACTGGAACAATTACGGGAGATTCGCCGGGAAGTGAAAGCCGAGCTGGAGTATTTCGTTCACGGGGCCTTGTGTGTCAGTTTAAGCGGACAATGCTATATGTCACATTACTTGACGAAACGATCGGCTAACCGGGGCGAGTGTGCCCAAGCCTGCCGGATGCAGTGGACGGTGGAGGATGATGCGGGAAAGGTGGTGCTGAAGGATAAGTATGTACTTTCGCTGAAGGATTTGAACTTATCGGCTCATTTGTCGGAGTTGGTTGAAGTAGGCATTGATTCTTTCAAGATCGAGGGACGGTTGAAGGAGGCGGATTACGTGGCAAATGTCACGAGTTATTACTCCGGCCGTCTGGATGAAATTGTGGCTCGCAATGAGGATTTGGCACGAGTGGGTGCCGGATACGTGAAGGCCGGTTTCGAGGCTGATCCCGAGCGGAGTTTTAACCGGGGATACACGGACTACTTCTTCGTGCAGAGGAAAACGGGTATGGTGAACATGGATTCCCCGAAGTCGATGGGGAAGAAGGTGGCTATGGTGAAGCAAGTGAAGGGAAATCAGATGTGGGTGGAGTTGCTGGAACCCGTGCATAACGCTGATGGGTTGTGTTACTTTGATGGCCGGGAATTGCGGGGTGTGAAGGTGAACACGGCCGAGGGAAATCGTCTGACTTGTAACGAGAGATTGAACGTGAAACCGGGAACGTTGTTGTACCGGAATTATGACCACGAGTTTGTAACACGTCTTGCTAAAGGGACTTCCGTGCGAAAGATTAAAGTGAAGGTTGACGTGTATGCGGAGGATGCCCGGCTGGTATTGGTAGCCACGGACGAGAATGGGGTTTCCGTGATGGTACGGAGTGACGAGACGTTCGAGGTGGCCACGAATCCCGTGCAGATGGAACGTGTGGTAGGGCAATTGCGGAAAAGCGGGGATACGGAGTACGATTGTTGCGAGGTGGAATATCACGATGAAACGGTGCTTTTCATTCCTTCTTCCGTGGTGAATGGCTATCGTCGGCAATTGCTGGATGCCTTGAGCCGGGAACGGGAGGTGCAACGGGAGAGATGGATGCAGGAGCCTTTGAACCGGGATGTGAAGTATACCGGGAGTGCCGACTGGCGGCTGAACGTGGTGAACCGTCTCGCGACGGAGTTCTATCGGGAGCATGGCGTGGAGACGGTTGAACCGGGATTCGAGAAGGAAAACAGGCGGAGTGGCCGGGAAGTAATGACTACCCGCTATTGCTTGTTGTTCGAGCTGGGGATGTGTCGTAAGACGGGGAAGGATAAGGCGTTGAAATTTCCGTTGTATCTTTCCAACAATTTGGGACGGTTCCGGCTTGAATTCGATTGTAAGAATTGTTTCATGAAGGTGTTATCTATTTAATTAATGCACTAGTTTCAGCCCGACAACTCCCGTCAGGATCAGGAACACGAAAAGGAGACGATATATGTTCGTCGAGTCATGGAAAAAGAAAATTCCCAATAGCACGGTACCGACTGCACCGATTCCGGTCCAGATGACGTATGCCGTGCCGATGGGGATACTCTTTTGTGCCAGATAGAGCAGAAACCCGCTCAGCCCCATGGAGACCACGGAAAGGGCGATGAAGTGGTAGAAGTATTTCTGGTGTAATCCGGCAAGTTTAAAGCCGAGGGGCCAGCCGATTTCCAATAATCCGGCACATACTAGTAAAATCCATTGCATAGTTGTATTTATTAAGTGTTACGGGACAAAGTTAGGGCGACCGGGAGGGAAAATACTTGATAATTATCAAGAAGTCTGTATATTTGTTTTTACAATAATAGTATCTTGTATGATTGATGAAAACGTGTTGGAACGCTTGAAACCCTACCTGACGGAAGTGAGTTACCCGAAAGGGTATGTTTTGTTCAACAACGAGAAGTTGGAGAGAAATATCTACTTTATCAAGCGGGGGATGGCGAGGGCGTTTATTGAGGCTGATGGCCGGGAGGTCACGATCTGGTTCGGACAGGAGGGAGACGTGATTATATCTGCCAGGGGATACGTGTACGGGGAGAAAGGTTACGAGACTATGGTGCTTTTGGAAGATTCGGAACTCTACCGGGTGAGTGGGAAGGATTTACAAGATTTGTATTGTAACGATATTGTTATTTGTAACTGGGCAAGGCGATTGATTGAGCGGGAATTTGTGAGGACAGAACACCATCTGATTGCCAACCTCTCGGAACCTGCGGCCGATAGGTATATGCAGTTATTGCGGGAAAAACCGGAGATACTGCGTCGGGTGCAGTTGCAGCATATTGCGTCTTTCTTGGGGATTTCCTCGGAACATCTGAGCCGGATTCGGGCGATCACTAAAAACAGAACGAAGTAACGAAAAGTTTCACGAACTGAAACTGTCCCGTTTTTTCCATGTATGATTTTGTCAACCATGAAAGAAAGGCTTGATAAAATGGGAATATATCAGTGATTTTTACTATCTTGCACAAGTTTATGTAATTATTGTAAGGAAGTTATGCGAATTATTCAATATATCGGTGTGATTCTTTTCTTTTTCCTCGTGTCCTGCGAGAAAGATAACGTGGAACCACAGAAGACAAGGACGTTGATGGTTTACTTGGCGGGAGATAATAATCTTTCGGCATATGCAAAAGAATATCAGTTCCATGATGTCCGCTTGGAAGAAGAGTTATAATGCGAATATCGTGATCTATTTTGATGCTCCCAATGCTGCACCGGAGCTTTACACGTTCCGATTTAAAGGAAAAGAGGTGGAGAAACAAGTACTAAAAACGTATGAGGAGATGGATTCTGCGGATCCGGAAGTTCTGAAAAAGATATTGAATGAGATGCAGGATTTATACCCATCAGATTCGTATGGTTTAATTCTTGGTTCACATGCTTCAGGGTGGATTCCTTCAGGGGGATTTGGTCGGAGTAATCGGATGTTATATGCAGAGCCAGTGCTGACCCGGAGTTTCGGCACGGACTATACCGGGCCAAGCCAAATGGATACACGAGATATGGCAAAGGCAATTCCTTTCAATAAGGAGAATCTGGAATTTATCCTGTTCGATGCTTGTCTAATGTCTTCCATTGAAGTGCTTTATGATTTGCGGGACAAGGCTAAATACGTGATTGCCTCTCCGGCTGAACTTCCGGCACCGGGTTTCCCTTATAACCGGGTGATGCCTTATTTCTGGGGGAAGGGGACGAATTTGGAAAAGGATTTGGTGAAAGTGTGTGATGAATTTTGGGATTATTATAACACGTATAATGCCACTAATCGATTTGGTACGATTGCTTTAATAAAGATGGATGGGATGGAGCATTTATTTGATCTTACTCGTGAGATCTTGCAAGGGAAGAAGGATTACGTGGCTGATATATATCAGAAAGCTGTTTATTGTTATCCTATGGTGGAATACTCCAAGTATGATAGATTTTTTGACTTGGGAGAATATATGAAGTATATGACTGAGGGAAGAGAAGGACTTTACAAGGAGTATCGTGATTTTTTGGATAATCAGGTTGTTATCTATAAAAATGTAACGAATCCATTTTATTATATATCAATACCGGAGGAAAAATTTAGCGGGATTGCAACTTACATACCACTCAGTATATGGCCTACCGAGACAAACGCTTATTGGGGATTTTCCTGGTCGGGTGTCTATGATGCGGTAACGGAATAAGTGAGATTATCCCTAATCCAGTGGTTTTCTTCGGGATCTAATGGCCTGAAATCTTGTTCTTGCTTGTATATGGCCTTGTTACGGGGCTATAGGACGGGGTTTTCAATCATGTTATTTTTAATTGTCATCTGTTAAAATGGCGGCTATGATCGGGCGATAAACGGGCGAGTAGGCGGCGATAGCGCCTAATTGTCACCTAATAATCACTCAATCATCAGGTAACGGGGATGGATACCCCCGTGGAAGGGGATGTTACCCCCCTCGTTATTGCCAGTGACTTGTAGAAATGTTGTGCCGTACTCTCCTTAATATCTCATGTATATTTCAAGAAGAGATCAATTAAAAAAATACGGTTCGTGTAGTTAACCTATCGTTGACCTATCGTTAACCTATCGTTAACCTACTAACGAGACTACGGCACAAGTATAGAGAGACACGCCTACATCATAGTCCCTGATTTTCTTCGGCGATCGTGTAAAACAGGATTGCTCCTGTTTCAATCACTTCGTCTGAGAAGTCATACTGCGGGGAGTGGAGCGGGGCGCAGTTTTCCCCGGAACCCAGACCGAACATGGCTCCTTTATATTGCTGTGTGAATAAGCCGAAGTCTTCGCCCCAGCTGAATGGAGTCTGTAATTCTATGTATGGTAAATTGTTGCGAATGGTCGCATTTTTTACCAGACTTACGGACTGCGGGTCGTTTTCATTGGCAGAGAACGGTTCCAACCATTCCATCTCGTGTTGCAAGCCGGGAGTACGTTCGCACTCGGTGGCTACCAGATTTTTCAGTTGCTCGGCGTGTTGGTGTAGCAGTTTGTCGGTCTTGGCTCGAAGCGTGGCCCGGATCACACCGTTTCCTGCCGATACTCCGTATGCCTCTTCCCCGACGTGTATTTCTACTATGGTAGAGAGAAAGTAGTCGTCGGATTGCATATCGGTGTTATTCCAGCGTGATAACTCATCAACAATCGTGAGCATGGCGGGAATAGGGCTGATACCTTTCTGTGGTTCAGCGGCGTGTGAGGTTTTTCCCGTGAGCGTGATGGAAACGCTCACCACGGCACACGTGAAACTACCTTCCTTGCAGAGAACGGCGTGCAACGGGTAGCCCGGTATGTTGTGTAGGGCAAATGCCTTATCTATCTGGTAATACTCCAGTACTTTCGTGTCTAGCACGGCTTTTGAGCCTGTACCGTTCTCTTCTGCCGGTTGGAAAAGTAGCAGTACACGTCCTTTTGTCAACGGATGTTCTGACAGCATTCGAGCAAACCGGAGTAGTATGGTGGTGTGGCCGTCGTGGCCGCATTTGTGCGCCACTCCCGGGGTCTGTGAATGGTGGGGTATATCGTCCGGTTCCTGTACAGCGACGGCATCCATATCTGCCCGGAACAGGACAGTGGGGCCGTCTTCTGAAAAGAAGTATTCAACGAGCAGCCCGTGGCCGCCCACGTGGCGAATGACTTTGGTCGGGTGGAATACCTGTAATTTATCCTCGACGAAACGGGCCGTCCGTGCTTCGTGGCCCGAGAGTTCGGGGTGTTGGTGTAGCTCACGGCGTATTTGATAAAAAGTATCTTCTTGCATAGCTTTTCAATTTACACCGCGAAGGTAAAATAATTAATTATTCGTGTGGTTACATTTATTTTCTATCTTTACGTCGAATTATAAAAGAAAGCAGGCATGAAGTTAAATAAGTCGCAAGGGGATTTGTTGAAACGGGTGATCGAGCGATGGGAGGCGGACGGCACGATTGACGTGAGTACGGCGGATCGGTTGAAGGGAAGTTACACGGTGCGTTCTTTCGAGTGGAAGGAGTTGGCGAAGTACTCGTTTTGGATTGCCATCGTGTGCGGGGTGATCGCCGTGGTGTCGGTGTTGGCGGATCATTTGATCATGGATTTGCTTGAAAGATTGTTTCTTTCTTCTTATTCTTTGGTCAGCGGCGTGTTTGCCGTGGGAGCAGCCTTGGTGTATTACTGGGGTTGGCGACGACGGAAACGGATGCCTTACAAGGTTTTCAGTAACGAGACGATTCTTTTTTTGGGCGTGTTGCTGACGGCCGTCTCGGTCGGTTACTTGGGGGCGGCTATGGATAACGGGAGCGGGCATTTTTCATTGCTTTTCCTGCTGGCGGCGGTGATTTATGCCGTGCTGGGCTTTTACTTTTCGTCGGTGCAGGTGTGGGTGTTTGCCTTGTTGTCGCTGGGAGCGTGGTACGGGGCCGAGACAGGGTATCTGAGTGACTGGGGCAATCATTTTCTAGGCCTGAATTACCCGCAGCGTTACGTGGCTTTCGGGGGATTGCTGGTAGCGTGTCGTTTTTTGCTGGTCGGAAAGAAGTGGTTCACGACTTTTGATTACTCTACATACGTGGTGGGAATGCTTTACCTGTTTATCTCGTTGTGGTTTCTTTCCATATTCGGGAATTCGGAAAGCTGGATTCGCTGGTATTCCACGAAACAGGTGGAGTTGTGGGCTTGGAATTTGCTGATCCTTTTCGGTTCGGTAGTGGCTATATTTGTAGGTTTGAAACGGGATGATGCCGTTGCCCGTGGGTTCGGGATCACTTTTTTTCTGTTGGGTATTTACACGTTGTATTTCTCCCTGCTGTGGGATGTCATGCATGCCGGGTTGTTCTTTTTTATACTGGCTGTATCTTTCTGGTTGCTGGGGCGTAAAGCAGAGAGGGTATGGAACTTGGAATTTCTGCGTGACCCGAAGAAACCGAATGATGATATAAATTAAGTTATGGATACACTGGTAAGTTTAGGATATTGGGGGTTGTTTATCGGTTCTTTTCTGGCGTCGACGGTGATCCCGATGAGTGCCGACGTGTTGTTGGTAGGCGTGTTGGCGTTAGGAGGAAACGTGTGGGGATGCTTGGCGATAGCCACGGTAGGTAATTGGCTGGGAGGATTGACCTCGTACTGGATCGGGTGGCTGGGACGCTGGGACTGGATTGAACGCTGGTTCAAGGTGAAACGGGAAAAGCTGGAGCAACAGAAAGGACACGTGGATCGTTACGGTGTTTGGCTTGCTCTTTTCACGTGGTTGCCGATCGTGGGAGATCTGTTTGCCATTGCCCTCGGATTTTATCGTGTCCGTCCGAAGATGTCCGCTTTCTATATGCTCGTGGGGCGTTTTGCCCGCTTTCTGGTGTGGGTGTTACTGTATATCAAGTACGCTGATCGTTTTATCGAGTGGATCAGTTGATCCGGTGATCGTTACCAGCTACCACTGGAACCACCGCCACCGAATGAACCACCGCCGAATCCACCAAATGACCCGCCACCACTGCTGAATCCTCCGAATCCACCGCTACTGCCGCCACCCATGGGGAAGATGAAGAATCCGCCGCGACCGGAGGTGTGACCGGGTGAGTAACCACCGCCGCCCCGTTTCCGGAATATGAGTGACAGGATGATCACGAAAACAATGAACCCGATCACGATGTCGAAGGGATTGCCTTCATTCTTTTTCTTGTACTCGTCCGCGGTGTATTCGCCTTTTGACAAGTCGATCAGCACGTCTGTGGCTTTGTCAATACCTTTGTAGTAGTTGTCTGCCTGAAAAGCGGGAATGATTTCATTACGGATGATGCGGGAGGCCGTCACGTCCGGAACGACACCTTCCAACCCGTAACCGACGGAAATGGCCACTTCTCCTTTTTCTCTTCCGGATTTGGGTTTAATCAGAATGACGATACCGTTGTCTTTTCCCTTTTGTCCAATACCCCATTTTTCCCCGAGACGGGCAGCGTAGTCGTTGATGTCGTACCCGTTGAGTGAAGGTACGGTGACCACGGCGATTTGGGTGGAGGAGTTATTGTTGAAGTTTACCAGTTTCTTTTCCAGCGCTGCCCGTTCTTGGGTGCTGAATAATCCCGTGAAGTCGTTCACGATGCGTTTCGGGGTCATGGGTTCCGGAATATCCTGAGCATGAACGGAGAGCAGGGTTCCCGCGATGACGGTGAATAATATGAAGAGTCTTTTTATCATTTTGCTATAAGTTACAAATTAGAAAACAGGTTGTTCGTACAAACCTGTGGTATTCCTTTACTGAAAGGAAATTTCGTCGGGAAGTTCGTTCACGTCGTCAGCCTGGTAGGGGAAGTACGCTTTCAGTTGTTCCCCGGCAGAGATGACAGCCTCGCAGATACCTTCCGTGATCTTGCCTTCCTTGAATTTTGCAACCATGTTTTTCATGATTGAATCCCAAAAGTCTGCGGGTACTTTGGCGTTAATCCCGGCATCTCCCAGGATTGCGGATTTGTGGTCGAGTAAGGCCACGTAGATCAGTACCCCGTTTCTTTGTGCCGTTTTGTGCATATTTAAGTGGGCAAAAACGTCGGCAGCCCGGTCAAGTACGTCTATTTTACTACGGTTTTCGATATGTACCCGGATTTCCCCGGACGTGTCTTTTTCCGCTTGCTTGATAGCGGCTACCATGGCGTCTTTTTGTTGTTGGGTAAAGGCTTTTTCGGGAGACATAAGCTGATGAATTTTAGATTTTAGATTTTAGATTCCAGTCGCACGAGGCCAACGCTTTTTGATTTTCTATTTTTATCTTTTCAACTACCCCCTCTAACTCCCCCTTACCCAGGGGGAGGATGCGCTATATTGTAGCATTATAGCGTTCCTTGAGTCCGTCTCTCCCCCTTACACAGGGGGAGCCGGTGGGGTAGTTGTTTAAAATTTAACTTCCGGAACTTTTTCTGCACCGGCGGCAGCCTCAAAGTAAGGTTTCGGGAGGAAACCGAACATCCCGGCGATGATGTTTTTGGGGAATGAACGAATGTAGGCGTTATAACCTTTCACTTCCTCGTTGAATTTGCGTCTTTCAACGGCAATTCGGTTTTCTGTTCCTTCCAGTTGGGCTTGCAAGTCACGGAAGTTCTCATTGGCTTTCAAGTCCGGGTATTGCTCGGAAATCGCCATCAAACGGGAGAGGGCAGAGGAAAGTTCGCCTTGCATATTATTGAATTTCTGGATAGTTTGCTCGTCCAGTTGATCAAAGTTTACCCGCATTTGCGTGGCTTTTGCACGGGCCTCCACAACTTGGGTCAACGTGTTCTGTTCATGCTCCGCGTAGCCTTTCACCGTGTTCACGAGGTTCGGGATCAGGTCCAGACGACGTTGGTATTGATTTTCCACGTTCGACCATTGGGAGGATACATTCTCACTCCGGGTTACCATCTGATTGTAACTTCCTTTAAACCACATGAAGATTCCAATCACGATGACGATAATTACTCCTATTACAATATAACTCTTTTTCATGTTTTGCTTTTATTTTAGTGTTACGAGTACAAATATAATGCTTTATTGATTGTCCGCTGCAGAATGAGGATGTTAAGATTTTAGATTTTAAACTTTTATCCTTTAGTTTTTATCTTTTAGTTTTATTTATCACCCGGTCGTAAATGTAGAGCAACAAGGTAGTGCCTAGCCCGATAGCCAGTATTACCATCCATATGTCGGAGGGGGAATACTCGTTCCATAGTAGGTTGGTTAACTCGTGAGGGGTGAGGTTGACTTGTTGGGCTACATGATCGAAATAGGCGTTATTTGACAAACCGTCCGGTAAATGGAGGCCTTTTTCGGCAACAAACTGACGAGTGATCATCACTTTATCCGCCATGTTTTGGTAGACTACACCGGAGATAATTCCGGCAAAAACGTTACCAATGAAGACGGGGATAAAGGAGTAGCCCATATAGAGAGCCTTTTTGTCGTGTGGGGCAATCCGGCCGATATATTCCGTGATTTTCGGAGATCCGGCCATTTCTCCCAGCGAGAAGATCAGTATCGCCACAAGCGTGAACAGCACGTTTTGTGAGAATAGGGTGAGGGCCATTCCGATGGAGCAGACAAGGAATCCTGAAATCATGGATTTAAGGGGTTTCATGCGCATCACGACACTCGACACGATAATCTGGAAAATAATAATGTAGAGAGCGTCGAAATTCGTCACGAATTCAGCATCCATAACTCCCGGAGCCGGACTGTAGTTGGTGCTGATGAAAGGGATGTACTTTTCAAAAAAATGGTACAACACGCTCGTGTCTATCCATTGCGAGATAAAGACGGGTAGGGTGAAGAAGAGTTGGTTGTACATGGTCCAGAATCCGGCCACGATGAACAGGAATACCACGAATTTCAAGTCTTTCACGATACTGAACATATTCCGGAATATATCCCCGAAGGTGCGAGTGAGAGAAGTCTGCTGCACGACTCCCCGGTGGGGTTCCTTGTAAAAAAGAAGTAGCACGAAGTTCAGCGCGATAATACCAGCCGATACATAGAACACGAGGTTGGACGATCCTTTGAACAAAAGGGTGACCATCGGTCCGAAGAAAGCGCCTATGTTAACCATCATGTAGTAGATGCCGAACCCGATGGAGGCTGTTTCATCCGTTGTGGTCTTGGCAATTGTGGCCGAGATGATCGGTTTGAACAGGGCGGCACCCAGAGCCAAGTAAAGGTACATGAGGAATACTCCCGTGAACGTGGAGAACATGGGTAGGAAGATGAAGGCGGACGTGTAGATCACGAAAGCGAGAGCCAGTACTTTTTTGTAACCGTAGCGGTCAGCTATGGCCCCGGTCAAGACGGGTAGGAAGTAGAGTATTCCCGTTCCCACACCCATCAGGATTCCTTTTTGACTTTGCGTGAATTCCAGACCACCCATATCGGATGATCCCGTGAGGTAATTGGCAAAAAGCATGAAGAAACCATACCATGCCCAGCGTTCAAATAATTCAATAGTATTAGCCACCCAAAAGGTGCGGGGAAATTTACGAAACACGCCCATCTTTTACGTTTTTAGTGATTGATTGGCAAATATAACGAATTCGACAGATGAAAGGAAGTAAACGTTCTTTTTTCTGAGAAATAAGCTGTTGAGACAAGGTTTTTTGCAATTATTCCAAGAAATATGGTGTAAACTGAATTATATTAACTATCTTTGTACAATGAAACATTGTGAGTTCATTTTGATCTTTATCTTCTTTGTATTTTCCGGACATATTCCGTTCGGCTCTTTCCATCGTTGAATTGACCTTTGTAAGCTTTCTTTGTTCAGACAGTTTCTTTGCCCGAGTAGGTTTATATGTACGAATCGAAAATGGCTGGAGGCAATTTTAAACGTAACAATTATTTATTATGACATTTAGAGAATTAGAGATTGCAGAGCCTATTTTAAAGGCTATCTGTGAAAAAGGATATGAAAAGCCCACCCCGATACAAGAGAAGGGTATACCTGTGGCTCTTGGTGGTGGCGATATGCTGGGAATTGCCCAGACCGGAACCGGTAAGACAGCGACATTCGCTATACCGATCCTGCAACATTTACTGGCCGATCGTTCGGAGGAAAATCGTTCAGAAACACGAGGGAATAAAGGACGTCTCGTGAAAAGACGGGTTATTAAGGCTTTAATCCTGACACCGACCCGGGAATTGGCTATCCAGATCGGAGAGAATATCACGGATTACGGGAAGTACACGGGGATTAGGCACGCGATTATATTCGGCGGAGTGAAACAAGGACCGCAGACGGATCTGTTACAGGCAGGAGTAGATATTCTTGTTGCCACACCGGGACGTTTGCTCGATTTGATCCGGCAGGGATACGTGAATCTTTCATCGATTACGCATTTTGTTCTGGATGAGGCTGACAGGATGCTGGATATGGGATTTATCGCGGATATACGACGTTTGTTACCCATGCTGCCGACAAAGCGCCAGACGCTGTTCTTCTCGGCAACGATGCCTAAGGATATAGTGAATTTGTCGAGAAGTATTCTTTCAAACCCGACGAGGGTGGAGGTAACCCCGGTTTCTTCTGCCGTTGACACGGTGGAACAATGTGTCTATTTCGTGGAGAAACCGGAAAAGAAGAAACTTCTTGTTTCCTTGTTGAAACAAGAGAAAAAGTCGGTGCTTGTTTTTTCACGTACCAAGCATGGGGCGGATAATATATCCCGCTTGTTGAAGAAGTCCGGAATCAAGAGTGAGGCGATTCACGGGGATAAATCACAAGGACAACGCCAGCGAGCTCTGTCGAACTTTAAGGCAGGAGCTATCCGGGTGATGGTGGCCACTGACATTGCGGCGCGAGGAATTGATATTCAGGAGTTGGAGATTGTCATAAATTATGATCTGCCTGATGTGGCTGAAACATACGTACATCGTATCGGGCGCACCGGGCGTGCGGGACATCTCGGTACGGCGGTGACGTTCTGTTCGGAAGAGGAACAGTCTAAGATTCGGGAAATCCAAGTTCTAACTGGCAAGAAAATCAATCGGTTGTCTTTTCAAGCATGATGACTGAACGTATATAAAAAAAGAACGATCTGTGATGCAGATCGTTCTTTTTCTATATAGAAATAATAGCTTATTTCACTAGATTCATGGTGTCTGTCGCGATAACCAATTCCTCGTCCGTGGTGATGCTCATCACGATTACTTTGGAATCGGCGGTAGACAGTACTTTGTCTTGTCCGCGAACGCCTTTATTGGCGGCAACATCAAAGTGAACACCCATGTATTCCATGTTGGTACATACTTGTTCACGTACTTCACTGTCATTTTCCCCGATACCCCCGGTGAAGACGATCAAATCCGCTCCGTTTAGGGCGGCAGCGTAGCTACCCACGTATTTCTTCACGTCATAAGCAAGAATATCAAGGGCGAGGCGAGCCTTGTCGTTTCCGGATTCAGCTGCAGCCTGTAAGTCACGACAATCGGAAGAAACTTCAGATACTCCTTGCAATCCTGATTTCTTATTTACTAGGTCGTTTGCCTGTGCCGCATTTAAACCTTCTTTCTCGCAGATATACAATAATGCTCCCAAGTCAAGGTCTCCCGTACGGGTTCCCATGATCACACCGGCATTGGGAGTGAAACCCATGGAGGTGTCAACGGATTTACCTTTGTTGATGGCGGTTATGGATGAACCATTACCCAAGTGGCAAGTGATGATTTTTTTCTCCTCAATATTCCATCCCAGTATTTTACATGCTTTTTCAGCCACGAACTTGTGAGAGGTTCCGTGGAATCCGTAACGACGGATACGATAATCCTCGTAGTATTTGTACGGGAGCCCGTAGATATATGCTTCTTTCGGAAGAGTTTGGTGGAATGACGTGTCGAATACCGCTACTTGTGGTATACCCGGTAACAGTTTTTCCATGGTCTCGATTCCTTTCAAGTTTGCGGGATTGTGAAGTGGAGCTAACTCGCAGCAAGCGGCGATCTTTTTCTTGGCGTCCTCGTCAACACGGGCGCTCTTGGCGAAGAATTCACCTCCATGAGCTACGCGGTGTCCCACGGCATTAATGTCCGTCAAGGCCTTGATTACCCCATGTTTCGGGTCAACCAGAGCTTTCAAGATCAGATCGATCCCGGCTGTATGGTCCGCGATAGGTTCTTCTACCACGTATTTATCTTTTCCTTCCGGTTTGTGAGTGAAACTTCCCACGGGTAAACCGATCTTTTCCACCAATCCTTTAGCGAGTAACGTCGGTTCTCCTGCCATGTCAAGCAATTGATATTTAATAGAGGAGCTACCGCAGTTTAAAACTAATACGTTCATTATAATTTAATTTGAAAATGGTAATACTTGTTGAGTCTATAAAAGTCTATTTTGCCGCTGCCTGATTTACCGTGATGGCAACAAGGTTCACGATGTCGCTTACGGAACAACCTCTTGACAGGTCGTTAATCGGGGCTGCCATTCCTTGGAGGACGGGACCCACCGCTTCAATTCCTGCAATACGTTGCACGAGTTTATAGCTGATGTTTCCAACTTCAAGACTCGGGAATATCAACACGTTAGCTTTACCGGCCACGGGACTGCCCGGGGCTTTGCTGGCACCTACCGATGCCACGAGGGCCGCATCAGCTTGCATTTCACCGTCGATCATCACGTCGGGAGCCATTTGTTTGGCGAGTTCCGTTGCTTTCACTACTTTGTCAACCAGTTCGTTTTTAGCTGATCCTTTGGTGGAGAAACTTAACATGGCAACTCTCGGTTCGATTTTAGCGATAGCTCTGGCTGTTCCGGCAGTAGCCACGGCGATCTGGGCCAATTCTTCTGCGGTCGGGTTAGGCAGTACGGCACAGTCGGCACACACGATTAGGCCGTTTTCTCCATATTCCGGTTTGTTGGTTAATAACAAGAATGCTCCTGATACAACAGACATACCCGGTAAGGTTTTCACGATCTGTAACGCAGGACGTAACACGTCTCCGGTAGCATTTTTTGCCCCGGCAACTTCACCGTCGGCATCCCCGCTCTTGATCATCAAAGTGGCAAGGTATAGCGGGTCAAGAACGAGTTTCAAAGCTTGTTCTTTTGTCATACCTTTACTTTTGCGAAGTTCAACCAAAAGGTCTGCATACGCTTCTTTCTTCTCGTGATTTTCGGGATCGATGATTGTGGCTTTACCGATATTTTTCAATTCGAATTTCTCGGCCAACGCTTTAATTTCAGCCGGATTACCGATCAAGATGATTTGAGCAATACCTTCAGCTATCAAGATGTCGGCTGCTTTCAACGTACGTTCTTCTGTTCCTTCCGGAAGTACAATCCGTTTGTTGCACTTCTTCGCATTTTCTTTGATTTGTTCAAGGAGATTCATGATATTTTTATTTTAAATATATAGTTACTCGCAATCGTTAGCGCGAAAGTAGAAATAAATAATCAATTTGTAATGCAGACATTACAAAAAAGTTCATTTTCGGGGAAAAGTTTATTATTTACTCTTATTTCATTTTCCGAGTTTGAAACGAATACGCAATACTCCATCATTGAAATCGAACGAGATGATGCGGAACGTGCCGATCTCGGCCGTGTTGGTGACATGAAGTCCGATGCAGGCGCATTGATCGTAATCCCCGATACGAATTACCCGCACGGTCTTTATACCCGGTTCAGGAAGGCGGGTAAGGTTGATGCCTGCCGGAACCTGATCGATCGGGTAGAAAATTTCTTCTACGTTGATGTTTTGTTGTATAATGTCGTTTACCGCTTGCTCTACGGTGGCAATGTCTTCGGCAGAAGGTGCCGTTTTGAAGTGGTAATCACATTTGGATTTCTTTTTTTCTATATGGGCGGAGAAAGAACGTTCACAATGGAAGTATTTGACCATCTGAGAATTTAGTAGGTGTTCCGCTGTGTGCATCGGTGCGATTGACACATCCTGAAATTTTGGGGCTGCTTGGCTTATTTCCATCATAGACAAGTTTTTATTTTTAGACATAAAGACAAAAGTACATATTTTTCTGATGGGTGGTTATATATGTTTATATTCTCTGAATTTTCTTTTTATTTCGATACGTTCACCACCAAAGTTTATTAATAAGCCGTGGTCTGTATTGGTAGCGGTTAAATAATTTACTAATTGGGTTTCGTGTATGGGAAGGAGATGTTGTACCGCTTTAAGTTCAATGATTATTTTTCCTTCTACGATTATGTCCGCTCTAAATTCTCCTACAATTTCATTTTTGTAATATACATTTATAGGAGTTTCTGTATCTGCATGAATACCTTTTTCTTTTAATTCTATTATCAATGCTTTCTGATAAACATTCTCAAGAAAACCCGCAGCAAGATGTGTTCTTGCATCATAAGCACACTGAATAACAGTTTTTATCAGACTTTCTATTTCCATATTTCTTTTTTGTTCTTATGTTCTTCTGTCTTATAAACAAGATAATATGTCTCCTCTGTGTACGTTGGGGAATGCTCTTGTTTGTTGGGTTGAATCTTTTGTTCCATATTTTTATTCGTGTTTGTCAAAGATGAGTTCATATTTTCTTAATCTTCGTTTGGATTTAAATGTCCATTTTTCCGAATTCCAGTAGGAGTATTCCACGGGAGTTGTATTGGCATAGATATGTTGAATCCATTTTCCCCAGAATTGAAGGTCATTGTCTTCAAACCTGTAATCATCTGGTTTATAATATTTACCGCATAGTTCAGATCCTTCTTCCAATACTATTTTGGTGTGGGGGTAGACGACATGAGTGGTGTCGTCCAATCGAGTGTCCATGTTTTCCTCGGTTCTCCAATTCCCATATAGCCGGAGCGTGTCGTAATTCACGATGATCCGGAGCGTGTCGTCTGTATTGTTAATCACGTGGTACTCGTCCTGACACCAGTAATCGCATCCTGTAAATAGAATTGCTAGTAGGGAGAAAAGTAATGTTTTTAGTCGGTTCTTGTTTTTCATGTTGTATTGTTATTGGTTGCGTGTAATATAAAATGCCTGAGGTGTATCTTGTAACTACAAGTGTAATGCTTTTTAGGAGAATAAACAATCGAAGTGAAAATAATTTCTTGGTTTGAATTAAATCACTAACTTTGTCGCTTGATCGGGTGGGATTTTCCCACCGCGGGATCACTTGACAAGTGGTTCCGGTTTAAATTTAGGTTTAAATAAAACTGTAATTATGAAGTTATTAGAAGGAAAGACCGCCATTATCACGGGGGCATCAAGAGGAATCGGAAAGGCTGTGGCATTGGAATTTGCCCGTCAAGGAGCGAACATCGCTTTCACCGATTTAAGATATGATGAAATAGCTCAGGAAACCGAAAAAGAAATTGCCGCTTTGGGTGTGAAAGCTAAAATGTTTGCTTCCAATGCTGCTGATTTCGCGGCTACGAATGCTACCGTGGATGAGATTGTTAAAGAATTCGGACGTGTAGATATACTTGTAAATAATGCTGGTATCACGAAAGACACCTTGTTAATGCGTATGAGTGAGGAACAATGGGATGCCGTGATCAACGTGAATTTGAAATCTGTGTTTAATTTCACGAAAGCCGTGTCTGCCGTTATGTTACGTCAGAAATCGGGTTCCATTATCAGCATGAGTTCCGTGGTAGGAGTGAGTGGTAATGCCGGACAAGCAAACTACGCTGCATCTAAAGCCGGGATTATCGGATTCACGAAGAGCGTGGCCAAAGAACTTGGCTCTCGTAATATTCGTGCTAACGCTGTTGCTCCGGGATTTATCATTACCGATATGACCGCACAATTGTCCGAGGACGTGCGTAAGGAGTGGGCTGCTAAAATTCCATTGAAGAGAGGCGGTACTCCGGAAGATATTGCAAAGGTATGCGTATTCTTGGCTTCTGATTTGTCTGCTTACGTGACAGGTCAGACAATCCACGTTTGTGGGGGAATGAATATGTAATATCTGCCTAAAAGTTTGGTTATAATTGTCGTAGATGGAGACGGTAGGGGTATTGAAATTCAATACCCCATTTTTTTTACCGGATGTTGAATTGTGAAACAGGAGCCTTCTCCAACTTTGGAGGTTACCGTGATTGTCCCTTTTAGATGCTCTATGATTGTATGGCTGATTGCTAAGCCTAGTCCTGTTCCTTGAACAAAATTGTCACCTTTGTAGAATCGTTCGAAAATACGGTTCATCTTATCTTCGTCAATTCCGGTACCTGTGTCTTTCACGAAAATGGAAACCTGATCGTTATTCTGCTTGTAACCGAGTGTGACTGTTCCTTTGGAGGTGAACTTGATAGCATTGTTGATCAGGTTGTTAATGACTTGTTTTAAGCGTAGGGGATCGGTCGTGATGATCGTGTCGGTTGCAGGAAGGTCCAGAAGTAATTCTACCTCTTGCGGGACGTTTATTTGTTGGGCTCGTAGGATATTTTGTAATAGAGGCGTAAGCGGTTGTTCTGTTATGTTGAAAACCATCGTGTTGGATTCTATTTTTGAGAGATCGAGTATGTCGGATATAAGTGCCAGTAGCTGTTCGCAATTCAAGTGGATCAGTGATAAAAATTCTTTGATTTCCTCTTTCTTGAAGGCCATATCTCCATCAACCAGTAAATTGGAAAAGCCGACAATGGCATTTAATGGTGTCCGAATTTCATGACTCATGTTGGCGAGGAATGCACTTTTAAGTTTATCGCTTTGTTGTGCTTTGTCACGGGATTTGGTTAATTCTTCTTCAATTTTTTTGTGTTCCTGTGTACTCATGCAGACGCCAACGAGCCGGAAAGGAATTTGTGTTCCTTGTCCGAGATAAGAAGATTGAGCCTCGAACCATTCCCATTTTCCGTCTCCCCGATGAAGACGGTAGCTCACAGGATCTTCGATAAAATTCCCTTGGGCTTGGAGTGTGAGTGCTTCGAGTACTCCGGTTATGTCATCGGGATGTACCAATTGGGCAAATTGTTCGTTTGTCAGCGTACAATCCCCGGCCGGAATGTCAAGATGTTCGAAATAACGGGGATCAATAGTCATCAGATTACATTTCGTGTCATATGACCAGGGAAATATCTTCGTGCGACGTAAAGCCATATTTAACACGTATTCTTGGGTAAGTTCCGTCACGACGTTGCGAAACGTGAATATGATACAATTTGAGCCTTTTTCTACGATAACATTTTTGAAATAACCTTTCGCTAGAAAAGAGGTCGTGTTGATGGTCCCGTAAATGAACGTGTCAGGTGGGAGCGTAACTTCCTGCTCGTCTTTTTGCAGGCGCCCTAAGAGTTCGTCCAGAATATTGATATTCTCATGGGAAATTGAAAATACTTCCCGAATGTTTTTATTCTTTATGTCTTGTTTCTGTATTCCTAGTTCGGCTGCGGCCTGATGATTTACTTGTTTGATACTTCCATTCGGGGCTAATAGTATAAATCCAGCCGGTACGGAATCAAGAAGTTCACGAGCGAACTTTTGTTGCGTGTCTAATTGCTTTTCCTTTACCAGTCTTTCGTGTTTCCGTTTTCGTGCTATCAAGTAGAAAACGAGGGAGAGAATGACGATAGCGGCCAATAGAATAATGTTTAATATTATACTGTATCGAATAGACGCGTCGCTAGTGAATAAATTTATCTGGTCAATCATGATATTTTGCGTGTTGTGTTGTTTAATTGATTGTTCCTGTATTCCCGCGGAGACATCTTCATGATACGTTTAAAGAATTTCGTGAAGGCGGGTGGAGAGGAAAAATTCAGACTATAACCGATTTCTTGTATGGTTTTGGTACTTGAAACAAGTAGGGATTTTGCCAGCGTGATCACGTAATAGTCGATCCATTCCCCGGCAAATTTTCCACTTGCAACATGAATGACTGATGATAGGTATTTAGGAGTCAGGCATAATTTGTTCGCGTAGAAAATAATGTCACGTTCTTTGAGGTGATATTCTTCAACGAGGGTGATGAAACGGTTGAATATGCTATCGGGGTGTGATAACTCGAAATTTTTATCTTGCATATGACGGTAAACGAAATTGTAGAGATCGTAAAATAAAGCATGTGCTAGTTTATGTACGGCTAGTTCAGAAAAATGAGGATTCAGTTTATCTGTTTTCCTAGATAGCAATGAATAATATGATTCCAATAGTTTAATTTCATCCTCATTGAGTCCGACTACCGGATGATATTGCATTTTGAACCGCAAGGGAATCATTTCTTGACATTTCTCTTTAAAATAGTCTGGCGAAATGAAAATAATCCTCGCTTCGTAATCCGGTGTTGTATGAATCGGTTTGATGACTTGTTTGGGTAGCACGACAATCAAGTGATTCTTTTTAATACGATAGTTTTGGGTGTTGATCATGATTTCTGTTTCACCCCGGGTGCAAAGCGAGAAAGAACAGGTTTCTGTCACGATGATCCCCTGTTTCTTAATTTCTTCTCCAATGAATGCTTTTTCATTGGTCACGTGGTTATAAATGATTAGACTTTCCGAGGTATAATCCGGGGATACCCGCCGGGCGAGTTCCTTGATGTTGATAGTCGTGGATTCTTTCATTTTTCCATCTAAATAGTTAGGCAAAGGAATGAATAA
>ERZ833963.1286-NODE-1286-length-30929-cov-4.373291_pt1 | contig 30929 bp, 23 predicted proteins | sample MGYA00519693_ERZ833963 | MGnify/ENA primary metagenome ERZ833963 (study PRJEB31850, sample SAMEA3708748) | human gut metagenome | biome: human gut; feature: human-associated habitat; material: faeces | place: China | collected 2014 ... | reverse complement strand
TGCGGTCACCCAGCCGCCCCTGGAGCGGCTGGTACGGCTGGAGCTGGACGTTACTGACGACTTCGGTCAGCCGGGGCGGCGGACCCTGGTGCTGGAGGCCATGGGCCGCCGGTCCAACCTGATCCTACTGGATGGGGAGGGCCGGATCATCGACTGCCTCCGTCGGGTGGACGCGGACATGTCTGCTGCCCGGCAGGTGCTGCCGGGGCTGTATTATGAGCCGCCTGCCTCCGTAGGCCGCCTGCCGGTGACGGAGGAGACGGAGAACGGCTTCCGAGAGAAGATCTCCGCCGCAAACCCGGAGCGGAGTGTGGACGCCTTTCTGCTGGACCACTACTTCGGCATCTCCCCCCTGATCGCCCGGGAACTGGCCTTCCGCTCCGCAGGGGAGACGGATGCCCATCTCTTTGACCTGGGAGCGGTGGGAGAGGACCGCCTCTGGAAGGAATTGTCCGGGCTCATCAGAGCTATACAGGAAAATCACTTTACACCAATCTGCCTGAAAAAAGATGGGAAGATGGCAGATTTCACCTACTGCCCCATCGCCCAGTACGGCCCTGTTATGGAGACCGTCCGGTATGACACGTTCTCCACCCTGATGGATGACTTCTACGCCCTGCGGGAGCAGCAGGAGCGGGTGCGTCAGCGGGGGGCGGACCTGCTGCGGACTGCCACCACGGCACGGGACCGCATCCGGCGGAAACTGGCCATGCAGGAGAAGGACTACGCCGCCACACAGAACCGGGACCAGCTGCGGATCTACGGTGACCTGATCACCGCCAACCTCTACCGCATGGAGCGGGGGGCGGCCAGATTGGAGACAGAGAATTTCTATGACCCGGAGTGCCGCCCTGTCGCCATTCCCCTGGACCCGCTGCTGACGCCCCAGCAAAACGCCGCCAAATACTACAAGCGCTACACCAAGGCCAAGACGGCGGAGAAGTATCTGGCGGAGCAGATGGCCCTTGCCCGCCGGGACCTGGACTATCTGGAGAGTGTGCTGGAGGAGTTGAGCCGGGCAGAGACGGAACAGGACTTTTTGGACATCCGCGGCGAGCTGCGGGACGCGGGCTTCCTCCGCCGACAGGGAAAAAAGGAACAGAACCGGCCTGCAAAGCCTCTGGAGTTCCGCACCACCTCCGGCTTCCGGGTGCTGGTGGGGCGGAACAACCGCCAGAACGACAAGCTGACCCGCAGCGCGGACCACCGGGACATCTGGCTCCATACCCAGAAGATCCACGGTTCCCACGTGATCCTCTGCACAGGCGGCCGTGAGGTGGACGATGACACCATCGTGGAGGCGGCCAAGCTGGCGGCCTGGTTCTCCCAGGCCCGGGAGGGTGCCAACGTCCCCGTGGACTACACACCGGTGAAGAACGTGAAGAAGCCCGCCGGTGCCCGGCCCGGCATGGTGATCTACTCCACCTGCCGCACCGTGAACGTGGCGCCGGAGGAGGGGCTTGTGAAGAAACTTCAATTGTCATAAAAAAGTTGTTAAAAAGAAGCTGCTTGTTGGTCAAGCAGCTTCTTTTTCTTTCAAAATATCCAAAAACAGGAATCTTTTTTGTGCAGAATGGCTCTTGCAAAACGGGAGCAAAGGTTTACAATAAAGCTCTCCTGAAAACGGGAGGCAATCAGTATTCAGACCTCAGAAAGCGAGTGAGAGGCAATGACGTATCATTATCTCATGGACCTGGCGCTGATCCTGTTGAGCACCAAGGTGCTGGGCATCCTGACGAAACGCATCCAGATGCCACAGGTGGTTGGCGCGCTGGTGGCCGGACTGATTCTGGGCCCGGCTATGCTGAACGTACTATCAGAAACGGAGTTCCTCACCCAGCTCAGCGAGTTGGGCGTGATCGTACTGATGTTCTCCGCCGGCATGGGCACCGATATCCAGGAGCTGAAGCACAGTGGCAAGGCAGGCTTCCTGGTGGCCCTGCTGGGCGTGATCGTCCCACTGGTGCTGGGCACAGGTCTGGCGATGCTCGCAGACCGGACCGGCATGATTGAGACCAGCGGATTTTTGGAGGATGTGTTCATCGGCACCATCCTTACTGCAACTTCCGTCAGCATCACAGTGGAGACACTGAAGGAGATCGGCAAGCTGGATACCAAGGTGGGCAACACCATTCTGGCGGCGCTTCTGATCGACGACGTGCTGGGCCTGATTGCCCTGACCATCGTCAGCAGCCTGTCCGGCGGACAGGACAGCATCGCCCTGGTGCTGCTGAAGATCGTGCTGTTCTTCGTGTTCTCCGCTGTGGTCTCCTTCCTCGCCCACAAGTTCTTCTGCTGGCTGATGGCCCTGTGGCCCGGCCGGGAGCGGCGCCGCTATCCGGTGCTGGCCTTTGTGCTGTGCCTTCTGATGGCTTACTGCGCGGAGGAGTTCTTCGGCGTGGCGGACATCACCGGCGCCTATGTGGCGGGCCTGGTGATCTCCTGCACCCCCAAGTCCTCCTATATCCAATCCAAGTTCGAGCCGTTGAGCTTCCTGCTGCTGACGCCGGTGTTCTTCGCCAGCGTGGGCATCAAGGCGAAGGTGGACGGCATGACCGGCAGCCTGGTGCTGTTCTCCATTCTCCTGCTGCTGATTTCTGTGGCCACCAAGATCGTCGGCTGCGGCCTGGGCGCAAAGCTCTGTCATTTCACTGGCAAGGAGAGCCTGCAGGTGGGCGTGGGCATGGTCTGCCGCGGCGAGGTGGCGCTGATCGTAGCCAACCGGGGTCTGGAGCTGGGAGTGCTGTCCGGGACCCTGATGGCACCGGTCATCATCACCGTGGTGGGCGGCACGATCCTCACACCCATCCTGCTGAAGCTGGTATTCCGGCACGACGGACAGCCGGCCAGCGCGGCGGACAGCAATCTGGCAGACCACTATGAGAAGATGGAGCAGCTGGATATCGTCTCCGCAGAGCTTCTGGCCAGGGACCAGAAATACCTGAAAGAAGGGGAGCACGGCGGAGACAAGGACCGCGGCTGATCTGCTCCGGTGACTGAGAACCGCAAATACGGGGAGCCGGCCTTTTGGTCGGCTCCCCGTATTTTGAAAAGCGCGCTGTATCCGCCGTCAGGCGGTGTGGCGGGCGTGGCCCGTCTCCTCGTCGGAGGAGCGGAACAACAGCGTGATGCACCACAGGCCCGCCAGGCCCACCAGGGCGTAGATGATGCGGGAGAGAATGGCCATCTGGCCGCCGCAGAGGAAAGCCACCGTATCAAAGCCGAACAGGCCGATCCCGCCCCAGTTCAGGGCGCCGATGATAGCCAGTGCCAATGCGATCTTATCAATCACCATGCGAAAAACCTCCTTTATGCCTTCCAGCAGGGATTTGGCGTTAGTGTATCCAACGGGGCGGGAACTATGCGGATGGGGAAAATTTCCAGCCTGGACAAAATTTGCAAATCGCATTGCAAAGGAAAGATAGGGATTGTATAATCGAAACAGCGGGATCCGATCTCGCCCGCGGCGAAGCCGCGCAGACCGATTGATAAGGGGAGACAGTATGAATATTGTATGCTTGGATATGGAGGGCGTCCTGGTGCCGGAGATCTGGATCGCATTTTCAGAGGCCAGCGGCATTCCGGAGCTGCGGCGCACCACCCGGGATGAGCCGGATTACGACAAGCTGATGACCTGGCGGCTGGGCATCTTGAAGGAGCACGGCCTGGGGCTCAAGGAGATCCAGGACACCATCGCCAAGATTGATCCGCTGCCCGGCGCCAAGGCGTTTTTGGACGAGCTGCGGGCCACCACCCAGGTGATTATTCTGAGCGATACCTTTGAGGAATTCGCCAAGCCTCTGATGGAAAAGCTGGGCTGGCCCACCATCTTCTGCAACTCCCTGGAGGTGGCGGAGAACGGCGAGATCACCGGCTACAAGATGCGCTGTGAGAAGTCCAAGCTCACCACGGTGAAGGCCCTGCAGTCCATCGGCTATGACACCATTGCCAGCGGCGACAGCTTCAACGATTTGGGGATGATCCAGGCCAGCAAGGCAGGCTTCCTCTTCAAGAGCACGGAGCAGATCAAAGCCGACCACCCGGAGATTCCGGCCTTTGAGGAGTTTGACGACCTGCTGGCGGCCATTAAGGCGGCGCTGTAAGAGTTTTCCGGAAAGAAAGGGGACGCGACATGAACGAGAAATTCCAGAAGCTGGGCTTTTACCCGGCGGATATCCTGCTGCCCAAGGATGCGGACATGACCAAGTGGGCCGTGGTGGCCTGCGACCAGTTCACCTCCCAGCCGGAGTATTGGCAGGCGGTGGAGGAGACTGTGGGGGACGCGCCTTCCACCCTCCGGCTGATCCTGCCGGAGGCCAAGCTGAACGACCCGGATGTGGACACCCATATCGCGGACATCAACGGCGCTATGAACCGCTATCTGGCGGAGGGCGTCTTTCAGACCCTGCCGGGGTCCCTGTTCTATATTGAGCGCACGCAGTCCGATGGCAAGGTGCGCCACGGCCTCATCGGCATGGTGGATTTGGACCAGTATGACTTCACTCCTGGCTCCGGCGCCCTGATCCGGGCCACGGAGGGGACGGTGCTCTCCCGCATCCCACCCCGGGTACGGGTACGGCAGGACGCCCCCGTTGAGCTGCCCCACGTGATGCTGCTGATCGATGACCCGGACCGCACGGTTATTGAGCCCCTGACCGCCGCCAGCGGGGAGATGGAGCAGCTGTATGACTTTGACCTGCAGCAGGGCGGCGGGCACCTGAAGGGATGGAAGCTGACGGACGCCCAGATGGACGCCGTGGCGGACGCCCTGGCGGCTATGTGCACGCCGGAGGCCATGGAGAAAAAGTACGGCCTGAAGGACGCGGCACCTCTGCTGTTCGCGGTGGGCGACGGCAACCACTCTCTGGCAACAGCCAAGCAGTGCTATGAGAACCTGAAGAAGGTCACGCCGGAGGACCAGTGGGCCGGTTTGCCCGCCCGCTATGCTCTGGTGGAAGTGGTGAATAATCACGACGACGCCCTCCAGTTCGAGCCGATCCACCGCGTCCTCTTCGGCGTGGACCATGAGAAGTTCATGGAGGAGTTCAAGAAGTTCTATCCCAACACCCGCGAGGGCAAGGGCGAGGGCCACACCATCGAGGTCTGCTGGGCCGGTCACGACGATTTCATCACCGTTCCCGATCCCAAGGTGCAGCTGGCCGTCGGTACGCTCCAGGCGTTCATCGACGAGTACCTCAAGAAGTTCGGCGGCGAGGTGGACTATATCCACGGCGACGAGGTCACCCGCGAGCTTGGCTCCAAGGAGGGCAACATGGGCTTCCTGCTGCCCGCGATGGGCAAGGAGCAGCTGTTTAAGACCGTCATGGCCGACGGCGTGCTGCCCCGCAAGACCTTCTCGATGGGTCACGCGCAGGATAAGCGCTACTACGTCGAGGCCCGCAAGATCCGATAACCGATATACCGAAAAAGCGCCCCTCGGCGGGCGCTTTTTCAAATAGGAGGACCATTCGATGAACTACAAGAAAGCCAGAGCATGGCAGGACATTCTTCTCTTCGGCGGCGCGTTCGTCGCCGGCGTCGGCGTGTGGGGCTTTTACAGCACGTTTTTGGGGCTTCTGGGTCTGGCGATGGTGCTGCTGTCCATCCTCGTGTGGTGGCTGTACTACCGCTGCCCGCAGTGCCATGAGAGCCTTGGGCGCGGGAACCCGAAGCATTGTCCGCACTGCGGCGCGTGGCTCGGCGACGAGCCGGAGCCGGAGGAGAAGAAAAAGATCCAGCACAAGAAAAAGAGAAGATGAAAACACAAACGGTCCCCGCCTATGCCAAGCTCAACCTGACGCTGGACATCTTAGGCAAGCGGGATGACGGCTATCACGAGCTGCGGATGGTCATGCAGACCGTATCGCTCTGCGACGACGTGACCGTGACGCTCACCGACGGCACAGGCGTCGTCTGCCGCGTCGCGGGCGCAGAGCTTCCCTGCGATGAACGCAACCTTGCCGTCAAGGCGGCGAACGCCTTCTGCGAGGCGCTCGGCTATCACGGCGGCATCGACATCGCGCTTACCAAGCGCATCCCGTCCGAGGCCGGGATGGCGGGCGGCAGCGCGGATGCCGCCGCCGTGCTGCGCGCGCTGCGCGATCTGATCGCACCCACGCTCACGGACGAGCGGCTCGAGGAGATCGGCGCGCGTGTCGGCAGCGACGTACCGTTTTGTGTCCGCGGCGGCACGCAGCTTGCCGAGGGCAGGGGCGAAAGGCTGACTGCTCTGCGGAACGCGCCGAGGCTCTATGCCGCGGTCTGCAAGCCGGACTTTCCCATCTCTACGCCCGCGCTCTTTCAGCGGTCGGACCGCGTGTCGCTGACTGACCGGCCCGACACGGCGGCGATGCTCGCCGCGCTGGAGGCGGGCGACGCGGCGGCGCTGTGCGCGAAGGTCAAAAACGTCTTTGAGCAGGTACTCCCGGATGAACAGCGCGCACGCATCGAGGACATCAAGCGCGCTTTGCTTGTCCACGGCGCGGAATGTGCCGCGATGACCGGCTCGGGCAGCGCCGTGTTCGGACTGTTCCGCGAGGAGGACATCTGCCGCGCGGCCTGCAGCGTGCTGCGGAGCGCGGAACTGCAAACCTTCTGCACGATTTTTGTTTGAAAAACGAAAAAACCGTCCATACTCAAGCTATTACTTGAAACGGACGGTTTTTTCTTATGAAATTTCGGAAGATCGAGATATCCCTTGCCGTCGGCCTCCTTTGCGCGCTCGTGTGGTGCGCGCTGGAGCCGGGCTTTCTGATGAGCTGGTGGGGCGCGGCGTTCGAGCCGCTGTGCGACGGTGTGCTGACCGCCGAGGGCGAGGGCGGCGAGGTCGTGCTGCGCTCGTTCTTCGCCGAGCTGCTGGAAAAGCTGCTTTCCTGAAAGAGCCGCCTGCGGGCGGCTTTTTCTTATGCCTGAACGTTGAAGAGCATGATGACCACACCAAGGATGACGAGCACCACGCCGGTCGCGCGGTTGAGCGTTTTGGGAGAAGCCTTGTTGGCGAACACGGCGGCAATGCGCGCCCAGACGAGCGTGAAGAGCACGCAGAGCGCGAACACCGTCCAGTCCGGCGCGCCGCCGATGGCGAAGTGCGAGACCGCGCCGGTGAGCGCTGTGAAGGTCATGATGAAAACACTGGTGCCCACGGCGGTCTTGAGCTCGTAGCCGAGCACGGAGGTGAGGATGAGCAGCATCATCATGCCGCCGCCCGCGCCGATGAAGCCGCAGATAAAGCCGATGAGCACGCCGCAGAGAATAGACTGCACGGCGCGCTTTTTCGCGCTCACGCCGGCCATGGCCTCCTTGGTCGTCATGACGGGACGGACGATGAACTTCACGCCGAGCAGAAAGGTCATAAAGACCGAGAAGCCGCCCATCGTGGTCGAGGGGACAAGGCTCGCGGCGTAGCTGCCGACCACGGTGAAGGCCAGCACGCTTGCCATCATGATGAGACCGTTGCGGATGTCGAGATTTTTGCTTTTGCCGTAGGTGTAGGCAGACACGGCGCTTGCCAGCACGTCGGACGAGAGCGCGATGCCGACCGCCATATAGGGGTCCATGCCGAGGAAGGTGATGAGCATGGGGCTGATGACCGCCGCGGCGCTCATGCCAGCAAAACCGGTGCCGAGGCCTGCGCCCATGCCGGCGAAAAAGGTGACGAGAAGTGTGATGGCAAATTCCATTTTTAAGGCTCCTTTTCTAACATGACGTCGAGATCGGCGTCCATAACGGCGAGCGTCCGGAAGAAGCTCGCGCGCATTTCTTCGTCTGTGTGAGCAAAGAGCTGCTCAAAAAAAGCGGATTGCACCGTGCGGCCCCGCTCAATGACCGGCTGCGCCCGCTCGGTGCAGACGAGTAGTGTCTTTCGACGGTCGCCCTCGACCGTCTCGCGCCGCAGATAGCCCTCGCGCACGAGCTTATCAACATTCACCGAGACGAGGTTGGCCTTGATGCGCCGGACCTCCACGATGTCGCCCGCCGTCCGGTAGCCGGGGTTGTTGGCAAGAAACATCAGAATGTCAAAGGCGGTCTGCGGCAGCTTCAGCTCGCGGCAAAGCGGCTTGCAGGCGGCGGCATAGGCGCGGGCAAATTTATGGGCAAATTCCATACCGGCGTTCATACGCAGGACTCCTTTTCAAATAATGCAAAAATGAACAGTTCAAATTTGAACTAAAAGATAGCACACATCGGGCCTCCTGTCAAGAAAAATATTGACGCCCGTTCAATTCAGGGCACGGCGGAATATCCACGGTTGCCGAACGGCGGGAATGATGGTAAAATAGAAAAAAACGACGAAGGGAGGGCGGTATCATGCTGCGTATCCTGCTGGGCCGCGCCCGCACGGGCAAGTCCGCGCGGGTGCTGGAGGAGATCCGCGCGCTGGGCGATTCCTCGCAGCAGATCCTGCTCGTGCCGGAGCACGCTTCGCACGTCGCGGAGGTGGACGTGTGCCGCGCCTGCGGCCCGACTGCGAGCCGTCACGCGGAGGTGCTGACCTTCAAGCTGCTGGCCTCGCGCGTGCTGACGCTCACCGGCGGCGCGGCGGAGGTGACGCTCGACAACGGCGGCAAGCTCCTTCTGCTCCAGCGCGTGCTGGTGTCGCTTGCGCCGAGCCTGCGCGTCTATCGCCGACCCTCACAGCGCGCGGCGTTTCTGGAAAGTCTGCTCGCGCTCATCGAAGAATTGCAGGCCTATGCCGTCGCGCCGGAGGTGCTGGCGGAAAAGGCCGAGGCCATCGCGGGCGAGAGCGGCGAGCGGCTGCGCGATGTGGCGCTGCTCTACGGCGCGTATCTTGCCAAGCTCCACGAGGGCGGGCGCGACGCGCGCGACCGGCTGGAGAAGCTGGAGGAAAACCTTGCGGCCTCCGGCTACGCCGACAATAAGGACATTTTTCTCGACGGATTTTCTTACTTCACGGGCCGCGAGCGGAACATCCTGCGCATTCTGCTCAAGCGGGCAAAAAGCGTCACCGTGACGCTGCTCGGCGACGGCAGCGACAGCGAGCTGTTCGCCGAGGGCCTGCGCGTACGCGAGCAGCTTTACGCTCTTGCGCGGGACGCGGGCGTTCCCTGCACGGAGGAGGTGCTGCGCGGCGGCGCGCCGCGCGATGCGCTCGGCCATGTGGAGAAGCATTTCTTCGGCGGTAATGTCCGCTGGGACGAGCCAACGGAGCAGCTGCGGCTGTATGAAGCCTCCACCGCTTACGACGAGGCGGAGCGGATCGCCGCGGAAATTCTGCGTCTGGTGCGCTGCGAGGGCTACCGCTTCCGCGATATTACGGTCACCTCGCGCGATATGGATGCCGCGGAGCCGGTGCTGCGCACCGTATTCGCGCGCTGCGGCATCCCGCTCTACTGTGCGCGGCGCAGCGATATTCTGCGCCGCGGCGTGCCCGCGCTGCTGCTCGGCGCGCTTGACGCGGTGAGCGGAGGCTTTGAGTACGAGGATGTGTTTCGCTGCCTCAAGACCGGCCTCGCGGGACTTTCGGCGGAGGAGTGCGACCTGCTGGAAAACTACGTCATCAAGTGGGACATTCGCGGCGCAATGTGGACGCGCGACGTTCCGTGGACGGCGCACCCCGAGGGCTACGGCGTGCCGTGGCGTACAGAGCATGAGGAAATGCTCGCGCGGGTGAACGCCGCGCGGGAAAAGGTACGCGCGCCGCTGAGCCATCTCTATGAGGGCGTGCGCGGCACGGGAGACGTTGAGGGTAAAGTGACGGCGCTTTACAATTATCTGACGGAGATCGCGCTGCCCGAGGAGCTGCAGCGGCAGACGGAGACGCTTTGGCAGCGCGGCGAAACGCAGCGGGCGGAGGAGCTGGCGCAGCTTTGGAACGTTCTGTGCGGCGTGCTTGACCAGTTTGTGGAGATGCTGGGCGGTACCGAGCTGGACGCGGAGGAGTTCGCGCGGCTCATGCGCCTTGTGCTCACGCAGTATTCGGTCGGCACGATCCCGGTCTCCCTTGACCGGGTGAGTCTGGCTGAAATGACGCGCAACGACCGCCACGCCGTGCGCGTGCTGTTTTTGATGGGTGCGAACGACCATGTGCTGCCCGCTGTGGGCGGCAGCGGCGGCATTTTGAAGGACGAGGACCGCGCGGCGCTCGAGGCGCTCGACGTGCGCCTTGCGCCCTACGGTATGGCGCAGTTCCGGCTGGAACTGCAGAATCTCTATGCCGCGCTCGCCCAGCCGACCGACCGGCTCTACATCTCTTATCCGCGCTTTGATAACGCGGGCGCCGAGCTGCGCCCCAGCTTTGTCGTCGGGCGCGTGCAGACGCTTTGCCCGTCGGTAAAGGTCGAAACGGAGGATGCCGACAAGGCATACCGCCTTACAACAGAGAGCGGTGCGCTCGACTATGCGGGCGAACACGTCGGCGGGGAAGCGTGGCGTTATCTGGAGCGGCGCGGCGGCTGCGCCGAGGCGCTTGCCGCCATGCGCGACGCTTCGCACTATACGCGCGGAAGGCTCTCGCGTGAGGCCGTCCACACGCTCTACGGGCGCAGCATCACGCTCAGCGCCTCGCGCATGGACAAGGCGCGGAGCTGCCATTTCGCCTACTTCATGCAGTACGGCCTGCGCGCGAAGGAGCGCACAGCTGCGGGCTTCGACGCGCCGCAGGTCGGCACCTTTGTCCACGACGTGATGGAGCACACGCTCCGCGCGGCGAGCGAGCGCGGCGGCCTCAAGGCGCTGGAGCGTCCGGCGCTGCACGCGCTTGTGCGGCAGGCGATCGGTGCATACATTGAAAAAAATCTCCCCGACCTTGACGGGAAGAACGCGCGCTTCCGCTATCTTTTCCGCCGGCTGTGCGAGTCGGTCTACCGCATCATGGATTCGACGGTGGAGGAGCTTTCCGACTCCGATTTCGAGCCGCTGGCCTTTGAGCTGGGCTTCGGCGCGGACGGACAGCTTCCCGCCGTGACCATCCGTGAGGCGGGGGAGGAGCTGCGCGTGGTCGGCAAGGCTGACCGCGTGGACGGCTGGCTCAAGGACGGCAAGCTGTATCTGCGCGTGGTGGACTACAAGACCGGCGCGAAGCGCTTTGACCTCGCGGAGCTGCGCTACGGGCTCGGCCTGCAAATGCTGCTCTATCTCTTTACGCTGCGGGACGAAGGGGGAAAGCTCTTCGGCGGCTGTCCCATTGAGCCGGCGGGGGTCCTCTATCTTCCCGCACGGGAAAAGCTGCTGAATCTGCCGCGCAATGCCTCGGAGGAGGAGATCGAGCGCGCGATGCACAAGGAGCTGCAGCGCAGCGGCATGGTGCTGAACGATCCCGCGGTGCTGCGCGCGATGGAGCACAGCGCGCTGGAAGAGCCGTGCTATCTCCCAGTGCGCGTGAAAAAGAGCAAGGACGGCGAGACGGAGATCACCGGCAGCATCGCCACGAGCGCTCAGCTCGGCAAGCTGGGCTTATACGTTGAGGAGCAGCTGCGCCGCATGGTGCGCGAGCTGGCGAGCGGCAACATCGACGCCGACCCGTGGGCGCGCAGCGAGCAGGAGAGCGCCTGCACCTATTGCGAATTCGCGCCCGCCTGCCACTTTGAAAACGGCCGCGGCGGCGACCGCATCGAATACATCCGCGCGACCGGAGCCGAGCAGCTCTGGGAGCACGTTGACCGGACGATCGGGGAAGGGGGAAAACGCGATGGCTGACATCCTGACCGCCGAGCAGCAGGCGGCGGTAGAGAACCGCGGGCGGAGCCTGCTGGTGTCCGCCGCAGCGGGCAGCGGCAAGACGAAGGTGCTCGTCGAGCGGCTTTTTTCCTACGTCGAGAGCGGCGAAGCGAACCTTGACGACTTTCTCATCATCACCTACACCCGCGCCGCGGCGGCGGAGCTGCGCGGCAAGATTGCCAAGGTCCTCGGCGAAAAGCTGCAGGAGGACCCGCTCAACGCGCATCTGCAGCGGCAGCTGCTGCGCGTTTACCGCGCGGACATCAAAACGGTGGACGCCTTCTGCACGGCTCTGCTGCGCGAGAACTGCCACCTGCTGCGCGAGGACGCGCGCGGCCACGCGCTGCGGCCCGATTTCCGCGTGCTCGACGAGAATGAGGCGCAGCTTCTGCGCGAGCGGGTGCTCGCGCGTACGCTGGACGAATTTTATGAAATCATGCGCGATGGCGACGGTGCGTCGCTCCTGGCCGATACCCTCGGCGCGGGGCGGGACGACCGCGCACTCGGCGCGCTGGTGCTCGAGCTGCACGGAAAGCTGCAGGCGCAGCCGTACATGGACCGCTGGCTCGCGTCGCAGGAGCAGCTTTGGCACGATCTGCCGCCGCGCGTGGAAGATACGGTCTACGGGACGCTGCTGCTTTCTATGGTGCGGCGCAAGGCGCTCCACTGCGCCGCACTGCTGCGCGGCGCGGCGGAGGAGATGACGTCGGACGCCGCGCTTGCGGATAAGTACGCGCCGCTCTTTCTCGGCGTGGTGGAGCAATTCGCGCTCCTCGCCGCGTCAGCGGAGGAGGACTGGGATGCGGCGGCGAAGCGCCGCGTGGACTTCCCGCGTCTGACGGCGGTGCGCAAATGCGGGGACGAAGCGCTCAAGGCCAAAATGCAGGGCGTGTGGAACGGCTGCAAAAAGACCGCCAAGGGCTTTGACGAGGTGTTTTCCGTCACCTCTGCCGAGGCAATGGAGGACCTGCGCGCGATGGCGCCCGCCATGCTCGCGCTCTTAAAGCTGACGGCGGATTTTTCCCGCGCTTATCAGGAGGAGAAGCGCCGCCGCAACGCGGCGGACTTCTCCGACCAGGAGCATGAGGCCATCGACCTGCTCCTCGGCGCGGACGGACAGCCCACCGGCCTTGCGCGGACAGTCTCGCAGCGCTACCGCGAGATCATGGTGGACGAATATCAGGACACGAACGAGGTGCAGAACTGCATCTTCTCTGCCATTTCCCGTGAAGGGAAAAACCTTTTCACCGTCGGTGACGTCAAGCAGAGCATCTATCGCTTCCGCCTTGCCGACCCGCGCATTTTCCTCGACCACTATCTGCGCTACCCGCACGCCGCCGACGCGGCGGAGGGCGAGAGCGCTAAACTCCTTTTGAGCAAAAACTTCCGCTCGCGCGATACGGTGCTGGACGCGGCGAATTTTGTCTTTTCCAACGTCCTTTCCCGGGAAATGGGCGAGCTGGACTACGGCGAGGACGAGTCCCTGCACGTCGGGGCGAGCTATCCCGAGAACCCCGACTGCTGCACGGAGTTCCATTTTGTGGAGATGTCCGCGCAGGAGAGCGACACGGAAAAGCTCCGCGCGGCCCGGGCCGAGGCGAGCTTCGTCGCGGACTACATACGAAGGCTCATCGCCGGCGGCTTCACGGTGCAGGACGATAAAACGCACGAGCCGCGCGCGGTGCGGGAGGAGGACATCGTCATCCTCATGCGCTCGCCCCGCACACGGCTTGCCGACTATCGCCGCGCGCTGGAGAGCCGCGGGCTGCACTGTGCCGCCGAGAGCGACGGCGGCTTTTACGAAACGATGGAGGTCGCCGTGACCTTCGCACTGCTCGAAATATTGGACAACCCGCGGCAGGACGTGCCGCTCATCTCTGTGCTGCGCTCGCCGCTTTTCGGCTTCACGCCGGACCGTCTCGCCGAGCTGCGCGCGAAAACGCCGGGCGGCGATTTTTACGATGCACTCGCCGCGGACGGGGGTGAGGACTCCGCACGGTTCCTCGCGCTGCTGCGCGAGCTGCGTGAAAGTGCGCAGACGCTCACGCTCACCGAGTTGGTCGCGGCGCTCTATGAGCGCTGCCATATCCCGGCGGTGTTCGGCGCGATGCGGGGAGGAGCCGCACGCCGGGAAAATCTTCGTGCGTTCTTCTCGCTGGCGGAGGAATTTGAGCGCGGCGGCGGGCGGGGGCTCTTCGCCTTTGTCCGGCATCTGCGCGAGCAGCTGGAATCCGGCGAGCCGCCCGTGCCGCAGACCACGCACGCCGCGCAGGGCGTGCGCATCATGAGCATCCACAAGTCCAAGGGACTGGAATTTCCGGTCGTGATCCTTGCGGACCTCGCGCGGTCGTTTAGCCGCATGGACTTCCAGAGCTCCGTGCTCGTCCACCCGGAATACGGCCTCGGGCCGGTCTGCGTGGACACGAAGCGCTCGATCAAATACCCCACGGCTGCGCGGCTCGCACTCGAGCGTCAGCTGCGCCGCGAGGCAAAGGCCGAGGAGCTGCGCGTGCTGTACGTCGCCATGACGCGCGCGAAGGAAAAGCTCGTCATGGTCTGCGCCCGCGCGGGCGCGGCGAAGCATCTTGCCGACCTCTGCGCCGTGACCTCCTGCCCCGTGCGGCCGGAGACGGTGGAGGAGCAGAAGTGCATGGCGGACTGGATCCTGCTACCGCTTTTGTGCCGTCAGGAGGCCGCGCCGCTGCGTGAGCTGGCGGGCGCGGACGCGGCGGCGGTCACGGTAAGCGATGCGCCGTGGCGCGTGGAGGTCCACAACGGCTACGACTTTGCGCCCACCGAGCGCGCGGCAGAGGAGCGCACGGAGGAGACTGCCCCCGAGCTGCCGCTGGACACGGCGGCGCTGGAGTGGCGCTATCCCTACGAACCGGAAACGACGCTCAGCGCCAAGCTGACCGCGACGCAGCTCAAAGGACGTGCGCTTGACGAGGAGATCGCGGAGAACGCCCCGCTGCCGCCGCGCCTGCGGAGCCTCGCAAAGCCGAGATTTCTGGAGGGAGCGGCGGCGCTTACGCCCGCCGAGCAGGGCACCGCGATGCACGCGGCGCTGCAGTTTCTCGATTTCTCGACGCCGGCGGAGGAAGGTGCGGTGCGCGCCGCAGTCAAAAGCATGGAGGAGCGCCGCCTGCTCACGCCCGAGCAGGCGCGGGCGGTCGACGCCGCCGCGCTGACGCGGTTCCTGCAAAGCCCACTGTGCGCGCGCATCCGCGCGGCAGGGGAGCGGGCCAGGCGGGAATACCGCTTCTCGCTGCTTGAGAGCGCCGCGCGCTTTGTGCCGGAGGCGAGCGCCGGAGACGAGATCCTTTTGCAGGGCGTGGTGGACTGCTTCTTTGAGGAGGACGGCGCGCTGGTCGTAGTCGATTTCAAGACCGACCGCATCGCGCCGGACGCGCTCGCCGAGCGGGCGGAGCATTACCGGCCGCAGCTCGAGGCGTACTCACTCGCACTCGCGCAGGTGATCGGAAAGCCCGTGAAGGAGAAGATCCTGTACTTCCTCCGCCGCGGCGAACAGATCATACTCTAGTTATAAAAACGAAAAAACTTTGCAAAAATGCAAAAAGTGCTTGCATTTTCCTGCTTGGTGTGATATTCTATCCGAGCTTGAAAAGGGCGGTCCTCTGCCGTGCGCGGGTGAAAGAACCCTGATGCGCCATGGAAAAGCGGTCACGAACGCCTATAAATTAGGAGGAAATATCCATGGATCTCATCAAGGAACTCGAAAGCCAGCAGATGAAGGCTGAGAAGCCCGTTGCCAACGTCGGCGACACCGTCCGCGTCCACGTCAAGATCAAGGAAGGCTCCCGCGAGCGTATCCAGGTCTTCGAGGGCATCGTGATCGCCAAGAAGCACGGCGGCATCGAGGAGACCATCACCGTCCGCCGTCTGGCCTATGGCGTCGGCGTCGAGAAGGTTTTCCCGCTGCACTCTCCCTCGATCGAGAAGATCGAGACCGTGCGCACCGGTTTTGTCCGCCGCGCGAAGCTCTACTATCTGCGTGACCGCGTTGGTAAGGCTGCCAAGATCCGCGAGAAGCTGTAAGAAAAGCAAAATAGAAACGACGTGGGCGACCGCGTCGTTTTTATTTTTGTTGTTTTTTCGCGTGGCGCGTGGTATCATACATCATGAAATATTCTGCGGCTCTGCGCCGCCCGAGTGATGGAGAAACGAGTATGAACGATTTTGATAACGAGATCCTGCCCACTGATCCCGACGAGGGAGAGGAGATCACCGAGCGCGTCGCCGGGCGCGAGACCTACGAATGGGTGCGCTCGCTGGTGGGCGCGGTGTTGGTCATCACGCTGCTCTTTACCTTCGTGGTGCGCCTGATGGGCGTTGACGGCCATTCGATGGTGCCGACGCTGCAGGACGGCGACCGCCTGATCGTGGTCAGCGGCTGGCTGTGCGGCGATTACAAATACGGCGACATCGTCATTGCGTACAAGGAGAGCTTCGATGCCGAGCCCATCGTCAAGCGCGTTATTGCCACCGAGGGGCAGACCGTGGACATTGACTTTACGCTCGGGCGCGTGTTCGTGGACGGCGAGCTGCTGCAGGAGGATTATGTCAACGACCTGACCTATCTCGACGAGGGGACGCAGTTCCCGCTGACGCTCGGCGAGGGCGAGCTGTTTCTGATGGGCGACAACCGCAACCGCAGCAGCGACAGCCGCGACGAACGACTCGGTGCGGTGGACGAGCGGCTCATCATCGGTAAGGCTGTGCTGCTTGTATTTCCGGGCAGGGATAGCCTGACCGACAAGCGCGATTTCAGCCGTCTCGGTTCTTTGAAGATGAAGTGAGGGGGGAGACGTTATGCAGCTGGAAAGTCTGAGCTGGTTCCCCGGACACATGACAAAAACGCGCCGCATGGTCGCCTCCGAGATCGGCAGCATGGACGCGGTGTGCGAGATCATCGACGCGCGCATCCCGCGCGCGAGCCGCAATCCCGACCTTGACGAGCTGACGGCGGGCAAGCCGCGCATCGTGGTGCTCAACCGCGTCGATCAGGCTGACCCGAAGGCGACGAAGCAGTGGGCGGCATGGTTCCGCGCGCAGGGCTACGCGGTTTTGGAGGTAGACGCCAAGTCCGGCGCGGGTGTGAAGCAGTTCGCGCCCGCCGTGCGCGCGCTGCTTGCGGACAAGCTGCGCGCCTATGAGGAAAAGGGGCAGGTCGGGCGCGTGCTGCGCGTGATGGTGCTCGGCATCCCGAACGTCGGCAAATCGACCTTCATCAACAAGGTGTCCGGCCGAAAGACCGCCAAGGCGGAGGACCGCCCCGGCGTGACGCGCGGCAAGCAGTGGGTGCCGGTAGACAAGACGCTGGAGCTGCTCGATACCCCGGGCATCCTCTGGCCGAAGTTCGAGGACCCCGATGTGGGCGTGCGCCTCGGGTTTACCGGCGCCATCCGCGACGACGTGATGGATATGGAGGATCTGGCCTCCCGCCTGATGGCGTACCTCGGTGCGCATTATCCAGACGCGCTGACCGAGCGCTACAAGATCGCCGTCGAGCCGGGAGAGCCGGGCTGGGAGCTGCTGGAGAAGGCAGGCCGCAAGCGCGGCTTCCTCATGTCCGGCGGCGAGGTGAACACCGAGCGCATGGCGCGCATTTTGCTCGACGAATACCGTGCCGGCAAGCTGGGACGCTTTACACTTGAGCTGCCGGAGGAGAACGCATGAGCAAGCACATTTCGCTCGCAAGCTATGAGCTGGAAGCCGCCGCCCGCGCAGAGGGGTATGCCCATGTCTGCGGCGCGGACGAGGCGGGCGCGGGTCCTCTGATGGGGCCGGTGTACGCCGCCGCGGTGATCCTGCCGGAGGGCTGCGTCATCGAGGGGCTGGACGACTCGAAGAAGCTCAGCGAGAAAAAGCGCGAGGCGCTGTTTGACATCATCCGCGAAAGGGCGGTCGCTTACAGCGTCGCGTCCGTGGACGCGCGGGAGATCGACGAGATCGACATTTTGAACGCCCGCATGAAGGTGATGCAGCTTGCTATCGACGGTTTGAACGTCAAGGCGGACTTTGCCCTCATCGACGGCAACCGCGATCATGGGACGAAATACGCTGTCTCCACGCCGCACCGCACGGTCGTCGGCGGCGACGGCGTGAGCATGAGCATCGCCGCGGCATCGATTTTAGCCAAGGTCAGCCGCGACCGCTTCGTGACCGACGTGCTGGACAAGCAATATCCGCAGTATCAATTTGCAAGGCACAAGGGCTATGGAACCAAGCTGCACTACGCCATGCTCGACGAGTACGGCCCATGTCCCTGTCACCGAAGGACTTTTCTCAAAAAGTGGGAGGCGGGGAGACCATGAGCACGACCAGAGAAGCCGGCGACCGCGGCGAAGCGATGGCCGCGGAGTATCTGCGCGAGAACGGCTATGAGATCCTTGCCTCGCAGTTCCGCTGCCGCTTCGGCGAGATCGACCTCATCGCCCGGCGGGGCGATATTCTCTGCTTTGTAGAGGTTAAGCTGCGTAGCGACCGGCGCTTCGGTCTGCCGCGCGATTTTGTCACCGCTGCCAAGCAGCGGCGTATCCGCACCACGGCGGCCTTTTACATGACGCGGCACGATCCCGACCTCTGCGCCCGCTTTGACGTGGCGGAGGTCTACGACGATGAAACGCCGCCGCGCATCGAGTACATTGAGAATGCATTTGAGTGATCGGCAGGAAAGGGGGCGGCTATGGCGCTCTACACGATCGGCGATCTGCACCTCTCGCTCGGCGGGAGCAAGCCGATGGATATTTTCGGCGATAAGTGGGCGAACCACGTTGAGCGCCTGCGTGAGTCCTTTTCGCACCTGACGGCGGACGACGTGACGGTGCTTGCGGGCGACCTCTCTTGGGGCATTTCGCTCGAGGAGTCGCTGCCGGACTTTCAGTTCATCGACGCGCTGCCCGGGCGCAAGATCATTCTGAAGGGAAACCATGACTACTGGTGGGGCACCGCCACGAAAATGAAGAAATTTTTCGCGGCGCACGGCATCGAAAGCATTGACATTTTGTTCAACAACTGCTTCTTCTACGGGGACTATGCCCTCTGCGGCACGCGCGGCTGGTTTTATGAGGAGGACGCCGCCGGCACGCACACGGGCAAGATGCTTGCGCGCGAGGCGCTGCGGCTGGAGGCCTCGTTCAAGGCGGCGGGGGAGCGGCCCATCCTCTGCTTCCTGCACTATCCGCCGCTCTACCAGGGCTACCGGTGTCCGGAGCTGCTCGAGCTCATCGACCGCTACCGCGCCGAGCGCTGCTATTACGGACATCTGCACGGCCCCACGCACCGCCGTGCCTTTGAGGGACGGCGCGGAGAGACCGACTATGCCCTCGTTTCCGCGGATTATCTGGGCTTCGTCCCAAAAAAAATCTGCGATTAAAGGAAAAATGATAAAAAAAGGGTAGATATTTTCCAAAACCTATGGTAAAATACCGCTTTGCAATGAGCATCATTTGCTTAATACGGAGGAAAAAGAAACATGAATGTCAAGTCTGTTGAAAAGCTCGAAAAGAGCCAGGTTGCCGTCACCGTCGAAGTGACTGCCGAGGAGTTTGAAGCCGCCGTTCAGAAGGCGTATCTCAAGATGCGCAATAAGATCAGCGTGCCCGGCTTCCGTCCCGGCAAGGCGCCCCGCAAAATGATCGAAAAGCTCTACGGCGAGGGCGTGTTCTACAGCGACGCTGTGGACGCTGCGCTTCCCGATGCATATACGCAGGCCATCGGCTCCAGCGGCCTCGATGTGGTAGGCTACCCCGAGGTCGAGATCGTGGACGATCAGATCGGCAAGGACGGCTTCACCTTCAAGGCGATCGTCGCGGTCTATCCCGAGGTCGAGCTGGGCCAGTACAAGGGCGTGAGCGCTGTGAAGGAAGAGGCCAAGGTCACGGCGGACGACGTCAAGGAGCGCCTGAACCAGATGGCCGAGCGTGAGGCCCGCCTCGTTTCCGTCGACCGCAAGGTCAAGAAGGGCGATACCGCCGTCATCGACTTCGAGGGCTTTGACAACGGCGTTGCCTTCGAGGGCGGCAAGGGCGAGAACCACGAGCTGGAGATCGGCTCGGGCAGCTTCGTTCCCGGCTTTGAGGATCAGATCATCGGCATGAAGGCCGGTGAGGAGAAGGACATCGACATCACCTTCCCCGAGAACTACACCAAGGATCTCGCCGGCAAGCAGGTCGTGTTCCACGTCAAGGTCAACGAGGTCAAGGAAAAGCAGACCCCGGCGCTCGACGATGAGTTCGCCAAGGACGTTTCCGAGTTTGAGACGCTCAAGGAGCTCAAGGACGACACCAAGGCCAAGATCACGGCCGAGCGTGAGCAGTCCGCCAAGATCGCCTTTGAGAACGCTCTGCTCGAGAAGGTCGCCGGCGACATCAAGGCCGATATCCCCGAGGTCATGATCGAAGAGCAGTGCCGCCGCTTCCTCGACGAGTTCAAGCAGCGTCTGCAGGCGCAGGGCATCCCCTACGACCAGTACTGCAAGATGACCGGCATGGACGAGGCCAAGTTCATGGAGGACGGCCGCGAGCCCGCCGTCCGTCAGGTCAAGATGGACCTTGCCATCGCCGCCATCATCAAGGCGGAGAACCTCGACGTCACCGACGAGGAGATCGAGGAGAAGTACAAGTCCATGGCCGAGCAGTACGGCATGGAGCTTGATATGCTCAAGAAGTATCTCGACGCGCCCACCGTCCGCAATCAGCTTCTGAACGAGAAGGCCATCGCCGTGGTCGTTGACAGCGCCAAGGCGGAGAAGCCCACCAAGGCCGAAAAGACCGAGGGCGAGGAAGAGAAGAAGCCTGCCAAGAAGACCGCGAAGAAGGCCGCCGAGGGCGAAGAGGAAAAGAAGCCCGCCGCCAGGAAGACGACCAAGAAGGCTGCCGAGGGCGAGGAAGAGAAGAAGCCCGCCAAGAAGACTGCAAAGAAGGCCGCCGAGAAGGCTGAATGAGCCGTAAACCGGTTATACTTCAGCAGAAAAAAGTAAACAGGCATAAATAGAGACAGCCAATCAACCACAAATGAGGAGCATTTGTGGTTGATTGCATACATACCGGAAATTTGAACAGGGTATGAACATTTTGAACGGACACCAAGGAGGTAACCCTATGAGCTTAGTCCCTTATGTTGTCGAGCAGACCAGCCGCGGCGAGCGGTCCTATGACATTTTCTCCCGCCTGCTCAACGACCGCATCATTTTCCTCGGCGAGGAGGTCAACGACACCACCGCGAGTCTCGTCGTTGCCCAGCTCCTCTATCTTGAGGCGCAGGACCCCGACAAGGATATCCAGCTTTATATCAACTCGCCCGGCGGCAGCGTGACCGCCGGCATGGCGATCTATGACACCATGCAGTATATCAAGTGCGACGTTTCCACCATCTGCGTCGGCATGGCGGCCAGCATGGGCGCGTTCCTGCTCTCCTGCGGCGCGAAGGGCAAGCGCATCGCGCTGCCCAACGCGGAGGTCATGATCCATCAGCCCTCCGCCGGCACGCAGGGCAAGGTCACCGATATGGAGATCGACGTGGAGCACTTCCTCAAGATCAAGCAGCGCATCAATAAGATCCTTGCCGACAACACCGGCAAGACGCCCGAGCAGATCAAGTCAGACTCCGAGCGCGACAACTGGATGACGGCGGAGGAGGCCAAGGAGTACGGCCTGATCGACAAGGTCATCTACAAGCGGTAATCAATACCTGTAAAGGGAAAGGTCATTACACGAATGAGTGAAGAAAAAAGCAAGAAGCAGCTTCTCCGCTGCTCGTTCTGCGGCAAGTCGGAGAAGGAAACGCACCGCATGATCCAGGGCCCCGCCGGTGTGCGCATCTGTGACGAGTGCGTGCGGCTGTGCATGGAGATCGTGGAGGACGGCTATGAGGCCGAGCAGCACGAGTTCGATACGCCCGATGAGATCCCCACTCCGCACGAGATTCGCGCCGTGCTCGACCAGTATGTGATCGGACAGGACGAGGCCAAGGTCGCGCTGAGCGTGGCGGTCTACAACCACTATAAGCGCATCTTCTTCGGCGGCGGAGACGACGTGGAGCTGCAAAAGAGCAACATCCTGCTGCTCGGTCCCACCGGCAGCGGCAAGACGCTCTTTGCCCAGACGCTCGCCCGCATCCTCAAGGTGCCGTTCGCCATCGCGGACGCGACCACGCTCACCGAGGCGGGCTACGTCGGCGACGATGTGGAGAATATCCTCCTGCGTCTTCTGCAGGCGGCGGATTACGACGTGGAGCTCGCCGAGCGCGGCATCATCTACGTTGACGAGATCGATAAGATCGCCCGCAAGAGCGAGAATACCTCCATTACGCGCGACGTCTCCGGCGAGGGCGTGCAGCAGGCGCTGCTGAAGATCGTCGAGGGCACGGTCGCGAACGTTCCGCCGCAGGGCGGACGCAAGCACCCGCACCAGGAGTTCATTCAGATCGACACGCGCAACATTCTCTTTATCTGCGGCGGCGCGTTCGAGGGACTGGACAAAATCATCGAGAGCCGTCTGGACCGCAAGAGCATCGGCTTTGACGCGGTCATCGAGGGCAGAAAAGAGAAGGATCACGCGAAGATCCTGCGCGAGGTGCAGCCGCACGACATCCTCAAGTTCGGCATCATTCCCGAGCTGGTGGGCCGTCTGCCGGTCATCGCCGCGCTCGACGAGCTGCGGCGCGACGATCTGGTGCGCATCCTGACTGAGCCGAAGAACGCCTTGGTCAAGCAGTATCAGAAGCTCCTGAGCTACGACGGCGCGGAGCTCGTGTTCGATCACGACGCGCTCGAGGAGATCGCCGACAAGGCCATTGAGCGCAAGATCGGCGCGCGCGGCCTGCGCGCGGTGATGGAGGGCTTGCTCACCAAGGTGATGTATGACATTCCGTCTGACCGCACGATCGACCGCGTGACCATCACCCGTGACTGCGTGGACGGCAAGGAGCCGCCGCAGCTCGGACACAGAAAAGAAGCATTGCAGGAGGGAAAGCCCGCGGCGGAGCTGACGCCGGTCGAGCCGGCCTCCTGACGTAAGGAGACCCTATGGAAACCATCACCAAAAACATCCCGGCCCTTGCGCTGCGCGGACTCACGGTCTTCCCCCGCATGACCGCGAGCTTTGACGTGGAGCGCGAGATCTCCGTGCGCGCGCTGGAGCGCGCGATGGAGACGGGGCAGGAGATCTTTCTTGTCACGCAGCGCGAGCTGGGCGTTGAGCTGCCGGAGGAAAAGGACCTCTACGAGGTCGGCACCGTCGCGCGCGTCATTCAGATCCTGCGCGCGTCGAACTCCATGATGCGCGTCGTCATGGAGGGCGGCAGCCGTGCGCGGCTGCGCCGCCTGTGGCAGCGCGAGCCGTTTTTGCAGGCGCAGGGCGGGCTGATCGGCGAGGAAAAGTCGCCGCGGCACGGCACGCGCACCGAGGCGATGCTGCGCCAGACCTACGCGCTCTTCGGCGAGTACAGCGAGCTGCTGCCCAAGCAGCCCGAGAGCATCTTCACCACGGTCATGGACGCGACCGACCCGGGCTTTCTCGCTGATTTCATCGCGCAGAACAGCAATCTGCGCTATCAGGATAAGCAGTCTGTGCTTGAGGAGCTGCGCCCGCTGATGCGTCTGCGCCGTGTGAACGAGATCCTCAAGCGCGAGATCAGCGTCATTGCGATGGAGCAGGACATTGAAAGCAAGGTGCGCGAGCGCGTCGGCCAGATCCAAAAGGATATGATCCTGCGCGAGCAGGTCAAGGTGCTGCAGAATGAGCTGGGCGAGGGAGACAGCGACGCGGAGTTCGACGAATACCGCACAAGGATCTGCGCCTGCCGTCTGCCGGAGGAAACGGAGAAAAAGCTCCTCAAGGACGTGGATCGCCTGTCGCGTCAGCCGTTCGGCAGCGCGGAGGCCAGCGTGCTGCGCAACTATCTCGACACCGTGCTCGATATGCCATGGGGCGTGGAGACAAAGGAGCGCGTGAGCGTGGAAACGGCGCGCCGCCGTCTTGACCGCGACCACTACGGCCTGGAGAAGGTCAAGGAGCGTATTCTGGAGTTCATCGCCGTGCGCAGGCTCAATCCCGACGCCAGAGGGCAGATCATCTGCCTTGTCGGCCCGCCGGGCGTGGGCAAGACGTCCATCGCGCTGAGCATCGCCAAGGCGATGAACCGCAAGGTCGCGCGGCTGTCGCTCGGCGGCGTGCGGGACGAGGCGGACATCCGTGGTCACCGCAAGACCTACATCGGCGCGATGCCCGGCCGCATCATCGAGGCCATCTCCCGCAGCGGCTCGATGAATCCGCTGCTCGTGCTCGACGAGGTGGATAAGCTCGCGAGCGACCAGCGCGGCGATCCCGCGTCGGCGCTGCTCGAGGTACTCGACAGCGAGCAGAATAGCGCCTTCCGCGACCACTATCTTGAAATTCCGGTCGACCTCAGCCGCGTCATGTTCCTCATGACCGCCAACACGACCGAGACCATTCCCCGCCCGCTGCTTGACCGCATGGAGGTCATCGAGCTTCCCAGCTACACGGACGAGGAGAAGCTACATATCGCCGTAGACTATCTGCTGCCCAAGCAGAAGAAGGCGAACGGCATCGCGCCCGCCGCGCTGCGCGTGGACGAGGGGGCACTGCGGACGGTCATCGCGCGCTACACGCGCGAGAGCGGTGTGCGCAGCCTGGAGCGCGAGCTTGGCAGGCTTTGCCGCAAGGCGGCAATGGCTTTTGCCACCACGGATGTAAAGCGCATTTCCATTACGGCAGAGAATGTAGAAGGCTATCTCGGCACACCGCGCTATACGCGCGACGAGGCGGCAAAGACCGATCTGGTCGGCGTGGTCAACGGCCTTGCGTGGACGCAGGTCGGCGGCGAGATCCTGCCGGTCGAGGTCGGCGTAATGGACGGCAGCGGCAAGCTGGAGCTGACCGGCAACCTCGGCGAGGTCATGCAGGAGAGCTGCAAGGCCGCTATGTCCTGCCTGCGCCAGCGTGCGGCGGAGCTGGGCATTCCGACGGACTTCTATAAGACGAAGGATATTCACATCCACTTCCCCGAAGGGGCGGTCCCCAAGGACGGGCCGAGCGCGGGCATCGCCATCACGACGGCACTGCTCTCGGCGCTGACGGACCGCCCGGTGTGCCACGACGTCGCCATGACCGGCGAGGTCACGCTGCGCGGGCGCGTCATGCCCATCGGCGGGCTGCGGGAGAAGACCATGGGCGCGCTGCGCGCCGGCATCCGCACCGTCATCCTTCCGAAGGAGAATGAAAAGGACCTCGACGAGATCGACCCGAACGTGCGCGCAAAGCTGCGCTTTGTGCCGGTGGAGACGGTGGACGCCGTGTTCGCCGAAGCGCTGGTCTATCCCGAGGCGGCTTCCGCCGCGCGGCTCGACACCGTGCTGCCGGGCGTTGCGGAGGGCGGCAAGCTGCCCGCACTGCGGGTCTGAAAATCAACAGAAGCGGAGTGACCCCTTATGGCGATCAACTTCAACAAGGCGGAATTTATCCTGAGCGCGACCGTGCCCGCGCAGTTCGTCCATGACGGACTGCCGCAGGTCGCGTTCGCGGGACGCTCAAACGTCGGCAAATCGAGCGTCATCAACCGCGTGGTGAACCGCAAAAATTTTGCCCGCGTCGGCGCGAGTCCCGGCAAAACGACGCAGATCAACTACTTCAAAATCGACGGCAGGCTCTACCTCGTCGATCTGCCCGGCTACGGCTACGCGAAGGTCTCCAAGGCCGAGCGCGACCGCTGGGGCCGCCTGATGGAGAACTACTTCCGGAGCGCGGGGCTTATTGACCTCGGCGTGCTGATCGTCGATGCCCGCCACAAGCCGACAGCGGACGACGTGACGATGCGCGAGTGGTTCCGGGGAAGCGGCTGCCCGATGGTGGTCGTGGCGAACAAGCTCGACAAGCTCAAAAGGAGCGAGATCGAGCCGAACCTCGCGCTCATCCGCGAGACGCTTGACCTCGGACCAGACGATGTGCTCGTGCCGTTTTCCGCCGAGAAGGGCGAGGGAAAGGACGCGCTTATCACCGCCCTTGCCGGGCATCTCAAACGATAAAAGGAAGGTCTTCCCGCGGAGGCGCAGGGGAGACCTTCTGAATTTGAAGAAAGGGTCATGCATGGAGAGAAAGAATTACCGCATCATTGCGTTGGATATGGACGGAACGCTCCTGACATCGGACAAGACCATTGCCCCGGACACTGTGCGCGATATCCGCGCGGCAAGCGAGCGCGGCATTCATGTGGTGTACTGCACGGGCCGCGCCGTGCCGGAGCTGAAGCTGTATTTTGATATGGTGCCGATGATGCGCTACGCTGTGTGCAGCACGGGCGCGCTTGTCTATGACCGCGTGGAAAAACGCTGCATCGACCGCCGCCCGGTCAGATCGGAACTGGCTGCTGCGTTGGCGGAGACTGCAAAACGGTATCGCGCGATGCCGCATATCCTCACGGACGACGAGACCATTGTTGCCGCAGACGATGTAACGCATATGAAGGACTTTCACGCGGGGATCTATCAGCCTATGTTTGAGAGAATCACGCGCAAGGTCGCTGATATGGCTGAGGAGGCACGGCATCTTACATCCATCGGCAAGGTGAACATTTACTTCCGCTCATCGGAGGATTGCCATGCGTGTTATGAGGAGCTCAGGACACTTCCCTTGTCCTTTGCAATGCCGGAGGAGACTACATTGGAGATGACGGCGCAGGGCGTCACGAAGGGCAGCGGCCTGAGGGCGCTTGCGGACTATCTGCATATCCCGATGGCGCAGACCGTCGGCATCGGCGACTCCGATAACGACCGCGCGATGCTGCACGACGCCGGCCTGTCCGTTGCGATGGGCAACGCACAGGCGGATATCAAAGCGCAGTGCGATCTGATCACAGAGGACAACGACCACAACGGCGTGGGCGAGGCGATCCGCCGCATTTTGGAGCTTTGACGCAGACGCGCAAAGAGAAAAAACGAGAACGGCATTGCATTCCGCGGGAGCGGCGTGCAATGCCATTTTTTACAGTTTCTTAACTTCCTCTTCTTATTTCTTAACTTTCACTTTGCTTTTGGGAAAACTATACTAAAATTATCGATTCATACGTTGCATTCGCACAGACAATTTTCCGGCAGAAAGAGGTTCTTTCATGAATACATATCGCGCAGGCATCGACATTGGCTCCACCACCGTGAAGCTCGTCCTTCTGGACGAGGAGGGAAAGCTGCTCTTCGGCGAGTACCGGCGGCATTGCGCGCACACGCAGGAGGCGCTTTCGGCGCTTCTGCGCGAGGCGCGCGAGCAGGTGGGGGACTGTGCTCTGCGGGCGAAGATCACCGGCTCGGGCGCGATCAATCTCGCCAAGGCGCTCGGCATCCCATTCGTGCAGGAGGTCGTGGCTGTCGCGGACGCGCTGCGGCGCGAGGCTCCGCAGACCGACGTGGCCATCGAGCTCGGCGGCGAGGACGCGAAGATCATCTACTTCGGTACGACGCTTGAGGAGCGCATGAACGGCGTCTGCGCCGGCGGCACCGGCTCGTTCATCGACCAGATGGCGGCGCTTTTGCAGACCGACGCCGCGGGCCTTGACCGCGAGGCGGAGAAGTATCAGCAGATCTATCCCATCGCCGCGCGCTGCGGCGTGTTTGCCAAGACGGATATCCAGCCTCTCATCAACGAGGGGGCGACCAAGGCGGACCTTGCCGTATCCATCTTTCAGGCAGTCGTCAACCAGACCATTTCGGGCCTTGCCTGCGGCAAGCCGATCCGCGGCCACGTCGCGTTCCTCGGCGGACCGCTGCACTTCCTGCCGCAGCTCAAGGTGGCGTTCATTCGCACGCTGAAGCTCACGGACGAGACCGCCATCGACCCGCCGAACTCGCACCTTTTCGCCGCGATGGGTGCGGCGCTCGACGAAACGGCGTGTGAGGCGCTGCCCATCGCCTCACTCATTGACCGGCTCACGAGCGGCGTGGAGATGGCCTTCGAGCTCCACCGCCTGCCGGCGCTGTTTGCCTCGCAGGGGGACTATGACGCTTTCTGCGCGCGCCACGCGCGGGCGGTGGTGGAGAAGGGAGACCTGGCAAGCTATACGGGCGGCTGCTTCCTCGGTGTGGACGCCGGCTCGACCACGACAAAGCTTGCGCTCATCGGCGAACGCGGCGAGCTGCTGTGGTCGTACTACGCGAACAATCAGGGCAGCCCCATTGAGACGGCGAAGCGCGCCGTCTCCGCGCTCGCGCGCGAGCTGCCGGAGGGTGCGCACATCCTTCGCGAGTGCTCGACCGGCTACGGCGAGGCGCTGCTGAAGGCGGCCTTTTCGCTCGACGAGGGCGAGGTCGAGACCATCGCTCACTGCACCGCCGCCGCCTTCTTTGATCCGCAGGTGGACTGCGTGCTGGACATCGGCGGGCAGGACATGAAGTGCATCAAGCTGCACAACGGCAGCGTGGACAATGTGCTGCTCAACGAGGCGTGCTCGTCCGGCTGCGGCTCGTTCATCGAGAACTTTGCCGCCTCGCTCGGCTACAGCGCCGAGGACTTTGCCAAGGAAGCGCTGTTCGCGCCGCATCCGGTCGATCTCGGCACGCGCTGCACGGTGTTCATGAACTCCAACGTCAAGCAGGCGCAGAAGGAGGGCGCGGGCGTGCCGGATATTTCGGCGGGGCTTGCCTATTCCGTCATCAAAAACGCGCTCTATAAGGTCATCAAGCTCGCCGACCCGAGCGAGCTTGGCGCGCACGTTGTCGTGCAGGGCGGCACCTTCTACAACAAGGCTGTGCTGCGCGCGTTTGAGAGGATCTCCGGCGCGGAGGCAGTCTGTCCCGACATTTCGGGACTCATGGGGGCGTTCGGCGCGGCGCTGATCGCCCGCAGCCACTACCATGGGCAGGAGACCGCGATGCTTCCGCTCACGGAGATCGAAACGCTGGAGTACAAGACGCAGACGCTGCACTGCGGCGGCTGCTCCAACCGCTGTATGCTGACGGTCACGCGCTTCCCCGGCGGGCGGCGCTACACCACCGGCAACCGCTGCGAGAAGGGCGCGGGCAATACGGATGCGCACGAAAAGGGCGCGGACCTTTTCGCCTACAAGCGCGAGCGGCTGTTCCGCTATCCGCCGCTTGCAGCCGAGGCTGCGCCGCGCGGTGGGCTCGGCATCCCGCGTGTGCTGAATATGTACGAGAACTACCCCTTCTGGGCGACATTTTTCAAGGCCCTCGGCTTCCGCGTGATCCTCTCGCCGCTCTCCGACCGCAGGCTCTACGAGCGCGGCATGGAGTCCATTCCGTCCGAGTCCGAGTGCTATCCCGCGAAGCTCGCCCACGGCCATGTGCAGTGGCTCATCGACGAGGGTGTGCATACCATCTTCCACCCCTGCGTGTTCTTCGAGCATCAGGAAACGCCGGACGCGCAGAATCATTTCAACTGCCCCATCGTGGTGTCCTACCCCGAGAATCTGAAGAACAACGTGGAGGCGGCCGCCGACGGCGAGGTGGAGTATCTCAAGCCCTTCCTTGCCTTCACGAGCGAGAAGACGGTCGCCGACCGCATGGCGCGCTTCTGCCGCGAGCAGTGGGGAATACCGGAGAAGGAAACGCGGCAGGCGGTTTCCCTTGCCTGGGCCGAGCAGCAAAGGGCCAAGGAGGATATTCGCGCCGAGGGCGCGCGGGTGCTCAAAAAAATGCGGCAGGAGGGACGCTGCGGCGTCGTTCTCGCGGGGCGGCCCTACCATCTTGATCCTGAGATCAACCACGGCATCCCCGAGCTGATCGCCTCCTACGGCCTTGACGTGCTGACCGAGGACAGCCTGCCCATCGACTTCACGCCCGAGCGCCCGCTGCGCGCGAACGACCAGTGGGTATACCACTCCCGCCTCTACACGGCGGCGGAATTCGTGTGCCGGTGCGACGGTCTCGAGCTCATTCAGCTCAACTCGTTCGGCTGCGGCCTTGACGCGGTGACCACCGACCAGGTCTCCGAAATTCTCGAGGGCAGCAACAAGCTCTACACCGTTCTCAAGATCGACGAGGTCAACAACCTCGGCGCGGTGCGTATCCGTATCCGCAGCCTGCTCGCCGCCATGAGCATCCGGCGCGAGAAGGGCATTTACGCGCACCCGCAGAGCGCGGCTTATCACCGCGCGGCCTTCACGAAGAAAATGCGCGACGAGAAGTGGACGCTGCTCGCGCCCCAGATGAGTCCCATTCACTTTGATGTTCTCGAGCCGGTGTTCGCCAAGCACGGCTACAACGTGGTGCTGCTCAAGAACGACGACCGAAGGGCCATCGACATGGGGCTCAAGTACGTCAACAACGACGCCTGCTTCCCGTCCATCACGGTGGTCGGCCAGCTTATGGAGGCGGTGACCTCGGGCCGCTATGACACCGATCACCTTGCCCTCATGATGACGCAGACGGGCGGCTGCTGCCGCGCGAGCAACTACGTCGGCTTCATCCGCCGCGCGCTGGAAAAGGCGGGCTACGGCCACATTCCGGTCGTCTCCGTCAATCTCAACGGCATGGAGAAGAACGAGGGCTTCACGCTCTCCAAGGGCCTCATTATGGACGCGGTCCACGCGCTGGTCTACGGCGACCTCTTCATGCGCTGCCTCTATCATGTGCGCCCCTATGAGCTGGAAAAGGGCAGCGCCGAGGCGATCCATCAGAAGTGGAAGGAGATCTGCGTCGATTCGCTCGTGAACCCCAAAACGAAGTGGCGCTATGCCGACGTCTGCCGCGGCATCGTGGCGGACTTTGACGCGCTGCCCATCGACGAGACGCTGCGCAAGCCGTGTGTCGGCATTGTGGGCGAAATTCTGGTGAAGTATATGCCGCTCGCGAACAACCATTTGGTCGAGCTGCTGGAGGCCGAGGGAGCCGAGGCCGTCGTGCCCGACCTGCTGGACTTCTTTAACTACAGCATTTACGGGCGCGACTTCCGCCATAAGAACCTCGGCACCTCGTGGAAGGATTCCGTGGTCGCCAAGGCCGGCGTGGAGATGCTCCGCCGTCTCCGTGCGCCCGCGCTCGAGGCGCTGGAGAAAAGTCGCCGCTTTGAGGCCCCCATGCCCATTGAGGATGTTGCCAAGCTCGCCGAGCCGTTCCTCGCCATCGGCAACCAGTACGGCGAGGGCTGGTTCCTCACCGGCGAAATGGCGGAGCTGCTCACCTCCGGCACACCGAACATCGTCTGCATCCAGCCGTTCGCGTGCCTGCCGAACCATGTGGTCGGCAAGGGCGTCATCAAGGCGCT
>ERZ833963.1281-NODE-1281-length-31068-cov-42.592719_pt1 | contig 31068 bp, 24 predicted proteins | sample MGYA00519693_ERZ833963 | MGnify/ENA primary metagenome ERZ833963 (study PRJEB31850, sample SAMEA3708748) | human gut metagenome | biome: human gut; feature: human-associated habitat; material: faeces | place: China | collected 2014 ... | reverse complement strand
TTACAAGTTTTTCGATATTGTTCAATTTTCAAGGTCCTGTGCGCCTCAGCCTTGCAGCTGACGACTTGATTATTTTACCACAGAAGCGGTTTTTTGTCAAGCTTTATTTTTTCGAGGCTTTTGAACGTTCTGAACTTGGATGCTTCAAAGTTTCTCGGTGCTGACCGGAACATTTCAGCGTCTATTGGTTCTTTTCAAAGGCTTCGTGCTGAGGCTTCAGAAGTCATTCTTTTGTCTCAGCGCTTGGCGCTCAAGTATAATACCACACCTCCCGCCTTCTGTCAACACTTTTCGGCAAGTTTTTTCTATGTTTTTTGCAAACCATTCAGGTGTGCGGAAATCGTCCTCATTTGAATGTCCTCCGCTTCGCGCTGGGCATCTTCAGAGGTAGCTTCTTTTATCTTTGCAGCCTGCCCAGAACGGTCCTTTCAGATGACAGGCAGCCGCTGCGGGCCGGTACCCGATTTTCCTATATAATGTAATTATATATTCTGTGTTTTCCATTCCCTGCAAGGTATATTACCGTCGGATATTACACGCCGGAATGCCCACGCTCTTGTCAAGCAGTTTGCCGTCTGATTTTATCCTGAATTTTTCCTGTGAATTTTGGCTAAAACTCCGAAACGCAAAATGTAGTGGTATTTTTCTTGACTTGCCACTAGATAGTGATAAAATAGAGCTACATTCAGTTTGTTGGATATCGTGTGCGCAGACGGGTATCTCTTATTGTGAGAGATGCCCGTTCACACTGTCAGTTGGAGGAGAGCTTATGAAGATCATCAAACGCAACGGTGCAGAGGTCCCCTTTGATATTACCAAGATCATCACGGCCGTTACCAAGGCCAGCGATTCCGTCGGCGGTCAGAGCCGTCTGACCCGGGAACAGATCACGCAGATCGCCGCGGCTGTGACCGACCAGTGTCAGGCGCTGAACCGTGCTGTGAGTGTGGAGGAAGTCCAGGATCTGGTAGAGAACCAGCTCATGGACATCCAGGCCCACGATGTGGCCCGGCACTATATCACCTACCGCTATGTGCAGAGCCTGAAGCGGCAGACCAACACCACCGACGAGCGCATCCTGAGCTTGATCGAGTGCCAGAACGAAGAGGTCAAGCAGGAGAACGCCAACAAGAACCCCACCGTGAACAGCGTGCAGCGCGACTATATGGCCGGTGAGATCTCCAAGGACCTGACCGCCCGTCTGCTGCTGGACCCAGAGATCGTGAAGGCACATCAGGAAGGCCTGATCCACTTCCACGATTCCGATTACTTTGCCCAGCACATGCACAACTGCGACCTGGTCAACCTTGAGGATATGCTGCAGAACGGCACGGTCATCTCCGGCACCTATATTGAAAAGCCCCACAGCTTTTCCACCGCCTGCAACATTGCCACTCAGATCATTGCACAGGTGGCCTCCAACCAGTACGGCGGTCAGAGCATCAGCCTGACTCATCTGGCTCCCTTTGTGGACGTCTCCCGCAAGAAGATCGCCGCCGAGGTCGAAGTAGAGATGGAAGGTCTGGACGTCTCCGCCGAGCGCAAGAAGGAGATCGTGGAGCGCCGCCTGCGCAACGAGATCAACCGCGGCGTGCAGACCATCCAGTATCAGGTGGTCACCCTGATGACCACCAACGGTCAGGCCCCCTTTATCACCGTGTTCATGTATCTGGGTGAGGCCCGCAACGCGCAGGAGAAAGCCGACCTGGCCATCATCATTGAGGAAACCATCCGCCAGCGCTACCAGGGTGTGAAGAACGAGGCCGGTGTGTGGATCACCCCCGCCTTCCCCAAGCTGATCTATGTGCTGGAGGAGGACAACATCCGCCCCGGTACTCCTTATTATTATCTGACCGAGCTGGCCGCCAAGTGCACCGCCAAGCGCATGGTTCCGGACTACATCTCCGAAAAGAAGATGCTGGAGCTCAAGGTGGACAAGAACGGCGAGGGCCACTGCTACACCTGCATGGGCTGCCGCAGCTTCCTGACCCCCTATGTGGACCCCGAGACCGGCAAGCCCAAATACTACGGCCGTTTCAATCAGGGTGTGGTCACCATCAATCTGGTGGACGTTGCCCTGAGTTCTGAGGGCAACTTTGAAAAGTTCTGGAAGATCTTTGACGAGCGTCTGGATCTGTGCCATCGCGCCCTGCAGGCCCGTCATAAGCGGCTGCTGGGCACCCCCAGTGACGCCGCACCCATCCTGTGGCAGTACGGCGCACTGGCCCGCCTGAAGAAGGGTGAAAAGATCGACAAGCTGCTGTTCGGCGGCTATTCCACCATCAGCCTGGGTTACGCCGGCCTGTATGAGTGTGTGAAGTATATGACCGGCAAGAGCCACACCGACGCCGGTGCCAAGCCCTTTGCCCTGAGCGTGATGCAGCACATGAACGACAAGTGCAACCAGTGGAAGAAGGCCGAGAACATGGACTATTCCCTCTATGGCACCCCGCTGGAGTCCACCACCTACAAGTTCGCCAAGTGCCTGCAGAAGCGTTTTGGCATTGTGCCCGGCATCACCGACAAGAACTATATCACCAACAGCTACCACGTCCATGTCTCGGAGCAGATCGACGCCTTTACCAAACTGAAGTTCGAGAGCGACTTCCAGCGTCTGTCCCCGGGCGGTGCCATCAGCTATGTGGAAGTGCCCAACATGCAGGACAATCTGGAAGCCGTGATGAGCGTGCTGCAGTTCATCTACGACAACATCATGTACGCCGAGTTGAACACCAAGTCTGATTACTGCCAGTGCTGCGGCTACGACGGCGAGATCAAGATCGTGGAGGATGACGGCAAGCTGGTGTGGGAGTGCCCCAAGTGCGGCAACCGCGACCAGAACAAGCTGAACGTTGCCCGCCGCACCTGCGGTTATATCGGCACCCAGTTCTGGAATCAGGGCCGCACCCAGGAGATCAAGGACCGCGTGCTGCATCTGTAACCCTCTCAGTCAATGCTTCGCATTGCCAGCTCCCCCGAGAGGGGGAGCTTTTTATTGGAGTATCACTATGAACTACGCAACCATCAAGTATTACGACATTGCCAACGGGCCCGGCGTGCGCACCAGCGTATTTGTTTCCGGCTGCCGCCACCGCTGCCCCGGCTGCTTCAACTCCGTGGCCTGGGATTTTGCCTACGGCCAGCCCTTCGACAAGGCCACCCGCAATCAGGTGTTCGCCTCCTGCCAGCCGGACTATATTGCCGGGCTGTCCCTGCTGGGCGGCGAGCCCTTTGAGCCGGAAAACCAGCGGGAGCTGCTGCCCTTTGTGCGCAACTTCAAGGCCCTGTACCCCAACAAAACAGTCTGGTGCTACTCCGGCTACACCTGGGAGCAGCTCACCGGCAAAGAGCCCTGCGCCGCCCGGTGCGAGGTGACCGATGAGCTGCTGCAGCTGCTGGATGTGCTGGTGGACGGTGAATTCGTGCAGGCAAAGCACGACATCTCCCTGCGCTTCCGCGGCAGCAGCAACCAGCGGCTGCTGGATATGCCCCGGACGCTGGCCGCCGGGCAGCCGGTGTGGTGGGAGGACGAAGCCGTGTTTGCCACCCACACCATGGACCGGAACTAAAAAAGAAGAACGCCCCAGTTTTCCACAGTGCAGGCAGAGCCTGGTGGAAAACCGGGGCGTTTTGTGGTTCAGATTCAGCCCTGGACAGAAACGGGTTCCTTGGGCTTGTTCTCCACACGGGCACTGGTGCGGCCCTCCGGGCGGATCTCGCCGGCAGCCGTCAGAGCCATCCGGGTCAGGGTGGGGCCTACCAGCTCATACACCAGCACCGAGAACAGCACCACGTTCCGGACCATGTGTCCGTCGGAAAGCTGGGCAGCCTCTGCGGCCATGCCCAGGGCTACGCCAGCCTGGGGCAGCAGGGTGATGCCCAGATACTTCTGGATGCTGGGGCTGCACTTGGTGGCACGGCAGCTGGCATAGGCACCGCTGATCTTGCCCAGGGAGCGGCTGGCGATGTACACCACGCCCACCAGCAGCACCAGAGGGTTGGACAGGATGGTCAGGTCCAGCTCTGCGCCGGACAGCACAAAGAACAGGATGTTGATGGGGGACACCCAGCGGTCCAGACGGTCCATCAGCTCCTCCGAGGTGGGGCAGACGTTGCAGAACACGGTGCCAGTCATCATGCACACCAGCAGCAGGGAGAAGCCGCAGCGCACGCCGCCTACCTCAACCTCCAGCATGGAAACACCCACCGTCAGCAGCACAAAGGCCACCGACAGGCTCATGCGCTTGGACCGGGAGTGGAAGTAGACCTCCAGCAGGTTCAGCAGGTAACCGGCAACGGCACCCAGCAGCAGGGACAGCAGGATCTCCATGAGAGGCTCCACCACCACGCTGAGCAGGTCCATGTGGCCCTGCTCCAAGGCATTGGCCACCCCGTAGGAGGCCGAGAACAGCACCAGGCCCACAGCGTCGTCAATGGCTACCACCATCAGCAGCAGGTGGGTCAGGGGGCCCTTGGCCTTATACTGCTTTACCACCATCAGGGTGGCAGCCGGGGCCGTGGCTGCGGCAATGGAGCCCAGGGTGATAGCGGACGCCAGGGACAGCACCTGGGGGAACAGCAGATGCACCCCCACCAGGGCCACGTCCACCAGGGCGGTGGTGATCACCGCCTGGGCAATGCCCACGGTAATGGCCTGCTGGCCCATGCTCCGCAGGGAGCTGAGCCGGAACTCGTTGCCGATGACAAAGGCGATAAAGCCCAGTGCCACCTGGGTGACTACGCCGTAGCCCTCCACCTGCTCCAGGGAGCCAAAGCCGATGCCAAGGCCGCTGAGGCCCAGCCGCCCCAGCACAAAGGGACCCAGCAGCAGCCCGGCCACCAGATAGGACGTGACTGCCGGAAGATTTACCGCCTTTGCCAGACGGGACATGAGCAGGCCTGCGATCAAAGCGATCGACAGGCAGATAAGCATTTGTTCCATGTGTGTTCTCCTGGGGCAGAGCGGTTCCGCAGTCTGCCCCATTTCCTCCTTATTTTATAAACTTCTCATTCCAAGGCCGTGCAGGAAAGGGAATGCGCCCAGGGGAAACCTGCACGGCAAAAAACGCATACTTTATCAGTATACTCTCCGCCAAAAGAAAAAGCAACCATTCACCGCACTTTTATGAAAAATCAAGGCGGACAGCAAAAAAGCTCCCCCGAAATCGGGGGAGCAAGAGACACCGCAGTGCCTATCCTTAGTTGAATTTGAACAGCTTCCGGGCCAGACGATAGCACCCCAGCACCACTTTGTCGCCGCCGGGGACGCTCACATTGGTCACACCGCCCAGGCTCAGCACCACCGAGCGGTACACCTTGGGGCTCACATGGTCCTTCAGGTACTGCCACAGTTCCTTCTTTTTGGTGTAGGCCTCCGGGGTGCCGTCCAGCAGCAGGAAGATGTCGCTGACGGTCATCATCATGGACAGGTAGTGGAGCATATAGGCCCGCAGACGCTTTTCATGCTTCAGGGCATCCAGATCCTGACAGTCGATCATGTGCTTGGTGACCCGCAGCTGCTGGTCCACCCGTTTGACCATCACGCTCTCGTTCACGCTCTGGTCGGCACGGCCGATAAAGTAACGGTACAGGTCCAGGTCCATATAATACATGCTCTTGACATAGGGCAGGGGCTGGTACACAAAGATGTTGTCCACATAGAAGGTGTGCTTGGGCAGCACCATGCCGCACTGACGCAGCACCTGGGTGCGGTACATCACCGAGTGCATCAGCAGGTTCTGGTCCGGGCGGAAGTGGCCCACATGCATCCAGCTGAACAGCCGGTTCTGCGGGAACACATTGGTGTAGTGCACGGTATGGCTGGTGCCGTCCTCCACATGCTCGTACACATAGTTGCAGATCATCAGGTCCGGGGCGGTGTGGTGCTCCACCAGAACCGCCAGCTTATCCAGCACCTTTTTCAGGGCCTCGGTGTCCAGCCAGTCGTCACTGTCCACCACCTTGTAGTACAGGCCCGTGGCGTTGCGGATGCCCTGGTTCACGCCCTCGCCGTGGCCGCCGTTCTCCTGATGGATGGCCTTGACGATGGTGGGGTACTTGGCGGCGTATTCGTCGCAGATGGCAGGGGTCTCGTCCTTGACCGAACCGTCATCCACCAGAATGATCTCGGCCCGCTCGCCGGCAGACAGCAGCGTCTCGATGCAGTGGCGCATATAAGCCGCCGAGTTGTAGCAGGGCACGGCAAAGGTAATGAGTTTCTGGTCCATATTCTAAATTGCTCCTTTAAATTCGATTTGCAGTTTCGGCGCACCGGGGGCCGCCGGATGGAGATATGTGTTCTTATTATAGCATTTTCAATCCTGAAAAGCTATGCCCGCCCCCAGATATCCCAGATTTTTCGCACCGTTCGGTGCAATGTGGTGTTTTTCTGTGCGCGCAGACACGGTTTTGTGGTATACTGGTAGCGTTTTGAGCACTCCGCGCACTGCGCGTTCACTGATTATAACGGAGGAAACCATGGAAACCCCGCACAGCATCCTGAAAAAATTTTTTGGCTACGACAGCTTCCGCCCCGGGCAGGAGCAGATCGTGCAGCGCCTGCTGGCCGGGCAGGACGTGCTGGCCGTGATGCCCACCGGTGCCGGTAAGTCCATCTGCTATCAGGTGCCCGCCCTGCTGCTGCCGGGCATCACGCTGGTGGTGTCGCCGCTGGTGAGCCTGATGAAGGATCAGGTGGGAGCTCTTGTGCAGGCCGGTGTGGCAGCGGCTTTTCTGAACAACAGCCTCACCGACAACCAGAAAGCCCTGATGCTGCACCGCGCCCGCGAGGGCTGGTATAAGATCATCTATGTGGCCCCGGAGCGGCTGGAAATGCCAGGCTTCCAGCGCTTTGTGCAGGAGCAGCAGATCAGCATGGTCACGGTGGACGAGGCCCACTGCATCAGCCAGTGGGGGCAGGACTTCCGCCCCAGCTACCTGCGCATCCAGGCCTTCGTGGACAGCCTGCCCACCCGGCCGGTGGTGGGCGCATTCACGGCCACCGCCACCGCTCATGTGCGGGATGACATCCGTACCCATCTTGCCCTGCGCGATCCCTATGAGGTGACTGCCAGCTTCGACCGGCCCAACCTTTACTTTGCCACCCAGCGGGCCCTGCCCAGCGAAAAGCCTCGCCGCCTGCTGGAACTGGTGCTGCAGGAGGGCAATAACGCCGGTATCGTCTATTGCAGCACCACAAAACAGGTGGATGAGACTGCCCGCCTGCTGCAGAGCCGGGGCATCCGGGCGGCGGCCTACCACGCCAAGCTGGACGCCGACACCCGCCGCAGGAATCAGGATGATTTCCTCTACGACCGGGTGCAGGTGATGGTGGCCACCAACGCCTTTGGCATGGGCATCGACAAGCCCAATGTGCGGTTCGTCATCCATTATAATATGCCCAAGGATCTGGAGAGCTATTATCAGGAGGCCGGCCGTGCCGGGCGGGACGGTCAGCCCTCCCGCTGCACCCTGCTGTACTCCGGCACCGATGTGCGTACCATCCGTTTCTTCATCGACAAGGAGCTGGAAGCCGACAACGGCCTGCCTGCCGACGTCAAGGCCGAAGCCGCCCGCAAGGCCGAAGAGCGGCTCAAGTATATGACCTTCTATTCCACTACCCCGAAGTGCCTGCGGGGCTTTTTGCTGGAATACTTCGGCGAGGCCGCACCGAAAAAATGCGGCAACTGCTCCTGCTGTCTGGCGGCAGAGCAGGAAGCACAGCTGCAGCTGGAAACCTCCCGGCGGCGTGCGGCCGACAACGCCCATCGGCTGGAAAAGCCCCGCCGCACCAAGTCCACCGCCGGGGCCGCCCCGCTCAGCGAGGCCGACGAAAAGCTGCTGAACGCCCTGTATGCGCGGCGCAAATGGCTGGCCGGCAAGCAGAATGTGCCTGCCTTTATGGTGTTCAGCGACGCCACTTTGCGGGAGATGGTGGAGAAAAAGCCTCTCAGCCTGGACGAGCTGCTGAACATCAGCGGCGTGGGCGAAAAGAAAGCCGCCCGCTACGGCACCACCTTCCTGCGCATCATCGAAGATGCGGTGGAAAACCGGGAATGAGCTTCCCCGCTCCCCTTCCGACAAAAGAAAAAAGGCTCCCTCAAGGGGAGCCTTTCGTGTACCCTGTCGTGCAGCCCATCCGGGCCGCGGCAGGGTGTTTTTTAGTTCAGTACGATCTCGCCGTTCTCGTCGGCATCCACCACAAGGGTGCTGCCGGAGGCCAGGGTGCCGTCGATGAGCTTTTCGGCGGCGGGGTCCTCCACGGCCTTGCGGATGACACGGCGCAGGTCGCGGGCACCAAACTTGCCGCCCTCGCTCTTCTTCACCAGCGCCTTGAGGGCCGCCGGAGTATAGCGGTAGGCGATGCCCTTGGCGTCCATGCCGGGCTTGTACTCGTCCAGCATCAGGGCTGCAATGCCCTGCAGAGTCTCCTCGCTCAGGGGCTTGAAGGTGATCACCTCGTCCACACGGCCCAGGAACTCCGGCCGCAGGAACTGTGCCAGCGCCTTGCGGGTCTTTTCGGCACTGCGCTGCTCTTCGCTCTTGTTGAAGCCCAGGCTGCTGGTGCTCTGGTCGCTGCTGCCCGCGTTGGAGGTCATGCAGATGACCGTGTTGGAAAAGTCCACCGTGCGGCCCTGGGCGTCGTTGATCTTGCCTTCGTCCAAGATCTGCAGCAGGATGTTCATCACGTCCGGGTGGGCCTTTTCGATCTCGTCAAACAACACCACGCTGTAGGGGCGGCGGCGCACCTTCTCGGTGAGCTGACCGGCCTCCTCATAGCCCACATAGCCCGGAGGCGAACCGATCATTCGGGACACTGCGTATTTTTCCATATACTCGCTCATGTCCAGACGGATCAGCGGATCCGGGCCGTCGAACAGCTGGTTTGCCAGCTGCTTGACCAGCTCGGTCTTGCCCACGCCGGTGGGGCCCACAAAGATGAAGCTTGCGGGACGGCGGCGGCCGGAAAGGTCGGCGCGGCTGCGCTTGATGGCCTGCGCCACCAGATGCACGGCCTCGTCCTGCCCCACGATCTTCTTTTTCAGCTCATTTTCCAACCCGGCCAGCTTGGCGAACTCACTCTCGCGGATCTTCACCGCCGGGATACCGGTCCACAGCTCGATGACCTTGGCCACGTCATCCATGGTCACCTGGATCTCACTGGCGGCTGCCTGCTTTGCGGGCAGCTCGGCTTCCAGCTTGGCGATGCGGGTCTTGCGCTCCGCCACCCGCTCATAGTCTATGGGCTCGTTGACGTCCGCCGTCTCCATATCCGCTTCTTCCTGCTTCAGGGCGTCCAGCTCCTTCTGCATGCCCAGATACTCGGAGATGACCGGGTGGGCCAGATTGCAGCAGGCGCAGGCTTCGTCCAGCAGGTCGATGGCCTTGTCGGGCAGATAGCGGTCCGTGATGTAGCGTTCGCTCAGGGTGACGGTGGCGCTCAGTACGTCGGCGGGCACCTGCACATGGTGATGCTGCTCGTAGTAGCGCTTGATGCCGTTCATCACGGCCAGCGTGTCGGCCACGCTGGGCTCCTCCACCCGCACGGGCTGGAAGCGGCGCTCCAGTGCCTGATCCTTCTCAATGTACTTGCGGTACTCGGTAAAGGTGGTGGCACCGATCACCTGGATCTCGCCGCGGGACAGGGCGGGCTTGAGGATGTTGCCCGCGTTCATGGCACCCTCGCTCTCACCGGCAGAGGTGATGGTGTGGATCTCGTCGATGAACAGGATCACGTTCCCGGCTGCCTTCACCTCGCCCAGCAGGCCCTTGACCCGCTGCTCAAACTGGCCGCGGAACTGGGTGCCCGCCACCAGACTGGTGAGGTCCAGCAGATAGATCTCCTTGTCCTGCAGGCCGATGGGCACATCGCCCTTGGCAATGCGCTCGGCGATACCCTCGGCAATGGCCGTCTTGCCCACACCGGCTTCGCCGATGAGGCAGGGGTTGTTCTTCTGGCGGCGGCTCAGGATCTGGATGGTGCGGTAGATCTCGCGGTCACGGCCGATGATATCATCCAGTTTGCCTTCCCGCGCCTTGCGGGTCAGGTTCTCACAATAGGTATCCAGGAATTTGCGCTTGGGGGGCTTTTTGCCGTTCTTGCGGTCGGAGCCCTTTTTGTCGCCGTCCTGTTTTTCACTGCTGGTAAAGCCCAGCGGGAAGGTGGCATTGCTGCCGGGGATCAGATCTTCGTCCTCGTCGGGGGCATCCTCGCCGCCCTGGGTCATGTTCATCATCATGGAGAGCGGGTTGGAATCGCCCAGCTCTTCCATCATGCTCTCCATCCGGTTTTCCATGTTGTCCAGATCCTGATCCGACATGCCGAACTGCTTCATCAGATCGTCCACCGGTTTGATGTGCAGCTCCCGCGCACAATGCAGGCAGTAGCCCTCCTGCTTCATCTGGCCATCCACCATCCGCTGGATGAAAATGATGGCCGGACGTTTCTGGCATCGAATACAGACCATAGTTCCTCCTTGCTGTTCTCTCCCCGCTCTCTGTTACAGGAACGGGTTGAACAGATTAAACACTTTATAGTAAAGACTGCCGCTCATCACGGTGTCATTCAGCACACTCAGGCTGCCGCCGGTGATCACCACAAGGCCCCACACGACACACAGCACCAGATAGATGTCCATCAGCGCGGTGCCGCCGCCCACCAGCCAGCCAAGGCCCCGGTTCACCGTGCCGACTACCGGCAGCTTGTTCACAAGGCCCAGCACCGTGACCAGCATGCTCACCAGCAGCCGCAGCAGCGCGTAGAACACAAAGAACAGCACCAGCATGATTACCGGGGTGAGCAGGGGCTGCAGGACCTTTTCCACAATGGCATCGGCCAGCACCACGGCATTGTCGGACAGCACTGCTCCGATAGAGCGCTCACAGGCTGCCACGATGGACGCCCGGAAGCTCTGGGGCAGAAACCCCGCGTACTTGTCGGCAATGCCGGTCAGGTCCACCACGCCGCCTGCGGCCAGGCTGGCCGCGATCTGGGTGCGGAAACCACCGGCCAGCAGGTGCTCGAATACCCAGCCCGCACAGGCGGACGAAAGCTGATGGGCCCCCAACAGGCTCAGGCCGTTGCCCAGCAGCTGGACCATGGAAGCCAGAAAGCCCTTGCGCGCATACCGCACGGTCAGGACGATCCACGCCGCCGTACATAGGATATCAAAAAGAAATGACGGATTCTTGAACATACCTTGTTTTCCCTGTTATTTTTTAGCACTCGGCTCATGCCGCTGCGATAAAGAGGCGTCTCAGGACGCACTGGAGCTGTCCGGCTCCGGTGCCGTGACCTGCTGCACCGTATTGCCGCTGAACACCAGCAGCTGCCGACCATTGAGCACACCTGCCTGGGGCTTTGCATCCATCGGCTGGGTCCACTGGAACTCCCCCGCCTTGTTGAAGCATTCCACCGTGCTGTCGGTGAGCAAATAGAAGCCATCGGCTGCGCGGAGGATGTGGCTGGCCGCCGGCACATTGCCGCTGTACTGCACGCCCAGGCTGTTGTCCAGCAGCACGGCGGTGCAGGTCTGGCCGCCGCTCAGCAGCAGGGCCACGCCGCCGTTTTCGGTGTCCACATCCACAAGGGTACTGCCGCCGAAGTCATAGCTGGCCTTCTCGCCGCCGTTGGCACCGTACAGCACCGCCCGGTCCTCATAAAGGGCCAGCACGCTGTCCCCGCTCAGCCAGCCCAGCCACTGGGGCACGCTGGTGGCGGTGCCCAGCTGTACCGGGTCGCCCTGCGCAAGGGCCAACACATAGAGGTTCGTGGTCAGCTGACCGCCGTTCGCAGTCACCGCTGCCACCGCAATGCGGCGGCTGTCCGGTGAAAAGGCCATGCGCAGCGGGGTGCCCTCGGCGCTGGTCAGGTTCCAGCTCAGTACCTGTTCCATGGCGGACGAGTACACGGTCAGCTTTGCCACGCTGTCGGTGTCGTCGGTGGCTACGGCCACCTGCCCGGCATCCGCCACGGCACACAGGTAGATGCTGCTGTCCAGCGTTTTGGTGTACAGGTTCTGGGTGCGGCTCTCCACCCGCAGCTCATTGCCGGAGCGGTTGTACAGCACAAAGCGGCTTTTCCCGGCTGCCAGCGCCGGGCGGGCATAGCCGCTCTGGACGCTGTTGAGCTTTGCGCCGCCAAAACTGTACACCACACAGCTGTCCGTGTCCATCTCCGCAAAGCCGCCGGACAGCTTTGCCACCGCCGTGGGCTCGGTGATGCCGGTCTGCTGCGGCCAGCCTGTGTTCGGGGTCAGGGTGATGTGCACACTGTCCACCAGATCCTTGGCACGGGCAATGGAGGTGCCCACCGCGCCGGTGGCAAACAGGACCAGCACCGTGAGCACCGCCACGATGATGGCCCCGCGGCGCAGCCGACGGCTGCGTGCCCGCTGACGCGCTGCTTCCAGATACTCGACCCGTCCGGCCGAGAGCGGCTCGCCCTCTGCCGGGGAACTGCCGCGATGAATCTTTCTCATGAATGGTTCTCCTTCATATCCGGGTATTCCACACATTTCAGGAACAGTCCCTTTGCCGGCAGGGTCGGCCCCGCCTGGCTGCGGTCGCAGCCGGCCAGGATGCCGGGGATCTGTTCCGGCTGCATCCGGCCCGCGCCCACTTCGCACAAGGTGCCCGCCAGAATGCGCACCATGTTGTACAGGTAGCCGTCCGCCGTCACCTCAATGTCGATCTCGTCGCCCCGCCGGGTGACATGGCAGTCGGTGATGGTGCGCACCGTGTCGCCATGGGCTGCGGCGGAAGAACCCGCCGCGCACAGGGCCAGAAAATCGTGGGTGCCCACGAACTGCTGCGCCGCCGCCTGCATCCGCACTTCGTCCAGATGCTTCGGCATCCGGGTGTAATAGGCCGCGTCAAAGGGCGAGTCGATGGGGTGGTTGTGGATGCGGTACAGATAGGTCTTGGTGTGGGCCGCATACCGGGCGTGGAAGTCCTCCGGCACCACCCGCGCCGCCAGCACCCGGATGTCCGGCGGCAGGTGCTGGTTCAGCGCCAGCGGCAGCTTTTCCGGCGGAATGCGGGTGTCGGCGTGGAAGTTGAGCCGAAAGCCCAGCGCGTGCACCCCGGCATCCGTGCGGCTGCAGCCCTTGATGTCCGGCCGGGCACCCAGCACGGCTTCCAGCGCATCCTGAAACACGGCCGCTACGCTGCGCCCGTTGGGCTGCACCTGAAACCCGCAGTAATTCGTGCCATCGTAGGCAAGGGTCAGTAAAAAGTTCATGGATAAACGCTGCTTTCCCGTTTCATGGTTTTAAATCGGAAGAACGCAAAAAGCGTCCGGCGACAGCGCCGACTGGCGCAGCGCCAGCTTTTTGCGTTCTGACTTCAGCTTTGGGGTCTGAAAGGGGCGGGCAGCCCCTTTCTCGTCAGGGGTAAGTGGAGTCCAGAGGATGAGAGGGGCGCGTCGAAACGCCCCTCTTGTCCTCTGGCCCAGCGGAGCGTCATGCTCCTTTAAAAATTCGGGAACACCCACCGGGACGACAGGATCACCGCAAAGCAGACGATGCAGAACGCCAGGTCGATGTAGTCCTGCTTCGTGCAGCGCAGCACCTTGAGCCGGGTGCGGCCGTCGCCGCCGCGGTAGCAGCGGCACTCCATGGCCATGGCCAGCTCGTCGGCACGGCGGAAGGCCGAGATGAACAGCGGGATGAGCACCGGCACCAGCGCCTTGACCCGGTCCAGCATCTTGCCGGTGTCCAGCTGGGCACCGCGGGCCTTCTGGGCGTTCATGATCTTGTCGGTCTCCTCGATCAGGGTAGGGATAAACCGCAGGGCGATGCTCATCATCATGGCCAGCTCGTGCACCGGGAAGTGCAGCTTGCCCAAAGGCTTGAGCAGCTGTTCAATGGCATCCGTCAGCACGATGGGGCTGGTGGTGTAGGTGAGCAGGCTGGTGCCCGCGATCAGGGCCATGACACGCACGGCCATGAGCACCGCGTAGCGCACGCCCTCGGCGTAAATGGTCAGAAAGCCCAGCTTTACCAGCGGGTCGCCCTCGCCCGACACAAAGAACAGGTTGAGCACCGCCGTGAACACCACGATGGGCAGAATGGGCTTCAGGCTCTTGAGGATCATCTTGAAGGGGATCTGCGCCACCTTGTACATCAGCGCAAGGAACAGGATGGAAAGGGTCAGCCCCAGCGGGTTGGATGCCGCAAACAGCAGCACGATGTAAACGATGGTCAGCACCAGCTTCATGCGCGGGTCGAATCGGTGCACAAGGCTCGTGCCCGGGAAGTGCTGTCCGATGGTGATATCTCTCAGCATTTGTCAGCGCCCCCTTCCTGCTTGTCTGCGCGGGGCAGCACAAGGCTCTCGCCGGCATCCCGGCGGCGCTTGGCCTCCAGGATCATCTTGACCGCATAGGGGATGGTGTACACGTCGGCAGGCACATCCACGCCCATTTCCCGCAGCTTGAGGAAGATCTTGGTCACCTGCGGCACGCTCAGGCCCAGCCCCAGCAGCTCCGGAGCCCGGGCAAACACCTTTTCCACCGTGTCGTACATGGCGATCTTCTTGTTGCTCATCACCAGCACGCGATTGGCGTACTTGGCAATGTCCTCCATGCTGTGGGACACCAGCAGCACGGTGGTGCCGGTCTTTTTGTGGTACTCCTTCACTTCCGAGAGGATGTCGTCCCGGCCCTCCGGGTCCAGACCGGCGGCGGGCTCGTCCAGCACTAGGATGCGGGGCCGCATGGCCATGACGCCTGCCACCGCCACCCGGCGCTTCTGGCCGCCGGACAGCTCAAAGGGGCTGCGCTCCAGCAATGCCGGGTCCAGACCCACAAAGTCTGCGGCCTCGTGCACGCGGCGGTCGATCTCCGCCTCGTCCAGGCCCATGTTCTTCGGGCCAAAGGCAATGTCCTTATAGCAGGTCTCCTCAAACAGCTGGTATTCCGGGTACTGGAATACCAGACCGGTGAGGAAGCGGAAGTCCCGGATCTTTTCCGGGTCGGCCCACAGGTCGCGGCCGTCGATGTAGATCTTACCGCTGGTGGGCTTGTTCAGGCCGTTCATGTGGGTGATGAGAGTGCTCTTGCCGGAGCCGGTAGCCCCGATGATGCCCACAAAGTCGCCTTCTTCCACCGTAAAGCTCACGTCATCCAGCGCGGTGACCGCATTGGGCATGCCGGGGTTGTAGACGTAGCTCAGATGTTCTACTTTGATGATATCTGCCATTTCGTCTGTCCCCCTTTACTGCAGCAGCTCATACAGCGCCTGTGCGCACTCGCCGGTGTCGATGATGCCCTCCGGCATCGGGATACCGGCCTTCACCAGCTCGTCCCGCAGCTCTGCGGCCTGCGGCACATCCAGATGCAGCGCGCGCACCTTCTCAGTCTGGCTGAACACCTCTTTCGGGGTGCCCTCCATCACCACATGGCCCTTGCTCATCACCAGCACCCGGTCGGCCTGGGCGGCCTCTTCCATGTAGTGGGTGATGGACACCACGGTGATGCCCATGTTCTTGTTCAGGTGGTGGATGGTCTGCATCACCTGCTCCCGGCCCCGGGGGTCCAGCATGGCGGTGGCTTCATCCAAAATCAGGCAGTCCGGCCGCATGGCCACCACGCCTGCAATGGCCACGCGCTGCTTCTGGCCGCCGGACAGGTTGTGGGGTGCCCGCTCCCGGTACTCGTAGATGCCGGCCATCTTCATGGACTCATCCACTCGGCGGCGCATCTCGTCCGGCGGCACACCCAGATTCTCCAGCGCAAAGGCCACATCCTCTTCCACCACGGTGGCCACGATCTGGTTATCCGGGTTCTGGAACACCATGCCCACCGTCTGGCGGATGTCGTAGAGCTTGCTGTCGTCGCTGGTGTCCATGCCTTCCACATAGACCTTGCCGCTCTCCGGCAGCAAAATGGCATTGAAGTGCTTAGCCAGCGTGGATTTGCCGCAGCCGTTGGCACCCAGCACGGCCACGAACTCGCCGCGCTTCACGCTTGTCGATACGCCGTCCAGCGCATAAACAGGCTGTTCACTGTCATAGCGGAACTTTAAGTTTTCTGCTGTTAAAATCGTTTCACTCATTTGTTTTCTCTTTCTGGTGGTGCGCCCCTCCGAAAGGGGCTGTACCCCATTCTGTTGAAATTGATCGCTTGTTTATTTTCAGCGGCCTCGCCCTCTCAGGTGCTGACGCACCAGCTCTCCCAAGGGGAGAGCCTCTGGCGAGAAGGGCAGCTTTCCGGTTTTGCCAAGGGCTCTCCCTTTGGGAGAGCTGGCAAAGCCGAAGGGTTTGACTGAGAGGGTTCTCTCTTATTCTTCCCAGATGGCCGTGGCACCGCAGGGCACCACGCCGCCGGTGGCGGACACCGGCAGGCCGATCTCGTCGCAGCTGGTCTTGCCGCCAAAGCGGGGCACCAGCGTGGTCTTGAGCATATATTCCATGACCGCCGGAGACAGGCCGGTGGTGTAGCTGTTGACCGCAAAGAAGAGGGGCTTGTCGCTCAGCACCTCTTCGCACTGGCTGATGAGGTCATAGATGCAGTCCTCCAGCTTCCAGATCTCGCCGCCGGGGCCGCGGCCGTAGCTGGGCGGGTCCATGATGATGCCGTCATAGGTGTTGCCGCGGCGCTTTTCCCGCGCCACGAACTTGGCACAGTCGTCCACCAGCCAGCGGATGGGCCGGTCGGCCATGCCGCTGGCCACGGCGTTGTCCTTGCCCCAGGCCACGATGCCCTTGGAGGCATCCACATGGCAGACGGTGGCCCCGGCAGCGGCACAGGCCAGCGTGGCACCGCCGGTGTAGCCGAACAGGTTCAGCACCTTCACCGGGCGACCGGCGGCGCGGATCTTCTGCTGGTACCAGGCCCAGTTGACGGCCTGCTCCGGGAACACACCGGTGTGCTTGAAGCCGGTGGGGCTCACAATGAGGGTGAGCCGGTCGTCCCCTTCGCCGCAGTGGATCTTCCACTTTTCGGGCAGGCGGCGCTTGTACTCCCACTCGCCGCCGCCCTGATTGGAGCGGTGGTATACGGCATCCGCCTTGGCCCACAGCGGGCTTTGCTTCGGTGTTTTCCACACCACCTGCGGGTCCGGCCGGATGAGAATCGTCTCACCCCAGCGCTCCAGACGGTTGCCGTCGGTGGCATCCAGCAGTTCGTAGTCTTTCCAGGTATCTGCAGGGCGCATAGCGTTCTCCTTTTACTGCTTCAGAATTCGTTTGTTGATCTTTTCCACAATGCGGTCGGCGCAGCGATGGATGGCCTCCAGATCCTGGCCCTCCACCATCACGCGGAGCTTGGGCTCGGTGCCGGACACGCGCACCAGCACGCGGCCCATGCCCATCAGCTTCTGCTGCTCGTTCTCAATGAAACCGGCCAGCACTTCGTCCTCTTTGTAGGCGGCCTTCTGGGCAGCATTGGCGGTCACATTCACCAGCACCTGGGGGTACTGTTCATAGATGCCGTTCAGCTCGCTCATCTTCTTGCCGCTCTCGGCCAGCAGCTTGAGCAGCTTGCCGGCGGTCAGCTCGCCGTCACCGGTGGTGGCATGGTGCAGCAGGATCACATGGCCGCTCTGCTCACCGCCGATGGCGTAGCCGTTCTCGCGCATGTTCTCCAGCACATAGCGGTCGCCCACAGCGGTCTTTTCGGTGTGGATGCCCTGGCTCTCCATGTACTTGATGAAGCCCAGGTTGGACATCACGGTCACAACGGCCGTGTCGCCGTCCAGACGGTCCTTCTCCTTCATGGTCATGGCCAGCAGGGCAATGATCTTGTCGCCGTCCATCTCGCAGCCATTCTCGTCGCAGGCAAGGCAGCGGTCGGCATCGCCGTCAAAGGCGATGCCGCAGTCAAAACCGCCGGCCACCACGGCCTTTTCCAGATTGTCCAGATGCGTGCTGCCCACACCCTTGTTGATGTTCTCGCCGTCCGGGCTGATGCCCAGGAAGGTGCACTTGGCGCCCAGCCGGGGGAACAGCTTCTGTGCCACCACGGCGGAAGCGCCGTTGGCGCAGTCGATGCAGATGTTCAGGCCGGACAGGTCGCCGTGGATGGACTCGTACAGGTGGTCCACATAGTCCTGCAGGCCGTCATCGCGGCGGTACACGCGGCCCACATCGTCGCCGGTCATCAGCTGGATGCCCGCACAGTCGTTGTCGATGTAAGCCTCGATCTGGTTTTCCACCTCATCCGGCAGCTTGTAGCCGCTGCCCGCAAAGATCTTGATGCCGTTGAACTCCATCGGGTTGTGGGAGGCCGAAATGACCACACCGGCGTCTGCGTTGTACTTGCGCACCAGATAGGCCACGGCGGGGGTGGGCAGCACGCCCAGACTCTCCACGTCCGCACCCACGCTGCACAGACCGGCGGTCAGGGCAGCTTCCAGCATGTCGCCGGACTGGCGGGTGTCCTTGCCGATCAGGATGCGGGGGCGGTGGCCGGTGCTGCCGGTGAGCACCGCTGCCGCGCCGCGGCCGATCTTCATTGCCAGTTCACAGGTCAGGTCTGCACCGGCCACGCCGCGCACACCGTCGGTCCCAAAATACTTACCCATAAAAAATACCTCACTTTCGATAAAAGCAATCCCTTTCAGGCAGTGCCCCTCAGCATTGCCTGCCCCTCCGGGAAACTTATCACAGCACGGTGCCCGGAGCTGGGCACCTGCGTATGGTTGGATCAGAACAGGCTCTGCTGGCCGTTGTCCTCCGGTGCCCCGGACTCCGGGGCTTTCATGCCCAGATGCTCGTAGGCCAGGCGGGTCACGCACCGGCCCCGAGGCGTCCGGGTCAGAAAGCCCATCTGCATCAGATACGGCTCACACAGGTCCTCCAGCGTCACGGCTTCTTCGCCCAGAGCCGCCGCCAGCGTCTCCAGACCCACCGGGCCGCCGTTGTACATCTCGATGATGGCACGCAGCACGCTGCGGTCCAGCTCATCCAGACCCAAAGCGTCCACGTCCATGCGCTTGAGACCCATCAGAGCCACATCCCGGTCAATGACGCCGTCTCCCAACACCGTGGCAAAGTCACGGATGCGCTTGAGGAAGCGGTTGGCCACACGGGGCGTGCCCCGGCTGCACTTGGCCAGCTCGTAGGCACCTTCCGGCGTGATGGGCTGGTCCAGGATGCCCGCCGACCGCATGATGATGCGGGCCAGCTCGTCCGGGCCGTACAGCTCCAGCTTGAGCAGCACGCCGAAGCGGTCCCGCAAAGGACCGGTGATCTGGCCCGCGCGGGTGGTAGCACCCACCAGCGTGAACCGGGGCAGGTTGATGCGGATGCTCTGGGCACTGGGGCCCTTTCCGATCATGATATCCAGCGCGTAGTCCTCCAGCGCCGGGTACAGCACCTCTTCCACCTGCCGGGACAGGCGGTGGATCTCGTCGATGAACAACACATCGCCCTCCTGCAGGTTGGTCAGCAGGGCGGCCAGGTCGCCGGGCTTTTCGATGGCCGGGCCGCTGGTGATGCGGATCTGCACCCCCATCTCGTTGGCGATGATCCCGGCCAGAGTGGTCTTGCCCAGGCCCGGCGGGCCATAGAGCAGGATGTGGTCCACCGGCTCCCCGCGCCGCTTGGCAGCTTCCAGATAGATCTTCAGGTTCTGCTTGACTTTTTCCTGCCCGATGTAGTCCTCCAGATGCTGCGGGCGGAGGTTGTTTTCCTCGCTGTCCGCAGCGGTCACGACGGGCTGCATCATTTTTGCGCCGTACAGCGCGGTTTCGTCCTGCATTGTTTACCTCCTGCCTGCCATGCCGCGCAGGGCCAGCTTGATGATCTCTTCCACGGGCAAGGTCGCGTCGATCTTGGAAATGGCCAGCGCGGCTTCGCTCTGGCTGTAGCCCAGCGATACCAGCGCCGCAATGGCCTGCGACGCGCTCTGGGTGACCGGTTCCCCGGACGCAGCACCGGCCACATCCTCCAGCGAGATGCCGTCCACAAAGCCCTTGGCCACCTTGTCCTTCAGTTCCAGCACGATGCGCTGGGCCAGCTTGGGGCCTACGCCGTTGGCGGCCTTAAAGGCCTTGTGGTCCCCGGCCGAAATGGCCAGCGCCACCCGCTGCGGCTCCATGACGCTCAGGATGGCCAGCCCCACCTTGGGGCCCACGCCGGACACGGCGGTGAGCATCTCAAAGCAGGCCTGCTGCTCCTCGGTGGCAAAACCGTACAGGCTCACGTCGTTCTCGGTCACACTCATCACGGTGTACAGGGTAGTTTCCTGCCCTACACCGGGCAGGGCCCCCGCCACACTGGCAGGGCACTGGGTATAGTAGCCCACGCCGCCGCAGCTGAGCACCACCGCACTCATGCTTTTTTTTACGATTTTTCCAGTCAGACAGTAGATCATGGATCACACCTCAGATCGGCCCGGCCACACGGCGGGTAAAACGATTCAGCTGATTGCCGTTGGTATGGCAGAACGTAATGGCCATGGCCAAAGCGTCGGCGGTGTCATCGGGCTTTGGCACAGCCGGCAGGTTCAGCAGCATGCGGGTCATCTCCTGCACCTGCTTTTTGACCGCCTTGCCGTACCCGGTGACCGCCTGCTTGACCTGCATGGGGGTGTACTCGTAGATGGGCAGCCCCGCCTGCGCCGCCGCCAGCAGGATCACCCCGCGGGCCTCGGCCACGCCGATGACGGTGGTCTGGTTGTGCTGATAGAACAGCTTTTCGATGGCCAGCACCTCCGGCTTCGTCCGCGCGATGACCTCCTTGACGCCGGTGTACACCTCGTCCAGGCGGCGCTCAAAGGGCACGCCCGCGTCGGTGCATACGGCACCAAAGTCCACCGGCGCAAACCGGTTGCCCACATAATCCACCACGCCCCAGCCCACGATGGCGTAGCCGGGGTCGATGCCCAAAACTCTCATTCTGCGATACCTTTCCTATTATAATCAGTTTATTATACCACACCCATAGGTTGGGAGCAACCGGAAACCTGTCGCTCCGGCCGCCAAAATGTGCGCATCCGCGTCCAAAAGCCGCCCACGTCCGACAGTTTCAAAAAACTTTTACAATTTTTGAAAAAAGGCTTGCTTTTTTTGCGCAGGTATGGTAATATAATCAAGCTGATTTCGGCAAAAACAGAATATGGACGGTTAGCTCAGCTGGTAGAGCATCTGCTTGACGTGCAGGAGGTCACAGGTTCGAGTCCTGTACCGTCCACCATACAGTTCGTACTCGAACCCGATTCTCTATGAGAAAGGGTTCGGGTACGTTTTTTGTTTACGGGAAGTTCGCGGTTGCGGAGTGTAACGAAGCAATGAAAGCCCCAGTGGGGCTTTCAAGCGACAGAACGGTCTTGCGCAGCAAGATGGAGGGGCCTCGCCCCGACAAGTTCCTGCGGAGGCACTACTCAGAACAGTAAGCAGGAATGAGTAAAGGCAGGGTATCATCGTGGCGATGGTATCCTGCCTTTTGTGCGATAGGATGATTATAAGCCAAAGGCTCTCACCTGTTCTGTCGTATGCGCAGAACGAGCGAGAGCCTTTGTGATGAAAAGAAGAAAATGAAGGAGGATAGCTTGTTATTTGGCGGCTTTTTCGCCCTCCGGGAAGATGATCTTATTCACAAAGAAGAAGATCACCATGGAGATGCCGCCGTTGAGCACGGTGGTGCCGATGTTGTAGATAAAGTCCGGCACCAGCAGGCCAGCCACCGCCACCCAGATGCAGTTGATGGAGTTGACGATGCAGGTGATGAGGCAGAAGGCCAACACATACCAGCCGATCTGCTTGGCCAGGTTGCCCTTGCTGCGGAACACAAAGCTGCGCTGGATGGGAAAGTTGATGCACTCCCCAATGACCATGGCGATCATATAAGCGCAGAAGTAGGGCAGACCGCCGTGGGCGGCGTCGTAGCCCAGGATATTCCACTTGAAGGTCTCCCCAAACAGGGTGATGTCGATGCCGGGCCAGCCAAAGTCCACCACCGGCAGACTGGCAAAGGCCTTTGGCAAAAACTGCAGCAGCAGGTATTTGAACACGGTGATGAGGTTGGACACGATGACAAAGAGGCCGCCCTCACGCACCCACTTGGCAGCGGCAGGGTGCTTGGCCGCAAAGTTATTCCAGAAGTTCATAGGTTGGCTCCTCTCAGCTGTTTTTCAGGCGTTCTTCCATGCGGCTGTTCAGCACCACATTCTTCAGAGCCTCCCAGATCACCCGGAGAATGCCGATGATCCAGAAGCCCTTCAGCTCCATGACGATGCCGTCCACCATGCCCATGCTGATGGCACCATTGGTCATTTTAGCCAAAGCACGCAAGGGCATATTGTACTGGAACAGGATGTTCAGGTCCGGCTTGCCTTTTTTGATGCTGCGGCTCAGCAGAGCACCCAGCACAGCGGCAGCGATCCAGCCCAGGGGGCTGCGGCCATGGCCCATCTCGCCCAGGGTCATGTTCCGGTCGATGCGGACCTTGCCTTCCGGCAGAGGACGGCCCAGCAGGGCCTCGTACTCTGCATCCGGCACCTGGGCCACCTCTCCGGTCCTGTAGTGGGGCAGGGCCAGCCCGGCGTAGGGGTCCGGGGCGTTGGTGCCCTCCACCGTCACCACGGCGGTAAGCCGGATGTCGGCACTGGAGGCACCTACCAGCAGCTGGTAGCTGCCCCCTTCCACCTCCCACCGGTCGGTCTTGACGTTCCAGTAGCGGAAGGCCTTGTCGTCCAGAGGGATGGTAATGGTCTTGCTTTCCCCGGCAGCCAGCTCCACCTTGGCAAAGCCCTTCAGCTCCTTGGCAGGGCGGAAGATCTTTGCGTCAGGCTTTGCCACATACAGCTGCACCACCTCGGCACCGGCACAGCTGCCGGTGTTGGTGACCGTCAGGGTAACGCCCTGGGCGTCGGCCTGCAGGTCACTGTAGGCAAAGCTGGTGTAGCTGAGGCCGTAGCCAAAGGGGAAGGCCGTGGGCACCCCGGCGGTGTCGTAGTAGCGGTAGCCCACATACAGGCTCTCCCGGTATTCCACGGTGCGGCCCTGGCCCCCAAAGTTCTCTCGGGCTGGGGTGTCGGCGTAGCGGCAGGCCCAGGTCTCGGCCAGCTTGCCGCTGGGGTTCTGGGCTCCGGTCAGCACCTCCACCAGGGCACCGGCACCGGCCTGGCCACCCAGGCAGCCGTAGACCAGGGCCTTGCAGTCCTTGATCCACTGGCTTTCCAGGGAGGAGCCGGCACTCAGCAGCACCACCACGTTGGGGTTCACAGCAGCCACGGCAGCCAGCAGATCCAGCTGGTTCTGGGCCAGCTGCATATCCGCCCGGTCGATGCCCTCGCTCTCCTTGATCTCGTCCAGGCCCATGCACAGCAGCACTACCTTGGCGTTCTTTGCCAGCAGCACAGCCTCGTCCTGCAGGGCCTGGTCGGCCTTGCCCTGGCGGTCAAAGCCCTGGGCGTAGCCCACGCTGTTGAGGCCGCTTTCTGCCAGGCAGTCCAGGAAGGAGTCCACCTGGATGGAGTTGACGGCACTGGAACCGGCACCCTGGTACCGGGGGGTCTTGGCAAAGTCGCCGATGACCGCCACCGTCTCCCCCTTGGCCAGGGGCAGCAGGCTGTCCTGGTTCTTCAGCAGCACGATGCTCTGGGCAGCGGCCTGCCGGGCCAGGGCGTGGTGGGCGGCAGCGTCGAACTTGCTGGGGGCAGCGTCCACCGCTGCCTTGGTGGTGAACACCAGTTCCAGCAGCTCCTCCAGCCGGGCGTCCACGTCGGCCTCGGTGATCTTGCCGGTCTCCACAGCCTTTACCAGCTCCCGGATGGAGTCGTCGCCCGGGCAGGGCATTTCCAGGGTGGAGCCGTTCTTCACCCCCAGGGCATGGTCGTTGGAGCCGCCCCAGTCGGTGACCACAGCCCCCTCAAAGCCCCAGTCCTTCCGCAGGATATCCTGCAGCAGGTGGGCGTTCTCGTTGGCGTAGGTGCCGTTGACCAGATTGTAGGCCGACATGATGGTCTTGGGCTTAGCCTCTTTGACCACCATCTCAAAGCCCGTCAGGTAGATCTCCCGGAGGGTGCGCTCGTCCAGGATGGAATCCGAGGCCATGCGCCGCAGCTCCTGGCTGTTGGCCGCAAAGTGCTTGGGGCAGGCGGAAATGCCGTTTTCCTGGATGCCCCGGACGTAGGCAGCGGCCATTTTGCCGGCCAGATAGGGGTCCTCAGAGAAATACTCAAAGTTCCGGCCGCACAGGGGGCTGCGCTTGATGTTCAGGCCGGGGCCCAGCAGCACCGATACCCCCTGGGCAGCAGCTTCTTCGCCCATGGCCCGGCCCACAGCCTGGCCCAGGGCAGGGTCCCAGCTGTTGGCCACGGTGGCCGAGGTGGGGAAGCAGGTGGCCGGCACACTGGGGTTCAGGCCCAGATGGTCGGCAGCACCGGCCTGCTTGCGGACGCCGTTGGGGCCGTCGGACAGGGTAATGGCAGGGATGCCCTTGCCCGGCAGAGCCCGGGTAGTAAACACCGTCTCGCCCGAGAGCAGCGCACATTTTTGTTCCAGGTTCAAACTGCTGATGATATCTGCATAGTTCATGGCATATTCCTCTTTGCTTTCTCAGGCTCCAAAAGGCCCGCTGTTTTTACGCAGCGGGCCTTTTGGTATCGGTTCAATTCCGGTGCTGCGTCATTTCAGAGAGCAGTGCCTGGTAGGATCAGGCGTTGACTTCCTCTTCCTTGCGCTTGGCATAACCCTTTTTGACCACCAGGACTTCCAGGGCCACCAGAGCAGCCACCAGAACAACGTCCACACCGATCATGACCTTTTCCCAACCGGGCATACCGGGGTTCAGGTTCTCGGGGTAGTAGGCACGGGAGTTTGCCACGGTGTACAGGATGTTCTTGCAGGCCTGCCGTGCAGACACCAGAGCGGTGGCACTGGTGGTGTCGGTCAGGTGGTTGGTCTCGGTGTCGTAGTTCACCAGGCAGAAGTCGCCGCCGTTGCGGATCAGGCGGTCAGCATCCTGGTAACCGTAGACGCCGTAGTAGTCGGTCAGCACCATGCCCACAAAGCCCCACTCACCACGGAGGACCTTGTTCAGCAGAGCGTCGCAGTTGCCTGCGTAGGTATTGCCGATGTAGTTGAAGGAGGACATGACGGCGTGGCAGTCAGCTGCCTTGATGCACTCCTCAAAGGGCTTCAGGTAGATCTCACGGATGGCCTGCTCGTTGGACCAGGTGCAGAGCATACCGCAGCGGTTGGTCTCCTGATCGTTCAAAGCAAAGTGCTTCATGAAGGCGTAGACGCCCTGCTCCTGGGAGCCCAGGATAGCGTTGGAGGCCATTGCGCCGGACAGCACGCCGTCCTCAGAGTAGTACTCGAAGTTACGGCCTGCAAAGGCGGAGCGGTGGATGTTCATAGCCGGTGCGTACCAGCCGGAAACGCCCATATCGTCAGCCATCTTGCCGATGGAGGTACCAAAGTCGTGGGCCAGATCAGTGTTCCAGGTAGCTGCGATCATCACAGCAGAGGGGAAGCCGATGGAGCCCTGCTTGGTGAAGTTGTTGTTGATGGAGGCAGGGCCGTCGCAGTCAACAGCCTGCACCTTGCCGATGGAATCCACAGCCGCAGACTGGTAGCCGCCCAGAGCAATGAGCTTGTCCATGTCAGCAACAGTGAGCTGATCCAGGAAGGTATCCCACTGGGCGTCGTTGTAGTCCACGCCCACCATGTCCTTCAGCTTCAGGCCGTTCTTGGCACCGGTAGTGGGGGCCACATCGTCGGCGTTGTTGAAGTCCTCGGGGTTCCAGTTGGAGTTGTTGTAGAAGGTTGCCTTAGCCTCTGCAGGCAGCTCGAAGTCGGCAGGAGCGGCAGTAGCCTCAGCGTAGTTGGCAAAGCCATCGGCACGGGACAGGTAGGTCACATTGCCCTCGGCAAAGTCGAACTTGTTGTCGGCCACCTCCACATCGCTGTCACGCTTGTTGGAAGCGTCGTAGACGATGTCGGAATCCACGGTGTAGGTCTTGGAATCCAGGACGGTGTGGGAGTCAGCGTTGATGCTGATGACGTAATCGCCCTTTTCCAGCACATAGCAGCCCTTGCCGTAGGTGTCGTAGGAGGCCATATCCTCGGCCTGGAAGGTCACGGTGACGTCCTCGGATGCGCCGGGAGCCAGCTCAGAGGTCTTGGCAAAGCCGATGAGGTTTGCAGTGGCCTTTTCGATGCCGCCGTTGGTGTAGGGAGGATTGTAGTAGACCTCCACCACTTCCTTGCCAGAAGCAGAGCCGGTGTTGGTGACGGTGACATCCACGGTGATGGTGCCGTCAGCCTCGGTAACGCTGTTGAGGGTCTGGGTGAAGGTGGTGTAGCTCAGGCCACGGCCGAAGGGATACACCACAGTCTTGTCGTAGTCGATGAGGCCTTCTGCGGCGGCAGTCTCGTAGAACTTGTAGCCCACGTAGATGCCTTCCACATAATTCACGAAAGCAGGGATGGTGTCAGCGCCAAAGGAGCTGGCCTTGAACTCATCCATGTTGGTGTAGTTGAAGTTGCCAAAGTTGTTGGCAGTGGGGGTCTGGGTCAGGTCGTACACAAAGGTATCAATGGTACGGCCGGAGGGGTTCACATCGCCGCAGAGGATGGAGCCCAGAGCATTGAAGCCGCTCTGGCCGGTGCCGGCGCACCAGACAACGCTCTTGATCTGGCTGTAGTCCTTGACCCAGCCCAGCTCCATGGCGTTGGCACCGTTGTAGACCACAACGACCTTGTCAAAGTTCTTGCAGACCAGGTCGATCATGTCCTTCTCGGTCTTGGACAGCTGCAGGTAGTGGTCGCCGGGCTCAAAGTCGTTGTAGCTGTGGCCAGCGTCGTAGGTGACCTGGGACACATCGGTGGGCAGGTCGGCGCCCTCGCCGCCCACACGGGTGATGACCACCATGGCGGTATCAGAGAAGGCCTTGGCGTTGTTCATCATCTCGTCGGTGTACTGTGCAGCCTCCGGCTCCGGCAGGGTCCAGTCCTGAGAGAACATCCCCACCACCGGGCGGTCAGCACGGTAGGAGGTGTAGAAGTCGGACAGCTCGGTATTCAGCTCAAAGCCGGCGTTCTTCAGGCCCTCCAGCAGGGTGACGGTGGGGTAAGCGTCGGACAGAGCACCGGAACCGGTGCCGCCGTAGCAGGGGTTGGTGGAAGCCCAGCCAAAAACGTTCAGCTTGCTGTTCTTGGCCATGGGCAGGGTGCCGTCGTTATCCAGCAGGACGATGCCCTCATCGGCAATGTTCTCGCACAGCTGGGTAGCGGTGGCCACGTTCTCCTCGCTGACCTTACCGCCGCCGGTGGCCAGGGTCGCCATGGTGTACATGGGGCCGGTAAGGATCAGGTTTGCGGTAATGGCCAGTGCCAGCACCAGGCCCAGGCCTGCCTGCCAGCGGATCATATACTTTTTGGCCTTGCTCTGCTTGCGGCAAGCGATCATGACTGCGATCAGCAGAACTGCCACGACACCAAAGCCGATCAACTGCGATTTGATCGAGTTGAGGACCTTGATGACGTCATCCATATTGATGGACAACATAATTTTCTCCTCCTTAGTTCCTTCGTTTGGGTGGTACATGGGCAGAGGGTACGCCCCTGCCAGCTTGATTTTATGATATCAGAAGCGCAACGAAAATTTTCAATTTCTTCATAAATTGTCGTTTCTGATGCACGATTTGCAAAAGTTTCAAAATGGTTTCAATTTTTATTGTGCTTGTGCACAAATAAGCCCTGCAGGTTTTTGTGCAGGGTGCCAGAAGGTGAAAAAAGCACCTGCAGCCCCTCCGCCGGGCCTTGGGGCCAGGGTGGGAAGGGCGCAGATGCTTTCTAGGGCCGATCATTTGTTTTCGGGTAGGGGGAACAGGATCCGCAGGGTGCACCAATTGTTCTCCCAATGGAGGGTCATGCTGCCCCCATGCTGCTGGGCGGCGGTGCGGAGGCTTTTCAGGTCCGGGTCCTGGAGCGGCAGGCCGTCGGGGCCCAGCTCCGGCGGTGTCTCGGTGTAGTGCTCGAACCGCAGCATCACAAAGCCCCCCTGGGCGTACACCGCCACCTTTACCAGCCGCTTTTCCGGGTCCGGCTGGGCCCGGGCGGCGGCAATGGCGTTGTCCAGGGCCACCCCCACGATGGTGCACAGCTCCCGGATGGTCAAAAACCCCAGCATCCGGCCATCGGCCACGCAGGTGATGTTGATGTTCTCCTGCTGGCACTCCATGGTCTTGGCAGTCAGAATGGTATCCAGCACCGGGTTGCCGGTCTTATTCTCCGCCTCGTATTGGCGGATGTTTTCCTCAATGGCCTCCAGGGCAGCGTTCTGCTTGGCCTGGTCCTGTTCCTGCCGGATAATGGCCAGCTGGAGCTTCAGCTCATGGTACCGCCGATTGATGAGCTTGACCCCCTCCTTGCTGCGCTTGTACTGCTCGTACTGCCGATGCAGCACCTTATCCATGGCGGCCAGCTCGTTGTGGAGGGCGTTTTCTCGCAGCTGCTCATGCTGCACTGCCAGCACCAGCACCCCGGAAAAATCCACCAGGGTGCGGATGGAAAAGACGCTCATGTTGATCTCGCTGCCCGGCAAAAAGCCCAGATTGCTCACCGCAAAGGCGGTCAGCGCCAGCATCACCGCTGTCAGGGCCGCACTGCCGCTGATCTGCAGATGCTCTGTAGGCTGGGGGAGTTTGTGCTGGAGCCCACTGAGGACCCCGAACACCACCCCATACACCACCCCCAGCAGCACCAGGGACAAGGGGTGGACCGGGCTCCGGCTGGGCCAGAGGTAGCAGTGGAACTGCCACTCGATGCTGGCGGCAAACTCTGCCACGATAAAGGCCCGGGCACAGTGATACCCGGCCTCCAGCAGGGTGATGCTCCAGGTGCCCCACAAATATAGGTAGGAGAGGCCAATGGCCGTGACCATGCAGGGGATCCAAAAAGGCCCCGGCACATTGTCTGTCAGCCCCAAAAAGACTGACAGCACCACCGCCCACACCAGGGTAATAGCCGCCGTGGCCCTCCGGGAGAACCGGGCCACCAGCCCCGGGGTAAACAACAGCACCGCCAGGCACTCGGCCAGGGCGGTGTACAGCCGGGGGATATCCGGCAGTGCCATCAGGACCCCTCCCCTCCAATGTAATCGGTAAGGGCCGCCAGAAAGCTCTTGCGCTTGGGGCGGCTCACCTGCAGCTCGTAGGGGCCCACCTCTACGGTGTTCTGTTGCACCCCACGGACCTGGACCAGGTTTACCAGATAACCGCTGTTGCACCGGGCAAAGGGGCAGGTAGCCAGCTTTTCTTCAAAGGTCTTGAGCGCACCCGGGGCCGAAAAATCCCCCTCGTCAGTGTAAAAGTGGACCCGATGGCCCTCACTTTCCAGGTAGTAGATGCTGGCGGTATCCAGCCGCCGCAGGCCTCCCTCCACCGGGACGGTCAGGTAGTGCTTTGCCCGTTTTTCCAGCCGGGTCACCGCCTTCATCAGCTGCTGGGAAAAGGCAAAGTAGGGCACCGGCTTCAGCACATAGTCCAGCGCTCCCACCGAGTAGCCCCGGATGGCATACTGCGCCATGTTGGTGATGAAGATCAGGATCACCTCTGCATCCATCTGCCGGATGTGCTCTGCCGTGGTCATGCCGTCCAGATGTTTCATCTCCACATCCAGAAAAATAATATCGTAGACCGCGCGGTAGTCGTCCAGAATGTCCACCCCGTCCGCAAAGAGCGTTACTTCAAATTCTGTCCCGTACTGCCGGGTATACCGCCGGACATACTCCTGCAATACCCCCTGTACCTCCGCGTCATCCTCTACGATCGCCACCCGGATCATGACCGCACCTCCCTTACCACACCTTTGTGGAATTATTACGGCCCCATTATAGCGCAATCACGGCGGGTTTGCCAAGTCCCTGCACCGTCTGTTTCTGAAATCGTGAAATAGCCCCAAAAACGGATTTGAATCAGGAGATGACGAACTCTCAGCTTGTCGCACGCGTTTCCAGCAGGGTTTGGGGCAGGCACGCCCCAACAAGACCGCGTTTGCGAAGCAACGAACGCCCCGGCGGGGCGTTTGAGTGGCAGCCCGGTCTTGCGCAAGCAAGATGGAGGGGCTTTGCCCCGACAAGGGCTACTTTAAAACGTGGGCGCGTTGCAGAAGTGCAGTCCCGGAAGGGCAAGAAATTTTCAAGAATTGAAAATTTGCGGCCACGGGACGGTTCTTGCTCTGTCATTGCCATTGTAGTTGTAGTCATCTTGTGATACAATATCTCTGACAGGAGGTGTTTTTCCATGATGCAGACATTTGTTCGTCCTTCGCGCGATTTACGCAACCATTACGCTGAAATTTCGGATATGCTCAAAGACCACGACCATGTGATCATCACAAATCATGGCCGTGGGGAATCCGTTCTCATCAACATTGAGGACTATGCCAAGTACGAGGAGTTCCTGCACCAGCGCTATGTTGCCGAGGCACTCACCAAGGCAAAACAGCAGGCGGCTGACCCCAGCACGCAGTGGGCAGACCACGAAAGTGTATGGGAGACGCTCCATGAACAGTATGACGTATAAAATCAAATATCTGCCCCTTGCCGTGCAGGACCTGAACGATATCGCCCGGTATCTTTCGGAATTTTATCCCAAAACCGCCAGCCGGGTGCTGAAAGAGATGCGGGATAAAATCGCAAAACTGGGCGATAACCCGAAGATGTGTGAAATCTATCCTCTTGACCCGGTATATCGCCAAATGGTCGTTGAGCAATATCTTGTATTTTATCAGGTCAACGACTATGCCAGAACCGTGGAGATTCACCGTATTCTCCGTGGTTCGTGGAATCTGCCACAGTATCTGGAATAAACGGTTCGGGTTCGAGTTCTGTGGAGAATGCTCCACCATGATCCCCAGGCCATTTGGTCTGGGGATTTTTTGTGGTGGGCGGTACAGGACTTGCACACGGTCCGGCCTGCCGTTCCGGTCGTCGTGCCTCCCAGTTCAGCAGGAAAAAAGCAATAAAAAAGCAGTTCTGCCGAAGCAGAACTGCCAGGTTTGCGATACGGGATAAATCAGCGCTTGCTGAACTGGGGTGCACGACGTGCAGCCTTCAGACCGTACTTCTTACGTTCCTTCATACGAGGATCGCGGGTCAGGAAGCCAGCCTTCT
>ERZ833963.1274-NODE-1274-length-31159-cov-35.946277_pt1 | contig 31159 bp, 22 predicted proteins | sample MGYA00519693_ERZ833963 | MGnify/ENA primary metagenome ERZ833963 (study PRJEB31850, sample SAMEA3708748) | human gut metagenome | biome: human gut; feature: human-associated habitat; material: faeces | place: China | collected 2014 ... | reverse complement strand
CGCGGATCCACGGGATGAACTTGCCGCCCTTGGTGGCCTTGCGGGAGTCCACGATGGCACCGATGATGGGGTCATTCACGGCGTCCCAGATCTTGGTGATCAGCAGCAGGATACCCACGTGGAAGGGGTTGACCTGCAGGATCAGGGTGTAGAAGATCGACAGATACATGGCGCGGTACTGCTCGGTGAAGCAGCAGCCCAGATCGCCCAGCGTATAGCCGATCTTGTCCTTCATGGAGAAGGGTCGGATGGTCTTTTTCTGGTCCATTGTGTTTTATCCTCCTTAAAAACAGTGAAACCACGAGACTTTTCGCACAAGTCTCTTTTCTACGTTTGCATTATACGTTAATTTTTCATCAATACATATCCAAAAAATGATTGAAAACTATCGCAAATTGATGTATTATGCAATTATGACAGTTGTATTTTTCTGTTGTGTACAACAATTTGTTATATATGACAGTTTCATGGAGGACTTTTTGGTGAATTATACAGCCAAGTGTTATCTTTTTGAGCAGAGCGCCGTCCGGGAATTTTATTCCGGCGCGTATTATGATTTGTTTCTGGTCATGCGGGGCAGCGGTGTGTTCCGGTGCAGCGAGGTGGTGCTGCCCGCACAGCAGCAGAATCTCATCATCTTCAAGCCCGATCAGGGCGGCAGACTGGAATACGCCGGTGCTTACGGCCCGCTGGAACTTATTCGGGTACAGCTGTCCTCCCAGACGCTGGCGCAGCTTTCGGACGCAGATACCGACCTTGAAAAAAGCTTCAACGTGGTGCCCTCCCGGCAGGTGGCTGTGCGCCCGGACAGCCAGATCTATATGCTGCTGAAAAACCTTGCCCGGAAGCTGCTGATGCTCCCGCAGGAGCGCACCCAGTTCGGTGCAGCGGTGTTCGAGCACGGTATTTTGCAAATGTTTGTGGTGCTGGCGCTGCGTGCCTGCATCCATGCGGAGTTCCACACCGCATCGGTCAGCCGCCACTACCTGATGCTGGACGAGGTGTTTTTGTTTATTCAGGCGCACCTTACCGAGGAACTGACGCTGGAGCGGCTGGAAAAGGAGTTTTTCGTCTCCCGGGAACATATTGCCCGGGAATTCAAACGCCAGACCGGGCAGACGGTGCACCGCTATATCGTAAAGGCGCGGTTAGACCGCTGCTGCACCCTCATCGAGCAGGGGCTGCCCATCACCGAGGTGTACAAGACCAGCGGCTTTGGCGGTTACAACCACTTTTTCCGCGCCTTTAAAAAGGAGTACGGCATGACCCCCAAGGAGTACTTCCACACCACCCGGCAGGACGCCCGGGGATGAATCCGGCAAAAGCAGCGCCGTCTGCACCTGTGAGTCAAAACCACCGGCTGAGCCGGTGGCTTGAGTAAGCCCTAGAAGGGCATAATACTAGCAAAGCCCCTTAAGGGGCCACGAATGGGTCTGCCAACTGCATTCCTATCTCGTGGCAGGCCCCTCAAGGGGCCCTTTTATTTACGCCTTAGTTTCCTTGCTACCCGTAAACGGGTCCACGAACTCCTTAAGGCTCAACTGATCGGCAATCTGGTCCTGTTGCAGTTGATTTTTAATGTACTCTTGGATTTTCTTTTTGTTCTTTCCTACCGTATCCACGAAGTATCCCCTGGCCCAGAAATGCCGATTGCCATACTTATACTTCAGATTTGCATGTCTGTCGAAAATTATGAGACTGCTCTTTCCTTTGAGATATCCCATGACGTAGGAAATGCTGTACTTCGGTGGAAAACTTATCAGCATATGGATATGGTCAGGGCAGGCCTCCGCTTCAATGATTTCAATACCTTTTTGTTCGCACAACTGGCGCAGTATCTGCCCTATATCCTTTTTGATCTGACCGTAAATTACCATTCTCCGATATTTCGGTGCAAACACTACATGGTATTGACATCTCCACGTGGTATGGCTTAAACTATCTACGTCTTTGTTATCTTTCATTTCAAAGATAAACCTCCCTGTTCCTAGAATGTGGTTGGCAAACCCACACTCTATTCTACGGGGAGGTTTCTCTTTGTCTAGGGCTAAAGCCGTTTTTATTCCACCAGCAGAGCTGGTGGTTGTCGCTCGCTCAAGCTACCCAAAACAATCCCGGAAAATCCGCAGATTTTCCGGGATTGCATATCTTTAAAAATAATTTTCCGCTGATATTGCCAGAGCAAAGCGGAGGCAATTCCAAATCGTCCTGCTTACTCCGTGATCCGCCCTGCCGCGCTGGTCTCCAAGACCGGGTAACCGGTGCGGGTGCAGCGCACGGCACAGCGGGCGCGGCCGCCGGTGGTGCAGGTGAACAGGGTCAGGTCCCAGGCGTCCTCGTCGCTGGCCGTGATCATCTTGTCGATATCCGTGGGCTGGATGGTCTCCACGTTGGTCACCTCATAGCTCCAGCGCTGGCCGTCCATGTCGGTAAAGTACACCTCGCTGCCCAGGGCCAGCCACTTGATGGGGCTGAAATGCTTGGCGTAGTTGTGGGCGCAGACCACCATGTTGTCAGCGTAGGTGGAGCCGCTGTAGCGGCCCGGGGCCACCTTGAGGCCCGCATAGCTCCACTCGCTCATCACGGGCAGTTCCAGCCCGATGGACGGGACGGACAGGTAGCCGATGTAGCCCCAGCCGTCGATGTCGGTGACGGTCATCTCCTGCTCCGGATCCAGCTCCGGCTGGATCTCTTCTTCGGTGTTGTCCTCAATGGTCTCGGTCAGGGTCTCTTCCAGCTTGCCCAGGGCGTCCTGGGAGGCCTTGTCGGCGCGGTTGGCGTCCCACTGGTTATAGCCCAGCAGGGCCAGTGCGCCCAGAATGAGCAGGATGCCCACGATCATGCAGGCGCGGCCGATCTTCTGCTTTGTGTTCATGCCAGCATCTCCTTCCGGTCCAGCACCCAGCCGACGGCAAACAGCAGCACGCCGCTGCAGGCCATGAACGGGATGGGCCAGTTCAGCTGGCCGCTCTGGGGCAGTGCATTGCCGTCCGGGCGGCCCGGCGCCACCGGGTTGTCCGGGTTGCCGGGGGCCACGGGGTTGTCCGGGTTGCCGGGGGCCACGGGGTTGTCCGGGTTGCCGGGGTCCACCGGCATGTCCGGGTTGTCCGGCTCATCCGGGGTGCCGGGCTGGGTGGGCTTGTCCGGTTCCGAGGGCTTCTCCGGCTCGAACGGTTTGTCCGGTTCCGAAGGCTTGCTGGGAGTTTCCGGTTCGGGCGGGGTCACCTCCTGCGTGGGCGCGCCCACCTTGGGGGTGGCGTCCACGGTGTAGAGCCAGCCGCTTTCGTCCGCCATGGGCAGCGACACCAGGAAGGAATTGATGGCCTCGTAGCCCTTGGAGTTCTCGGTCTGCACCACGAGGTACAGGCCCAGCGGCAATGCGTCAAAGGAGACGGTGCCCTGCTCGCTGATCTTATGGGTGGTGCCGGCGGCGCGGGCGGGCAGCTTGGCTTCCAGCCTGGAAGCCAGCGTGCTGTCCGTCAGGTCGCCCAACGCGATGCCGCAGCCCGTAAAGTCGGCGGTGTACACAAAGTGCAGGTCGCCGTTGGTGCGGGCCACGTCCGCCACCTTGTACACGGTGAGTGCGCCGCCCCGCAGGGGGACGTCGTTCTGGTGGTCGTACAGGGTCACGTCCATGCTGCCGGTGCGGCTCAGGTCGATGTTGGCGCTGGCCGCGGGGGCTGCCAGCGCGGGCAGTGCACAGCACACGGCCATGCACAGCGCCAGCAGAAGAGCGGCAAACCGGTTGTTTTTGTTTTGTTTCATGGCTGCTCACTCCTCCTCGTTCTGTTTCCGTTTGCGGACCAGCAGCAGGGCTGCTGCAGCGGCCAGTGCGCCGCCCAGCACCCCGAAGGGTGCCGTGCCCATGCCGCCGGTGGACGGCAGCTCGTAGCCGGTGTAGACGTAGTTCTGCACCGTGATATTGCCGGTCTGCACGCCGTTGTTGTCAATGTACACGTTCCAGTTGCCGGTGGTCTCTTCCTCCACCAGGTAGTGGTATGCCTTGCCGCTGGCAGGGTCTGTCAGGGGCAGATCGGTCCCCGACTTGGACCAGGTCCACGCCGGTGCGGTCAGGTCGGCTTCGGCAAACAACGTTCTGTCCTTGTCATTGTCGGTGTACTGCCAGACCTTGATGTGGATGCTGTCCACCGCCGGTTCCACCGGCTGGCGGGTGTCGGCATCCAGCCAGAGCTTGCTGACGGTCAGCTTGCTGTACACGTTGCTGTACTCAGCAGTGGTGGTGCCGGCGTCGCTGCCCACCTGCACATTGCGGTTCAGGTCCACCGTCTCGTCATTCACGGTCAAGATGGTGGTGCCTTCAGCCACGCCTGTGGCATTTGCAAAGGCCTGCTGCTCGTTCTCCGCGCTGGCGTTCTTGCGGAACAGCAGGTAGTGCGGGGTGGCATCCAGCTGATAGTCCGTGGGTGCTTTGGTCTCCACGAGCTTATACAGCACGTCCGGTTTCAGGCAGCTTGCCGTCTCACTATCCAGCACAGCCAGACTGGCCTGACCGTTTTCGTCCGTGGTCAGGGTGCCCGTGCCGTTGCCTGCCCACTTCGTCCACCCTTCAATCGCTTTGTCGTACTGGTAAATGGTGAATTCCGCGCCCTTCAGCGACACGCCGGAGTAGCTGTCCTTCTTGCGCAGCACGAACTGTGCGGTGGTGGCCGTTGCATCCGCCTTGACCTGGTAGGTGATGCCGCTGTCGCTGGATTTGCTGCCGTTGCTCAGGGTCACGGTGTTGCTCACCTGGTAGCTGGCGGCAGCACTGCCATCCTTCACATTGCAGTCATACACAAGGATCAGGGCCGCCATATTGGGGATCTCCATATGAAGCCAGCCGTTCTTGTCCGCTTCCAGGATGCGGTACATGTTGCGCGGCACCTCTTTGCCGGTGGTCACGCCGACTGTTTCGTCGTAATTGTAAAAATACAACTTGACCGAGTTGACATCGCCGGTGGCGATGGCACCATTGGTGGTGCTGATGTTATCCCACAGCTCGATCTTCTCCGCTCTGGTCTGCCCGGCCGACAGATCCTCGTGGGCCGGGTTGATGACCACCTGATAGTGCAGCTTCCGGTCGTTGCCGGTGTCCTGCCAGCCGGTCTTTTTCACCTGCTCCACCTTGCGGGTCACGGTGGTGGTGGTGGTCTCGGTCAGCTCGCCCCAAGTGGCGGTGTTGGTGTAGGTCAGCTTGCCCACCGAGGGGTTCTTCCACGCAAACTGCGTATCTGTTCCCACATCCACCTCGTACCGGATGCGGATGCGGTGCGGCTTGTTGGCATCCGGGTTATAGTCCTTGATATTGACGGTAAGCTGCCGCGTGGCCGGGTCATAGGCTGCCGTGGCCTTGGCCGTGGTCAGCTGATCAGGCTTTACAAAGGCGTCCTCGCCCAGCGAGATCTGCACACTGCTGGTCTTGAAGTCCACATTTTCCGGCAGGATATCGGTGACTTCGATGGCATCCGCATCGTCCTGATCGGTCTGCAGTACCAGCTGGTAGCGCAGCTTGTGGCCGCCGAGTTCGTTCTTTTCAAAGGTGTTGCTGCCGGTCAGATAACCGGTCTCGTTGCCGCTACTCGTTGCGGCCACACCCTTTTCAAACTTCTTGTAGCTGCGGTAGGTGTCCTTTGCCGAAGCATTGCCGGAAACACCGTCGATCTTCATGAAGTTCTGGTAGGTCCACACCTCACCGGTGGGCACGTCGTCGCGCTCCTCGTGGGTGGGGATGCCGGTCACCGAGATGCTGCGCACGGGGTTCTGGTTGTCCCCGGCTTTCACATGGATGGTAAAGCTGCGCACACGGATGGACGAGTCACCTGCGTTTACCTGTGTTGTGCCGTCTCTGTCGGCGTAGTAGGTCATCTCGATGGTGTTGCCCGCCGCGACGGCCTGCTCATAGGTCAGCTTCGTGTTGTCGTGCATGGTCAGGGTCAGATTGGCCTTGATGGCGTCATCCAGCTCTTTTGCAATGGCATAGTGGGTGTCCTCTTTTGTCTCGCCTTGGTCGTTCTCAGCGTCGTCCAGCACATCCCACAGGGTAAACTCCGCTTCACCGGCCTTGTTGGTGGCCGAGAGGTTCCAGGTGGGCGTCTCGCCCCTGGTGGCAATGGATTTGCTCAGGCTCCAATCGCCCTTCCCGATGTTCACAGTATCCGAGGCCTCAAAGGTATGGTTGCTCTTGGTCAGGATCTGTGCCTTGTTGGTCACCGAGCCGCCGCCGATGGGGGTGGTGGTCTCAAAGGTGATCTTCAGCTCTGTTCCACTATAATCCGCCGGGATGGTATAGCCATTTTGCTGGAATTCCTCTGCCGGTATCGTATCGTTGCCTACCTTTACATCCCCTACGATTTTCACACCGTCTGGCAAGTCATCTGTGATCTTGCAGCCCTGCAGGAGATAGGACCCCAGGAAAGAATGGGGTACCTTTACAGTGATCGTCCACTGGATGCGGCCTGTTTTGGGGTCGTACTCGCCTTTCTTCTCAATGCGAGAGGTTTTACATGTGTACCATGCGTCAGCCCCATCTTTTACATTGCGCCCTGCCTCGGCTTTCGCCGTGTTGTTGATGATAGCGACGCCGTTGGGCATCTTGTCAAAGTCCGCATAGTCCCGCTGAACGTCGTAGTTCCAGATGTACTTCTCTCCGGCCTCCAATGCAGGCAGCGGAGCAAGGACCACCTGGGGGTTGCCGTTGCCGTCGGTTTTCAGTTCATGCGCAGGGACGTCAATCTCCGTTTTTGTGCCCGAAGCATCCACCTTGTAAAGTTTAAAGGAGTCTACCAGATATTTGCCGCCCTTCAGGTAGTCGCTACGGTTTTCGCCATTCCTATTCGTGTTCAGGGTATCCGTAAGGATCACCGGGTCTTTGGTGCCGTTGGTGGTCCCCACCGTCACCTCATAATTATTTACAAAGGTGCCGTCCTTACGGTTCGTAATCAGCGGAGACCCACTCCCTTTGCTGATCTTTATATCTGCCGTTTTCTTCTTGATGGTCAGGATGCAGTCGTCCTTGAATTTGATCTCCTTCTCGTCCTCAAAGTTGTCGGCGCTCGCCGTAACGGCGGCCTTGAAGGTACCGGTGAATGGCAGGCCGCCCTTCTCGTCGGTACCGATGAACTTTTCGTCCGTAAAGGTCAGGGTCACTTTGCCGTTGGTGTCGATGTCATAGCTGCCCACAACCTTTGCATTGTCGGCCTTGTCCTTGTCGGACTCATCCACGATGTTGCCCGTCACCACATCCGGCATAGGCAGGCCTTTGGGCAGCTGGTAGGTCAGGGTATTGTTGGTGGGCGTCAGCACACCGGGTTTCACGGTATACTTCAGGTTCACGCGGACGCGGGTGCCGCTGTCCACGGTCACGCTGCCCGCGCCGATAGATGTCCATGTTTTCCCGTCGGTCGTCTTTTCATAATTGACATCCGTGATCCAGGTGTTCAGATCATGGTCGTCCCCGGCAGCCAGCAGGGCGATGCCGTAGGGGTCGGCGTCACCCACCCAGTCCACGGTGGCACCAAAGCCATCCTCATCTTCCAGCAGCGCATAGCTGCCGTCCAGCTCCTCCTGGGAGCCTGCCGGGTCCTCCGGGGCCACAGCGGTGGTCTCGGCGGCATAGGCGCCGGTCACCGAGATGACACTGGTCACGTCGGACATGGCAGCGGGCACCTCGGCCACCTTGCCGTCCACGTTGCCGGAGATCACGGTCAGGGTCCCGGCGTCGGGGTCCACGGCGGACACGACGCCCACCGTCTCGGTGGTCACGGTGCGGGTGTCCACCTGCGGCTCGGAAGCCGTGAGCTGGGCGGCGGTGTCGGGGTCCTCGTCCAGGTCCAGCAGGGCGATGCCATAGGAGCTCTCGTCCACGGCCACCTGCTCGGTGGTGAGGGTGTTGTAGATGACGATATCGCCGGGCCTTGCGGTGGAGCCGTCGGCGTCGGTGAGCCACTGGGAGCCGCGCAGGTCACTGTGCAGGGCCATCACGCCCGCACGCTGGGGCACCACCGTCTGGGGCACACCCGCAAAGTGCAGGCAGTAGGACAGGAACATCACGTCCCAGGCGCCGTAGGGGTTGCCGTACCAGGCACCATAGCGGGAGTAGCCGCGCAGCACCTGCTGGTCCTCCACATCCAGCTTGAAGTTCTTGTCGCTCTGCTGGTAGTCCAGCTGGGACTTTGCCACGGTGAGCAGGTCCTCGGCCCAGTTGCCGTTCAGGGCCACGTTGGCCGCGGCCTGCCATTCCTCGGCAGTCTCCACGTCGGCCTGGGTATCGGCCAGGCACTCCACGGTGTGGTGGTGCTCCGGGATGGTGCACACCAGCTCCTCGGTGTAGCAGGCGTCGGTGTGATGATGCAGCACCGGCTCGTCCGGGGTGGTCTCGGCCGGCTCAGGGGGCAAGTCCACCACGGGGCGGCTGGCAGGCATTTCCTGATAGGCGGGGTTGGGTTCCTCCACCAGTTCGCCCTCGTCCAGGCCGCACACCAGCTCATACTCGGTGGTGTAGCAGCTGTCGTCGTGGATATGCTCGAACTCGCCGCAGATGAGCGCACCGTACTCGTCAAAGCAGTCGTCGGTGTGCTCGTGCTCTTCCTGATAGCAGGTCAGCACCCGGTGCTCCTCGTAGCAGGCATCGGTGTGCTCATGGGGCACCCAGATGGTCTCCGGCTCGGTCTGCACCGGCTCTTCCGGCTCTTCCGGCTCGGCCGCGCTGTAGGCGGACACCGGATCGGCGCTGCTGTCCGAAGAGGTGACGGGCGTTTCCGGCTCGCCCTCCTCGTAACCGCAGGTGAGCACTTTTTCGTAGCAGGCCGCCGTGTGCTGGTGCTCCTCGTAGCCGCAGTGGTAGTCGGCAGTCATGGAGATGCCCACCCCATGGAGCTGCCAGTTGACGAACAGGGTGGTGAGCAGGGCCAGCACCAGCATCATGGCCACATAGCGCCGGGCCTGTACATGCTGCCTGCGGAACCGCTCGGTCAACCCGTTGATGATATCCTTCATAGTAAACACGTCCTCTTGGTTCGCTCTGTGCCCTGGCAGCCGCACACCGCTGCAGGCCCACAGAAGGGTCAGTTTATCGCTTGTGCAACAAAAGTGTCACAAAATTGTTCGATACACTGTCATTATACCATTTTAAGGCGTTCATTTCAACTCAGGGGCGTGCTTCTCCGGCAAAAGAATGCACACGATGCGCACCATGCAAGGGGTCAGGGGCAGCCACAGCACCGTGCAGCCCAGATTGAACAGGGTGTGGGCGTTGGCGATCTGCCGGGCCAGCACGGCGCTCTCCGGCCCGTGGGGCGAGACCAGCCGCACCAGCGCGGTGAACTGGGGCAGCAGCAGCCAGCACACCGCCGCCCCGGACAGGTTGAACAGGGCGTGGGCCGCCGCCAGACGTTTGGCGTCCCGGCTCTGCCCCACCGATGCCAGCACCGCCGTGACGGTGGTGCCGATGTTGTCCCCCAACAGCACCGGGATGGCTCCCGCAAGGCCCAGCAGGCACCCGCCGTCCGGCCCGGGGCGGGCGGCCGCCTGCTGCAGCACCGCAATGGTGGCGGAGCTGCTCTGCACGGCAAGGGTCATGCCCAGCCCTGCCAGCAGGCCCAGGCCGGGGCGGTGCCGCACCTGGGCCATCCACTGCCGGAACACCGGCCCTGCTGCCAACGGCTCCATGGCCTCGGCCATGACCGCGATGCCCTCAAACAGCAGGCCGAACGCAAACAGCGCCTGCCCGGCTGCGTGCAGACGCCCGCGCCCCGCGAACCAGAGCAGCAGCCCCGCCACCAGCAGCAGATACCGGGCATCCTCCAGCCGGAAGGCCAGCAATTGCGCGGTGACCGTGGTGCCGATGTTGGCTCCGAACACCACCGGCACGGCCCGCTGCAGGGTCAGCAGCCCGGCCCCCACAAGGCCCAGCACCAGCACCGTGACCGCCGAGCTGCTCTGCACCACCGCCGTGACCGCCGCCCCCGTGAGCACCCCGGCCAGCGGGCGGGCCGTGAGCCGGGCAAGGGCCTGCCGCAGGGTGTCCCCCGCCGCCTGCTGCAAAGCGTCCGTGAGGGTGTCCATGCTGTATAAGAAAAGTGCCGCCCCGCCGAACAATTGCAGGATCATCCACAAACGCTGTTCCATGCCCGATGCCCCCTTTGCTTTATGTGTATGCGGGACACAAACGTTTGTGAACTTTTGTGAAACAATCCCTGCAGGGGGTTGCAATCCGGCCTGCAAAAGGCTATTATTGTCAAGCGTTAACAGTTAACAGCTGTTAAGCAATTTTTGAGAGGAGGGATCGCGTGTCTGAGGAATCCACGTTGAGTTTCCGTGGGCTTTGCCGCTACATCCACCGGCTGAGCAAAGCATCCAAGGCCGGCATGAAGGCCGCTCTGGCCGACTGCCCCAAGCGCCACTTCCCCATGCTGGAAGGGCTGCTGGGCTGCATTCGGCTCCATGGACAGGACGGTGCCGTTTATATCTCCGATCTTGTTCAGGAGCTTCATCAACCGCTTCCTGCCATTTCCCGCACGGTGCGGCAGATGGAGCAGGACGGCCTTGTGGAACGCTTTGCCGACCCTGCCGACCGCCGCAAGACGCTGGTGCGTTTCACGCCCAAGGGATACGAGGCCTGCCGACAGTGCGAGGCTGCTCTTGGGGACTACTTTTCCAGTGTCATGGCCCGGCTGGAGCCGGAACAGCTGGCCCAGATGGAAGCGCTGCGCGGCGCGCTGATGGAAGCCATTCTTGCGGAAAACGCTGCGCGTACCACCAAACCGAAGGGAGAACCAAACCATGACAAAGATCTTTAAGCAGCTGGCCCGTCACTGGGCCGTCTGCCTCGTGGTGTTCGCACTGCTGTTCGTGCAGGCCTACTGCGATCTGTCGCTGCCGGACTACACCAGCAAGATCGTGGACACCGGCATCCAGCAGGGCGGCATCGAAAGCCCCCTGCCCGACACCGTGCGGCAGAGCACGCTGGATGCCCTCTCGCTGCTGATGCGCGAGGAGGACGCCGCTGCCTTCCAGAACGCCTACACCGCCGACGGCGATGTGCTGCGCCTGCGCACCGACCTGACCGCCGACGAGCGCACTGCGCTGGAAGATGCTGTGACCACGCCGGACATCGCGCTGTATCTGGCGGCCGCCCAGGCAGCCAGCACCCCCGCCGGGCAGACCGGCATGGGCATGACCGGCCTTGCGGACCTGCAGGCCTCCGGTGCCGACCGCAATCCCGACACGGAAACCGAGACTGCGGCCCCCACGGCGGAGGATCTGGACACCGTGTGCGGCCAGTTTGCCGCCATGAGCCAGATGCCCGGCTTCCGCCGGGACGCCGTGCAGCAGCAGCTGACCGGTGCCATCGGCCAGCTGGACGACACCGTGGTGGAGAACCTGAAGAGCCAGGCTCTGCTGCTGGTGGGGCTGGAATACGAGGCCCAGGGCATTGCCCATGATGTGCAGATGCACTATTTATATAAGGTAGGCGGCCAGATGCTGGCCCTGACCCTGCTGATGGTGGCCGTGTCCATCGCGGTGGGCTTCCTGGCCTCCCGGGTGTCCGCCGCCATCGGCCGCGACCTGCGCCGCGAGACCTTCTCCAGCGTCATCCACTTCTCCAATGCGGAGATCGAAAACTTCTCCACCGCGTCCCTCATCACCCGCACCACCAACGATATCCAGCAGGTGCAGTTCGTCTGCGTCATGCTGCTGCGCATGGTGGCCTATGCGCCCATTCTGGGCATCGGCGGTGTGCTGCACGTCATCGGCAGCTCTTCGGGCCTGTCCTGGATCGTGGTGCTGGACGTGGCTGCGCTGCTGCTGCTCATCCTCTTCCTGATGAGCGTGGCCATGCCCAAGTTCAAGATCATGCAGACGCTGGTGGACCGGCTGAACCTCGTCAGCCGCGAGCTCCTCACCGGCATCATGCCGGTGCGTGCTTTCAGCCGGGAGGCCTTTGAGGAGGCTCGTTTCGACAAGGCCAACAAGGACCTGATGGGCACCCAGCTGTTCACCAACCGCGCCATGGTGGCCATGATGCCCTTTATGACCCTGATCATGAACGGCACCAGCCTGCTCATCGTGTGGTTTGGCGGCAAGGCCATGGACAACGGCACCATGCAGGTGGGCGAGATGATCGCCTTCATCACCTACACCATGCAGATCGTCATGTCCTTCCTGATGCTGGCCATGGTGGCCGTCATGCTGCCCCGTGCCGGTGTGGCCGCAGACCGCATCGACGAGGTCATCCGCACCAAGGCCACCATCCACGACCCGGACGAAGCCGACGCCAAGGCCGCAAAGGAGCACAAGAACTGGCAGGGCGTGGTGGAGTTCCACGACGTGAGCTTCCGCTTCCCCGGTGCCGACAGCGACGCACTGGAGCACATCAGCTTTACCGCAAAGCCCGGCGAGACCACTGCCATCATTGGCTCCACCGGCTGCGGCAAGAGCACCCTGCTCAACCTGATCCCCCGCTTCTACGACGTGACCGGCGGCAGCGTGACCGTGGACGGCATCGACGTGCGCCAGATGCCCCAGGCACAGCTGCACGACCTGCTGGGCTATGTGCCCCAGAAGGGGGTGCTGTTCAGCGGCACCATCGACAGCAACCTGAAGTTCGGCGGGGACCACATCACCGACGCCGCCGTGAAAAAGGCCGCTGCCATCGCACAGGCCACCGAGTTCATCGACGCAAAGCCGGAGGGCTGCCAGAGCCCCATCGCACAGGGCGGTTCCAACGTGTCCGGCGGCCAGAAACAGCGCCTGTCCATTGCCCGTGCCATTGCCAAGGGCCCCAAAATTTATCTGTTCGACGACAGTTTCTCGGCCCTGGACTACAAGACCGACGTGGCCCTGCGCCGCGCCCTGAAGGCCCAGACCGACAACGCCACCGTCATCATCGTGGCACAGCGCATCTCCACCGTGCTGCACGCAAACCAGATCCTGGTGCTGGACGAGGGCCGTCTGGTGGGCAAGGGCACCCATGCCCAGCTCATGGCCAGCTGCCCGGAGTATCAGGAGATCGCCCGCAGCCAGCTGAGCCAGAAAGAGCTTGACCTGGGCATTCTGAATACGGAAAAGGAGGGTGTGTGATATGCCAAGACCCGGACGCATGACCACCGAGCGCGCCAAGGACTTCAAGGGCACGCTGCGGCAGCTGATCGGCACCATGAGCCACTACAAACTGCCGCTCATCACGGCCATTGTCTTTGCCATTCTGTCCACCATCTTCAACATTGCCGGCCCCAAGGTGCTGGCCAAAGCCACCACGGCCCTGGCCACCGGCTGGGTCGCCAAGCTGCGCGGCACCGGCAGCATCGACTTTGTGTATATTGGCCGGGTACTGCTGTTTTTGCTGGGGATGTACCTGCTGAGCAGCGCCTTCAGCTTTATCCAGGGCTGGCTGATGACCGGCCTTTCCCAGAAAGTCTGCTACGACTTCCGCCGCCAGATCAGCCAGAAGATCGACCGCCTGCCCCTGGCCTACTTTGAAAAGCGCACCGTGGGCGAGGTGCTGTCCCGCATCACCAACGATGTGGACACCCTGGGCCAGAGCCTGAACCAGAGCATCACCCAGCTCATCACCAGCGTGACCACCATGATCGGCGTGCTGATCATGATGCTGTCCATCAGCCCCAGGATGACCCTCATCGCCATCCTGATTTTGCCGGTCTCCCTGGCCTTGGTGCTGGTGGTGGTCAGGTTCAGCCAGAAGTACTTCAAGGCCCAGCAGGCCACCCTGGGCGTGGTCAACGGCCAGGTAGAGGAGGTCTATGCCGGCCACAACGTGGTCAAGGCCTTCAACCGCGAGGCCGTGGTGCTGAACGACTTCAACGCCGCCAACGACAAGCTGTACGAATCCGCCTGGAAGAGCCAGTTCCTCTCGGGCCTGATGATGCCCATCATGAACTTTGTGGGCAACCTGGGCTATGTGGCGGTGGCCATCGTGGGCAGCATCTTTGCCGCCAACGGCACCATCACCATCGGCGACATCCAGGCCTTCATCCAGTACGTCAAGAACTTCACCCAGCCCATCCAGCAGCTGTCGCAGGTGTCCAACATGCTGCAGAGCATGGCCGCTGCCGCCGAGCGGGTGTTCGAGTTTTTGAACGAGCCGGAAGAGGACCAGACCGCCGACCCGGCCCGCCGGGCAGACCCCGCCTGCATCGACGGTCAGGTGACCTTCGACCACGTCAAATTCGGCTACACCCCGGACAAGACCATCATCCACGACTTCAGCTGTACGGTGAAGCCCGGCCAGAAGGTGGCCATCGTCGGCCCCACCGGCGCGGGCAAGACCACCATGGTCAAGCTGCTCATGCGCTTCTACGATGTGGACGCCGGCTCCATCACCCTGAACGGCCACGACGTGCGCGACTTTGACCGCAGCGCTCTGCGCGAGGGCTTTGGCATGGTGCTGCAGGACACCTGGCTGTTCAAGGGCACCATCCTGGAGAACATCCGCTACGGTCGTCTGGACGCCACCGACGAGGAGGTCATTGCCGCCGCCAAGGCTGCCAACGCCGACCACTTCATCCGCACCCTGCCCGGCGGCTACCAGATGGAGCTGAACGAGGACGCCTCCAACGTGAGCCAGGGCCAGAAGCAGCTGCTGACCATCGCCCGCACCATCCTGGCCGACAACCGCATCCTGATTCTGGATGAGGCTACCAGCAGTGTGGACACCCGCACCGAGCAGCGCATCCAGACCGCAATGGACCGCCTGATGGAGGGCCGCACCAGCTTTGTCATCGCCCACCGCCTGTCCACCATCAAGGACGCCGACCTCATCCTGGTGATGCGGGACGGCGACATCGTGGAGCAGGGCACCCACGACCAGCTGCTGGCCGCCGGCGGCTTCTATGCCGACCTGTACAACAGCCAGTTCGAGGACGTGGTGGAGTAACACGAACGATTTGAAATGCCCTCCGCGTTGCTCTGGGCATCTTCAGCGGAAATATTATTTTAGATTTTGCAAATCCGGCAGGGCTGCGGCCCCGCCGGATTTGCCTTTTCACGGGAAGGGTCGTTCCGGGCAGCGGCATCGTGGCTGCTGTTGGCCTGCGGCCAAAACGCAGCGAGAACAGGTGTTTTTACGGGATGAACCCTCTCAGGCAAAGCCGCAAGGCTTTGCCTGAGAGGGTTCAGTCCTCCACCGGTTCCAGCTTCATGCCGAACAATTTTTCAGAGAGCAGGGGCAGCAGGTGCTGTAACTGACGCACATATTCTTCCACCACCGGATCAGGCTCCGCTTTTGTAACGATACCAAACCGCATTCCCTTGTTCCAATCCAGAACAAACACCTGCTCAAGATTCGGTCTGCGGTAGTACACCGCCGGGGTCAGCATCAGGCTTGGCAGCTTATACTGCACACTTTTTACGCCGCGGATGATCTCTGCCCGCCGCCTCGAAGCCTCGTGCAGCAACGCCGTCTCATACAGTGATTGCTCCGGTGTTCCAGCAAACATCCACCGATATTTTACCGCCTGCTCCAATGGAATGTGTCCGCGGGGCACCTCTGGCGGCGTATGGAACGGGATGCCGATCTCCGGCATATAAACTGCCGGGTAAAAATGCAGACCTCGTGCTGCGATCTCCGCACACTCGATCTGCAGCGAAAGATCGATCTCACCGTTTAGCAGTGCACGCCCGATATCCTTTCGGTTGGCACAGCTGTACATCAAGGGGGAAAAGCGGGTGCTCAGCTCTTCTGTGACGGCAAACAGGTCAAATCCCAGCATCTGCAGCGGCATATTCTGATGCCCGATCAGCAGATGCCGTTTGGGCGGGGTTGCATTCCGTTCCGCTGCCTGCGCACAGTTTACTGCATCATCGTATAATTCCAGCAGCTGCTTTGCCTTTGGATAAAATTCCCATCCTGCCGGAGTCAGCACCACCCGGCGCTGCGCGTGCTGAAACAGCTGGACTTTCAGCTGTTCCTCCAACGCACGGATCTGCTGAGACAGCGCAGATTGTGACAAAAACAGCGCATCTGCCGCCTCCGAAAAACTATCCAGTTCCACGATTCTCACAAATCCCTGCAATGCATTCAAGCTCATGGGGTTGCTCCTTTTGCAATAAATAAGTTTTGCTTCATTATAATATAATTTATTTGAATTGTAAAACCCCTCCGCCGTCGCTATACTTGTTAAAGATTCCGCAATCCCTGTGCATTGCGGAAGGACAAAGAAGAATTGAAACAATGAAGAGAAAGAGAGCATACCTATGAACAAGATCTCCCGCAAAGGCTTTCTGAAGATCGCCGCTGCCGCCGCCATGAGCGGTGTCACCGCCGGTGCTCTGGCTGCCTGCAATGCAGCCTCCGGCTCCACCTCCACCGCTGCTTCCGGCAACGCTGCCGCTTCCGGTGCAACCGGCACCTACATCCCCGGCACCTATGAGGGCACTGCCGAGGGCATCTCCTCCACCGTCAAGGTCACCATGACCTTCTCCGACAGCGCCGTCACCGACGTGGTGGTGGACACCTCCGGCGAGACTGCTTCCTACGGCGCTGCCGCTGCCGATGAGCTGCGCGAGCAGCTGATGGCTGCCGGTTCTGCCGAGATCGACGGTGTTTCCGGCTCTACCGTCACCTCCAATGCCGTGATGAAGGCTGCCAAGAGCTGCTACGCACAGGCCAAGGGCGAAGCCGTGGTTTCCAGCGTGCAGCTGCCTACCGGCGATGAGAACGACTGGCTGGGCACCGAGCCCGACATCGACGAGGCCGCCATCACCGAGACATGGGATACCGATATCGTCATCGTGGGCGCAGGCAACGGTGGTATGTGCGCAGCCGCTTATGCTGCACAGAACGGGCTGGATTTCCGCGTGATCGAACAGAATTCTTCCGTCATGGAGACCCGTCACTGGTATGGCACCATTGATAGCAGCGAAGCACAGAAAAAAGGGATTGCTCCGGTTGACCGCGCCGAGCTGCTGAGCGAGATCTCCCGTTCTATGGGCGGTCGCTGCGACCAGCGCGTGGTCAAGACCTGGATCAACGAATCCGCTGCCATGCATGATTTTGTTTCCGGCATCCTGGAAAACGAACCCTATAACTATGTGTGCAACCTGACCTCCGGCGATGAAGCCAAGTGGCCGGATGACACGCAGGTGAGCCAGAGCAAGCTGATGTTCCCTGTGCAGCAGGTCGATTACAGCAGCGCTGAAAAGCCCCGCAACGTGGTGTTCCAGGAGTACATTGAGAGCAAAGGCTACAGCATCGACTTTAACACCAGCCTTGCCAAGCTGGAAAAGGATGCCGATGGACGCATCACCGGCGTGATCGCACAGAATACTGAGGATGGTCACTTCATCCGCATCCATGCAGCCAAGGGCGTGCTGCTGGCCTGCGGCGGCTATGCCGGCAACCCCTACATGATGGAGCAGCTGGACCCGCTGGGCACCAGTGTGACCACTGCCTGCTCCTATACGCCTGCCGACAAGGGTTACGGCATCCGTGCCGCGATCTGGGCAGGTGCACATCTGGATGCAGAGCCCGCTCCCGTTCTGTTCGACCGTGGTCTGGTGGCACCCGGTGTGGATGCCGGCTATGTGGACAGCGAGAACGCCTTTGGCGGCAAGGCCTTCCCCGGCACTGTGGGGCAGTACAATCCCGGCAGCCAGCCCTTCCTGAAGGTCAACCGCCATGGCGAGCGCTTTATGAACGAGAGCCAGGAGTACGACAACGCTTCTCACGCTTCCTTCCAGCAGCCGGGTCATGTTTATGCCATGATCCACGATGCAAACTTCCGCAGCGACGTAGACCGCTTCCACACCATCGGCTGCTCTGCACTGACCCGTTACATCCCCGGCATGATGGAAGGTCAGCTGGAGCAGTACGAGGGTGAGGGCCTGATCATGAAGGCGGACACCATTGAAGAGCTTGCCGACAAGATGGGCTTTACCGGTGCCGACAAGGACAACTTTGTAGCCACCGTTGCCCGCTACAACGAGCTGTACGACAAGCAGAACGACGAGGACTTCGGCAAGCCTGCAAGCCGCCTGAGCGCCATCCGCACCGCTCCCTTCTACGGCTGCTGGCTGGGTGCCTCTCTGCTGTGCAGTATGCAGGGCATCTCCATCACCGAGAACTGCCAGGCCAAGGACAGCAACAATGAGCCGATCCCCGGTCTGTACATCACCGGTGATATGTCCGGCAGCTTCTTCCAGAACAACTATCCCTGCGTCATGGGCGGTACCGCCTGCGGTCGTACCCTGACCTTTGCCATTAAATCCATCAAGCAGATGGCAGGCTTGGAGAACGCCTGATAAGGCGCAGTTCTCCCGCATAGATTCAACATTTCTTCTTTTCTTCTTTTTCATGTGAAGAGGGGCAGCCCCGACCGGGACTGCCCCTCTTTGCTGTTTTGCCCCGCACGCCCCCTACACAAATGCCTGCGATTGTGCTATGATAGGGCTGAGCAGCCGGTTTGCTGCAAACAACCGGCAAAGCATCGAGGTGTATTGTACAATGTCTGAACTTCTTGAGACGCTGCGGCAGGAGGGCGTGGACCCGGCCCTGCTTTCTGCGGTAGAGGAATACCGTGCCGCCCATCCGCTGGACGCTGCGCTGCGGCCCCGCATCCCGGCCCCGGCCTTTACCTACTACGGCAAAGAGGTGTGGGAGCAGGCGCTGGCCGCCCTGCTCTGCGGCGAAAACCTGCTGCTGGCAGGCGGCAAGGCCACCGGCAAGAACGTGCTGGCCGAGAACCTCTCCGCCGCCTTCGGCCGCCCCGCGTGGGACATCTCGTTCCATGTGAACATGGACGCGGCCTCCCTCATCGGCATGGACACCTTTGTCGACGGACGGGTGGAGTTCCGCCCCGGGCCGGTGTATCGCTGCGCCCAGTGCGGCGGCTTTGGCGTGCTGGACGAGATCAACATGGCCAAGAACGAGGCGCTGGCCGTGCTGCACGCAGTGCTGGACTTCCGCCGCGCCATTGACGTGCCCGGCTACGACCGCATCCCGCTGGCCGAAGAGACCCGCTTCATCGCCACCATGAACTACGGCTACGCCGGTACCCGGGAGCTGAACGAGGCCCTGACCTCCCGCTTCGTGGTCATCCAGATGCCCACCATCACCCAGGACAACCTGGAAAAGCTGCTGCGGGCACAGTTCCCGGATCTTGCCGCGAAGTACGCCCACCAGTTCGCCCTGCTGTTCCTCGACTTGCAGAAAAAGTGCGACAGTGCGGAAATTTCCACCAAGGCACTGGACCTGCGCGGCATGCTGGACGCGCTGCGTCTGATCCGCCGCGGCATCCCCGCAGGGGCCGCGCTGGACATGGGCATCACCAACAAGGCCTTTGACAGCTACGAGCAGGGCCTGATCCGCGACGTGATCGCGGCCCGCATCCCGGCCAAACTGGATGCGGCCAGGCTGTTTGCCTGATGGAAGCCCAGAGCTACACCGCACAGGAGCGGCGGGCGGCCAATCAGGTCTGGGCGGCTGCGGGCGCCTATGGCTTTGAGCCGCTGTTTCTGGCCCACAACACCGACGGCACGGTGGATTTTTACATGAACACCATCGTGGGCCTTGTGCACAAATATTACGGTGACAAGTTGATAAACAGCATCTTCGACCGCTGGGCGGGCGATCTGCGGCAGGCCATGCTGGACGATCTGGCGTGGCTCTACCTCGAAAACGCGGCCTACCGGCTGGAGCTGCCCCACCGCCCGGTGCTGGAAGCGCTGCGCTCTTCTCACGCCGACTACTTTTTTGCCATCCAGTACAAACTTTCCCGGCAGGAGTGGATGGCCAGGAACCAGCTGGTGTACACCATGCAGGCGGCCCGCTGGCGCAGCGTGCTGGGGCGCAATCTGCCCGTGATGACCCCCTACGAGAGCGGGTTGTTCCGGGCGCTGGCCCCGGACACCGCCCCGCAGCCGGACCAATTGCAGGACGCCCTGCTGGCCGTGTACGCAAAGTTTGACCTCTTCGACGGCACCGTGCATCCGAAAGCGGCGCTGCACCTGCATCTGGACGGCCTGCTGGCCACCCTTGCCACCAAGGCCCTGCCCACCCAGATGATCAAGACCGACCGAGTTACCGTGGAGCACTCCAACGCCGTGGACGCCGCCGGCAGCGGCCCCAGCCTGGACAAACGGCAGGCCCACATCACCCTGAAGCAGAACGCCGCGCAGGACCGCGCCTACATCGAGAGCTGCTTCGGCCGCTCCCTCTACCCGCCGGAGCGGCTGCGCAAGGCCGAACAGGAGCTGTGCACCGGGGTGCATCTGGGGTGCCATTTGTGGTTCAGCGCGGGCGTGCCCAGCCCGGAACAGGCCCCCACCCCGGAGGCCCGGCATCTGGCCGAACAGGCCGAGCTGCAGGCCGACCGCAACCGCGCCTACTACGCCAAAAATCAGGAGCTGCACCGCAGCGTGGTGCTGCGGCTCACCGAGCAGATCCGCAACTGCATCCTGGTGCATCAACAGCCCAACGCGCGGGTGGCCCGCAGCGGCAATGTGGACCCCGGGCGGGTGTGGCGCGCCCCGCTTTTGAACGATGACCGGGTGTTTTTGTGCGCCGAAGAGGAAAATCACCCCGCCTTTACGGTGGACCTGCTGCTGGACGCTTCCGCCTCCCGCCTGCACTGTCAGGAGGTCATCGCGGCGCAGGGGTCCATCCTGGCCGAGAGCCTGGCCAACTGCGGCATCCCGGTGCGGGTGAGCGCCTTCAGCAGCCTGCGGGGCTACACCGTGCTGCGGGTGCTCAAGGACTTTGCCGACAAAAACCGCCAGAACATCAACCGGTATTTTGCCTCCGGCTGGAACCGCGACGGCCTGGCCCTGCTGGCGGCGGGCGATCTGCTGGACTTTGCCCCCGGCCCCGCCCCGCGGCACCTGCTCATCCTGCTGACCGATGCTTCCCCCAACGACAGCCGCCGCATCCCGCCCAGCCCGGAAAACCCGCTGGGCTGCGGCTACGAGGACGCCGCCGGTGTGGCCGACGCGGCCGCCCAGGTGCGCGTGCTGCAGCGCAAGGGCATCCGGGTGTCGGCAGTGTTCATGGGCGAGGACCGCTCCGCCGCCGACGCTGCCCGCATCTATGGTAAAAATATGGCCCGCATCCGCGGCATGGACCAGCTGGCCCGCGCCGCCGGCCGCCTGATCCAGAACGAGATCCGGGAGCTGGGAGATTGAGAGATTGCCTTCCCCTTTTGGGGGAAGGCTTTTTTGTTGTCCGGCACACAACCGCTTCGGGCATTTTACAACCAACCGTCGCGTTGTATTTTGGAGCAGTTCCGGGGTGTTCGCAAAAATCTGGTTGTTTTTGCAAACTTTTAGTTGTTTTTTGTCGTAGTTTATGCTATACTATGTTCAGACGAACCACAGGAACGCGCGATGTCCCCGCAGTGCACGGCGGCGGCCCGCGTTGGAAGTCCTTTGAATACAACACTTTGCTGTCAGTCGAACCATTCAGGGAGGAACGTATCATGGATGCCAACCGCTACTTTACCGCCATGCACAACGCCATGTCATCCCGTCTGCCGGGGGCGCAGCTTCTGGCCGCCGTGCGCCTGCAGGATCTCTGCGGCAACGACGCCTACCTGGAAGTCCGGCGGATGCCCGGGGAGCACTGCGCCACCGTGTGTTACTCCACGATGGGCCGCAGAGGACTGAACTTCCAGCTGTTCCGCAAGGGGTGGATGCTCTGCCACAACGAGAGCGGCCAGCTCACCGGGCAGTTCCCCGCCAAGGCCGAGAGCCTGCTGGAGGACACCGACTTCCACGCCTGCTGCCGCGAGGACCGGCTGGACGCTGCCCGCACCGACCGCATGGTGCAGGAGCTGGAAACGCTGGCGGGCACGGACTGCGATCTGCCTTTGCCCCGTGACGCCCGCACCGGGGCCGTCATCACGGTGGACAGCTTTGTGGGCCGGGGTGCCCACTGGAGCTACAGCACCCTGAGCAAGGCCCCCTGCCTGCCGGTGGCTGCCATCCTGTACTGGCTGGCCGACAGCCTGGCCGGAGCCGAGCGCCGCACCCTGCAGGCCGACCCGGAGGCCGCACAGTGGCAGAGCGGCACGGTGGAGATGTTCTTCCACCCGGCCGTACCGGCTGCCGCCCAGCTGCAGACGCAGCCCCAGACCCCGCCGGTGAGCCGTCCGGCACGCCCGGCCCCCACCTGCGCCCGCGCCAAAAGCTGGCAGAGCATTCTGGCCGTCATGGCGAGCATGTAAAAAGGCTCCCCCTTGCGGGAGAGCCTTTCTAGGATAAATTCTTATTCCAGATAGGGGTCCAGCAGCTTGTCCACGGTCTGGCTGCGCTTGGGCGCGGGCTTTTTCACCACGCGGCCCCGGCAGGCCACCAGCTCCAGATGCTGCAGCGCCCGCAGGTCCTCCAGCGGGTTCTGACGGGTGACGATGAGGTCCTCGCTCTTGCCCACTTCCAGCGAGCCGGTCACGTCCCCTACCCCGGCCAGCCGGGCGTTGCGCAGGGTGGCGGTGTACAGGGCAAACTGGTTGCTCACGCCGCAATACTTGTGGAAGTAGCACAGCTCCCGCCAGAAGTCGTACTGGGTGATGTAAGGGCAGCCCACGTCGTTGCCAAGGCCCACCGGGATGCCGTTGGCCAGCGCCGTTTTGGCGCTTTCCACGATGCCGTCAAACACGATCCTGCCGTTGTACTGGTCTTTTTCCGACGCACCGGACACCGCCGTGTCAAACAGCGCATAAGGCAGCGCCGGGGAAATGGTGGTGCACAGGAACGCGCCGTGCTCCTTGTACAGTTTTACCGTTTCTTCGTCCATTTTTGCACCGTGCTCGATGGAATCCACGCCGTTTTCCAGCGCCGCCTTCACCCCTTCGGGCGATTCGGTGTGGGCCGCCACGGGATAGCCCATGGCGTGGGCCTGATCGCACACGGCCTTTACCATCTCCGGCAGCATCTTCAGCTCGCCGGGGGTGCCCTTTTCGGCGGCATCCAGCACGCCGCCGGTGATCATCAGTTTGACAAGGTCCACCCGCTGGGTGCTGGCCCTGGTGAGCTGGGTCAGGGCCTCGCCGTTGTTGTGGGCCGCCACGGCCACCGAGCCTGCCATGTGGCCGCCCGGCACCGAGATGCCCTCGTTGGCGGCCAGAATGCGCGGGGCCAGGATCTTCCCGGCCTGGGCATCGTCCCGGCAGCGGGTGTCAAAATCCGCGATGCCGCCCACGGTGCGGATGGTGGTCACGCCGCCCAGCAGCTCCAGCTTTGCATAGCTGCACACCATGCGGTAGGCCACCGCACGGGTCAGGCCGTTGCTCAGAATTTTACGCACCAGCGCCGCATTATCCCGCGGCTTTGCGCTGGGCTTGCCGTTGCCGGCCAGATGCACATGCAGGTTGATGAGGCCCGGCATCGCATAGCCGCCGTGGAGGTCGATGACCTCATAGCCGTCCAGGTCGGTGCCCTCGTCCGCAACGGCGGTGATGACGCCGTCCTCGCACAGCAGCACCTTGTGTGCCTGCGGCTCCATATGCTGGGTGCCGTCCAGCAGAATGCCATTGATATATGCCCGCTTCATGGTCGTTTCCTCGCTTTTGTACAACCTTGGTTGTTTTTTGTTCCAGTATAGCACGTTCCGGTGGGCGGTGCAACGAAAAAGGCAGGAAAGGTCCTGCCCTCTCCTGCCCGGTTGATGCAATCGTGCTTTACTGTGCTGCGGCGCTGGAGGCTGCGGCTTCGCTGGAAGCAGCCTCGGAAGAAGCGGCCTCGCTGGATGCGTCAGCACCGGCGGCCACGCCGCCCTCGACCACCAGTTCGTCCTCGTAGTCGATGCCGTAGGTGTCCACCAGCGTGGCCTCGTAATCCTTGTGGAAGAAGTTCTCCTCGCCCAGCTTCTGGATCTCCTCGTTCAGCCAGTCCAGAACGGTGGTGTTGCCCTGGCTCACCGCGGGAGCGATGGTGTCCTGGCTGCCCAGAGAAGCGATGCCCACGGTGTAGCCGGGGTTCTGGTTGGCAAAGGCGATGACCTCGGTGTTGTCGTTGGCCCATGCCACGCCGTTGCCGTTCTCCAGGGCGTTCTTGGCGGTGGCGTAGGAATCGTACTTCTGCAGCGGGATGTCGGGGTACTCCTTGGTCAGGTAGGTCTCGGCGGTGGTGCCGGAGATGACGATCATCTGGTCGTCAGCGTTCCAGTTGTCCAGGGTGGTGACGACGGCGCTGTCCGGGGAGATGACGCCCAGGGCCACGTTCATGTAGGGCAGAGCGAAGTCCACTTCCTCGGCACGCTCCGGGGTGACGGTGAAGTTGGCCAGGATCACATCCACCTTGCCGGTCTGCAGGTACTCGATGCGGTTGGCAGCCTCGGTGGAAACGTAGTTGATCTCCACGCCCAGGTCCTCGCCCAGACGGTTGCCGAAGTAGACGTCGTACCCCTGATACTCGCCGTTCTCGTCCACATAGCCGAACGGGTTCTTGTCGGAGAACACGCCGATGTTGATGGTGCCGGATGCCTTGATCTCATCCAGGGTGCGGTACACCACGCCGCTGCCGGATGCAGCATTGCCAGATGCTGCGCTGCCGGAAGCGGCCGTGGAAGAGGAACCGCCGCATGCGGTCAGGACGGCTGCCGCAGACACGGCACCCAGACCCAGCAGGAAGGAACGACGCGAAATTTTGGACTGTTTCATGATCGGTTACTCCTTTACAATCACTTTCCCAGTGCGGCTCCGGACCATCCGGGGCCTTTTTTATATGATCTGTGACTCATTTCACAGCATCAAACGTGAAGGTACGCAGGAAGCGCTGCGCGCGCTCGGTCTTGGGGTGGTCGAAGAACTCCTTCGGGGGAGCCTCCTCCACGATCTTGCCGCCGTCGAGGAAGAGCACCCGGTCGGCGATGGCGCGGGCAAACTGCATCTCGTGGGTGACGATGATCATGGTGCGGCCGTTCTTGGCCAGATCCATCATCACGTCCAGCACCTCGCGCACCATTTCGGGGTCGAGGGCGGCGGTCACTTCGTCAAACAGCAGGATCTCCGGGTGCATGCACAGCGCCCGCACGATGGCCACGCGCTGCTTCTGGCCGCCGGAAAGCTCCCGCGGGTAGCTGTTTTTCTTGTTCAGCAGGCCCACGCGGTCCAGCAGGGCCTCGGCTTCCTTCTGCACCTCGGCCTTGGGGCGCTTCTGCACCTTGGTGGGGGCCAGCAGGATGTTGTCCAGCACGGTGAGGTGCGGGAACAGCTCGTAGCTCTGGAACACCATGCCGATGCGCTGGCGCAGCTGGGTCAGGTTCTTGCCGCCGTAGGCCACGGTCTCGCTGCCCAGGCGGACCCGGCCGCTCTGGGTGGGTTCCAGACCGTTCAGGCAGCGCAGCAGGGTGCTCTTGCCGCAGCCGGAGGGGCCCACCACCACGATGACCTCGCCGGGCTTCACGGCAAAGCTGATATCGTCCAGCACCGGCGTCTCGCCGTATGCCTTGATCAGATGTTCAACGGTCAAAATAGGTTCTGCCATCTGCGGTCACTTCCATTTCTTTTCCAGGCAGCTTGCCAGCAGGCTGATGGGCCAGCAGGCAAGGAAATACAACACGAACACCGTGAGGTAGATGCCAAACGCCGCGTTGGGGCTGGCGGTGCGGTTGGCCTCGATGATCTGCTGTGCCACCTTCAGCACCTCCACCACGCCGATCATCAGCACCAGACTGGTGGTCTTGATCATGCGGGTGATCAGGTTGATGGACAGCGGGATCAGCCGCCGCACGGTCTGCGGGATGATGATGTACCAGTAGGTCTGCGCCCGGCTCATGCCCAGCGCTTCCGCGCTCTCGTACTGGTGCTTCGGGATGGCGATCAGCGCGCCGCGCACCAGGTCGCTCATCTCGGCGGCCCCCCACAGCACGAACACGATGACCGCCGCCGTCTCGCCCGACAGGTCCCATCCGAAGGCGCGGGTGGTGCCAAAGTACACCAGGAACAGCAGCACCATCTGGGGCATGAAGCGGATGAACTCCAGATACAGCCGCAGGATGGCTTTGAGGATCGGGCTGCGGAAGGTCATCAGCACACCCAGCAGGATGCCCAGCGGCAGGCTGATGAGCACCGACACGGCACTGATCTTCAGCGCCACGCCCAGGCCGCCCAGCAGGCGGATCATGTTTTTGCCCTTGAACAGGACGTCAAGACCCAAATCCGGCATAGCGCAGCCTCCTTTCGATCAGGCTGCCCACAATGGATACCGGCAGCAGAATGATGAGGTAGAACACCACCACCAGGAACAGGCACTCGAGGGTCTTGGAGTACATGCCGATGAGGTCTTTGGCCGTGAACATCAGGTCCATCAGGCTGATGGCGCTGAACACGCTGGTCTCCTTGAGCAGGAAGATCACGTTGGCCATGAAGGCCGGCATGCTGGTGGACATGGCCTGCGGCAGGATGATGTACCGCATGGTCTGGGCCTTGCTCATGCCCAGGCTGTAGGCGCTTTCGGTCTGGATGGGCTCGATGCTCTCCAGCCCGCTGCGGAAGGCCTCTGCCATGTAGCTGCCGCCCAGAAACGCCAGACCTGCGATGCCGCACACGGCGGCGTTGGTCTTGATGCCCACCTTGGGCAGGCCGTAGTAGAGGAAGAACAGCTGCACCAGCAGCGGCGTGTTGCGGGACAGCTGGATGTAAATGCTCACCAGCTGCCGCAGCACCGGCACCTTCTCATATTGGATCACCGCACAGACAAGGCCGATGAGGATCGCAAAGAAGATCCCCGCCACGCCCAGCCGCACGGTCAGTACGGCAGCCTTCTGGTACAGCGGCAAATATTGCTGGATGACGTTCCAGTCCATTGCCGACTCCCCTCCCTTTCTTTCCTGTGGATTTGCGGGCCGATACAAAAAGCCCGGGAGCTTGCAGGAAGCTCCCAGGCAGATCGCAGTTCCGTTTTGCACCAAACCTGTGTTCAGTGCTGCTGTGCGGGCGCGCTTACAACACACCCTGTCGCAAAAGGCTCTGCCTGGGATGCGCACATGGAACAACAACAGGGACAACACATTGCGCTGGACATCATCATGACAGGCTCCTCCTTTTGCATGTTTCCGGTCTGCTCGGACCCGGTACCCGTATCATAAACATATTTACCCAGAATGTCAATATGTTTATAGGCATTTGGACAAAATCTTTTCGCATCCGCCGAAAATCCGGCCTGCGGTCCCGTAAAATTTATGGAATATTCCCGTTGACTGTCCCTGTGCGGTGCACAGGCTGCGCACCGTCAGCGGCGGCGTTTGCGGCGGGGCAGCGCGAAATAGTAGCCGAAGGCCGTGCCGCACAGCCCGCCCACGATGTGCATGAAGTTGGCCACGTTGTCGTGCACGAGGATGATGTCGTACACCTGCTGGCCGAAGTACAGCGCCGCTACCAGCAGCATGGTGACCGGGATGCCGCCGGAAAAGCCCGCCAGCGACGACAGCATGATGAGCATGAACACGATGCCCGACGCCCCCAGCAGCCCGGTGCGGGGGAACAGCACGCATTGCAGCACGCCGGTGACCAGGGCTGTCAGCACAATGCCCTTCAGCAGGGGGATGCTGCCGTATTTTTCCTCCATGGGCGGGCCCACCACCAGCAGCAGCAACATGTTGTTCAGGAAGTGCTCCCACCCGGCGTGGCCCAGCACATGGCCGAACAGCCGGATGTAGAACAGCGGGTCCTTGAGCGACGAGCGGTAGACGCAGAACAGGTGCATGGTGGTCCAGCCGCCGGTCCACTGGTCGAGGAACAGCACCAGAAGCGACAGCAGAAAAAAGGTGAGGATCACCGGGGAGTTGTATTGAAGCTCCAGCTTGAATCTTGCCTTTTTCGTAACGATACGATCCTTTCTCTCTTGTAATGTAAGGGGGTCAGCCGCGGGTCTGCAGCCAGTAGGCCCCCATGCTCTGGCCGGGCTGGCCGGTCACCTCGTCGCCCAGGTAATCGGCAAGGCCCCAGGCGGCAGGCTGCCAGGCGTTGGCGGCGGCCACGGTGGGGTACTCCACCTCCGCATACCAGAACGCGGTGGGCCGGCCTGCGTCCACATGGTTCACTTCCAGCGCGCTGCCGTCCGGCAGGCGGTAGGTGCGGCGGGTCTTGGGGATGAGGGGTTTGCCGATGATCTTGTGTTCCAACTCCTCAAACAGTTCTTTGTCGATGCTGCGCTCGATCTCCTCCCGGGCAAGGCCGCCCTCGCTCTTGAAGCAGAGCACATAGTCGGTCCTGCCGCCCGCAAGGGCTTCCTCCCGGATGCGCACCGTGGGCCGCACACTGATGTAGCCCTGCCGCATGGCAAATTCTTCCTCCATGGGCAGGCCCTCCGGCCAGCCGGTCACCATCCATTTGCGTTCGATCTCCATTGCAGATCCCCTCTTTCCGGTCTTTTTTGGAAATTTCTTATTTATAATACCATGGATCTATGGTATTATAAAGGGGTGAATTTGAAAAGAGCAACCAAGGAGATCTCCATGAAAGAACGCGCTTATCCTGTATACACCGTCAACAAACACGCCGAGGGCCTGCTGGTGGGCGGCCACCCCTGGGTGTACGAAAACGACATCCTCCACGCCCCGGACACCGAACCCGAAAACGGCGCCCTGGCCGATGTGGTCAGCCCCAAGGGGGCGTACCTGGGCACCGGCTTCGTGTCGCTGCACAGCAAGATCCGGGTGCGGCTCATCAGCCGCAACGCCAACGACACCTTTGACGCCGCTTTCTGGCGCCGCCGGGTGGAGTACGCCTGGGCCTACCGCAAGACCGTGCTGGAGCCCGCCGACCTGACCGCCTGCCGGGTGATCTTTGGCGAGGCCGACCAGTTTCCCGGCCTGACCGTGGACCGCTTCCACGATATCCTGGTCACCCAGACCCTCAGCGTGGGCATGGAAAAGCTCAAGCCGGTGCTGTTCCCCCTGCTGGCCGAGGTGCTGCGGGCCGACGGCCAGACCATTGCCGGCATCTACGAGCGAAACGACGAGGCCCTGCGCGCCAAGGAAGGGCTGGAGCAGAACAAGGGCTGGTTCGACCTGCCCGGCGAGACCCACCCCGCCAGCACTCAGACCGAGATCTGCGAGAACGGCGTGTTCTACCATGTGGACTTTGAGAACGGCCAGAAAACCGGCTTTTTCCTGGACCAGAAGTACAACCGCCGGGCCGTGGCACGGCTGGCAGCAGGCCACACGGTGCTGGACTGCTTTACCCATACCGGCAGCTTTGCGCTGAACGCTGCCAAGGGCGGGGCCGCCCGGGTCACCGCTGCCGACATCAGCGCCGACGCCATTGCCATGGCCCAGCGCAACGCCGAACGCAACGGCCTGACCAATATGGACTTTTTGTGCGAGGACACCTTCGCGCTGCTGCCCCGGCTGGAAAAAGAGGGCCACCCCTACGACTTTATCATCCTGGACCCGCCCGCCTTTACCAAGGCACGCCGCACGGTGGACAACGCCATGCGCGGGTACAAGGAGATCAACTACCGGGCCATGAAGCTGCTGCCCCGGGGCGGCTATCTGGCCACGGCCAGCTGCTCCCACTTTGCCACCGAGGAGCTGTTCATCAAGATGCTGAAAGCAGCGGCGAAGGACGCCCACCGGCAGCTGCGGCAGATCGAGGTGAAGCAGCAGGCCCCGGACCACCCCATCCTGTGGGGCGTGCCGGAGACCAACTACCTGAAGTTCTTTTTGTTCCAGGTGATCTGACCATTTAAAATGCCCTCCGCTTCGCTCTGGGCATATTTAAAGGAAATATTATTTTTATATTGGCGTTTGTCGCGGCCTGCGGGCCGCTCCAAACGCATTTTCACAAAAGGGGTCGTAGCGGGTAGCAGCATCTGCGGCTGTCACGCAACGGATAAGCCCAGGTTTTGCAAATGCAATTGTCCGTAACGACTCCTCCCGTGAAAAAACAGTTCCGGCGGGCCCGCAGGCCTGCCGGAACTGCAAATTTGAAAATATTATTTCCGCTGATATTGCCAGAGCGCAAGCGGAGGCAATTCCAAATCGTTCTGTTCCGGTTTAAAGGTTCAAAAGTCATACCAAGCTCAGTTGTGCCAAAATTCGCAGAGAGCGTTTGTGCAGAATCGTCAGATTTGTCAATTGCCTTTTTGACCCGCCGGGGCTATAATCAAACCATAGACAGCAACGGCGCTGTGGGTCACCTCCTGACTCGCAGCGCCGTTTTTGTTAAGAAGTCTTTCGTGCTTTGGGGCCCGCTTTCCGGCAGCTCCGGGGCGGGAGCTGGGAATCATAAGATCAAGTAAGGAGTAGGATTTATGGCAGCAAATGTTATGGAGATCTACGGCAGCAAGGTCTTTAACGAGCATGTGATGAAGGAGCGCCTGCCGAGCGCTACTTATAAGAGCCTCAAGAACACCCTGCACAAGGGTGCTCCGCTGGACATCGAGGTGGCCAACGTGGTGGCCAGCGTCATGAAGCGCTGGGCCATGGAGCTGGGTGCCACCCACTACACCCACTGGTTCCAGCCGCTGACCGGCATCACCAGTGAGAAGCACGACGGCTTTGTGAGCCCCGTGGGCGACGGCACCGCCATCATGGAGTTCTCCGGCAAGGAGCTGGTGCGCGGCGAGCCCGACGCTTCCTCCTTCCCCTCCGGCGGCCTGCGCGCCACCTGCGAGGCCCGCGGCTACACCGCCTGGGACCCCACCAGCTACGCCTTCGTCAAGGATGACGTGCTGTGCATCCCCACCGCCTTTGTCAGCTACACCGGCGAGGCACTGGACAAAAAGACCCCCCTGCTGCGCTCCATGAACGCCCTGTCCGGCCAGGCTATCCGCATCCTGAAGCTGTTCGGCAAGGATGTGGACTACGTTTCCACCACCGTGGGCCCGGAGCAGGAGTACTTCCTTGTTAAGAAGGAGGACTACGAGGCCCGGCAGGACCTGATCCTCACCGGCCGCACCCTGTTCGGTGCTCCCTCTGCCAAGGGTCAGGAGCTGGAAGAGCACTACTTCGGCGTCATCCGTCCCGAGGTGTCCGCGTTCATGAAGGAACTGGACGAGGAGCTGTGGAAGCTGGGCGTACCCGCCAAGACCAAGCACAACGAGGTGGCTCCCTGCCAGCATGAGCTGGCCCCCATCTACGACACCACCAATGTGGCCATCGACCACAACCTGCTGACCATGGAGATGATGAAGAAGATCGCTCCCAAGTATGGTCTGGTCTGCCTGCAGCATGAAAAGCCCTTTGAAGGCGTGAACGGCAGCGGCA